>ERZ1031845.121-NODE-121-length-30699-cov-5.637710_pt1 | contig 30699 bp, 22 predicted proteins | sample MGYA00518169_ERZ1031845 | MGnify/ENA primary metagenome ERZ1031845 (study PRJEB33719, sample SAMN04261265) | wastewater metagenome | biome: rural village; feature: human; material: feces | host: Homo sapiens | place: El Salvador | collected 2014-01-14 ...
ATAATGTCAATTATAGTACAAACGAAAAAGATATGAAAAATCCTTTATATTATTTTAATATGGGAGTGTTAGTTCTGCTCTTTAGAGCCTTCTCCATGGGGAGAATAGCTGAATTATTAATTACCCTCTCCTTGAGGAGAGGGGTAGGGAGAGGGGTTAAGCAGAACGAGTACAGATTAAGATACTTCGCTCTGCTCAGTATGACGTGGTCATTGTTCCCTCCCCAATGGGGAGGGCTAGGGAGAGGGGTGAAATTAAACACAGTCGGTTTGAGATACTTCGCTCTGCTCAGTATGACGTAAGTCATTGTTCCCTCCCCAAGGGGGAGGGCTAGGGAGAGGGGTGAAATCAAACACAGTCGGTTTGAAATACTTCGCTCTGCTCAGTATGACGTAAGTCATTGTTCCCTCCCCAAGGGGGAGGGCTAGGGAGAGGGGTTGATTTGCGTTCTATGAAGAACCCTCTCTCGAAATTGCAACTTTTCGCTATTAGCTCAAAGACAATTTCTCTCTCTCCCTTGGAGAGAGCAATACAAAATAATCGTTCGAACGCATCAGTTAGAGATGCTGAAACAAGTTCTGAATGACTTTTAGCTTATTATCTTCTCCAATCACATAATAAAAAACGTGGCAAGTTATACAACTTGCCACGCCTATTTTCATATGTTAATAATCATTTTCAGATTATTTTGCTCTGTGATTCCAGAACATACTTGTTTGTTTAGAACCAGCATATCCTTTGTATTGTTCCAAATTATATTTGAATCTGCGAACTTTTGTTCTTGTAATGTTACCTTTATCGTCTTTTTCTTCAACGACTTCATCATCTGGTGTCAAAACCAATTTATATACTTCAACATTTTTAGCTTTCAATTGTCGATTAGCATCATAAGCCGAATCTAGCATATAGAAAGGTCCTTCACCAGCATCTGCTGGAACGTATTGCTTAGCTTCCTCTGAGGATAATTTTTTATATTGATAAGTATTATCCTTGCCATTTGTATTATCTTTCAATTTAATTTCAGAAGGGGCTTCATATGCAGCTACACCTGACAACGTAGAATCTGGAGTTACCGCAGTTTCACCTTTTTCATCCGCAATAACGTACTGAGCCTTAGCTTTAACATCATTACCTTCAGTTTTAGCTCCTCGTTGTTTTAGTTTTTCCCAGTCTCTTGCATGACCAACTGAACCTTTTAGTCCAACCGCACCATCGCCATCACCTATTTGACCAAGATTGTTACCATCAGCATCCTTTAAGAATTCTCCCTTGCCATCATTAGCATCTGGATTAAAGAAGCCATCACCAGTAATATCTAATACTGTACGTTCAGTAGTTGTTGGAGTAGTAGTTGTAGGAGTTGTTGTAGTTGTTGTAGTTGTTGGAGTTTCAGGTTTTGGTGGCACAGATTTCAATGTAGCTAAAACGCCTAACAATTCACGACGGTTCAACTTTTCACCACTGTCACCCATACTCTTTTCTAACAATTGCAACTTAATTGCTCTTGCTTCTTCTGGAGTATAGCCTTCCAATTTTGTATTAGCAATTGCAGTCATTACTTCATTGTTACTTTTCTTTTTCAAGTAATTTTTATCAGGATTATCCAAAGCATCTGCTAATGTATGACCTTTTTTCAAGATTTGAGGATCATGCATTAACACTTTATTCAAACCTTTAGAAGCAAGATCATAGACTGTATAACCAAGAGCTAAGTCTTTGATTACATCTCCAGCTCCAATCTTACGCTTGCCTGGAGTTTCGTTTGTTGATTCTGAACCAGGAGTAGATGTTGAAGTTGTTGAGCCAGGAGTTGTTACATATTCAGTAAATCTTTGTTCTTTACCATCTGGACCAATTTTTACTGTTTCTTTTTTGATAACCCCAGGTTGTACAACAGTTTCTACAATTTTGCCACCAGCAATTGTTGTTTCAATTGTTTTACCAACTTGAGAACCCATAAAGCCAGTTGCCAAATCTGTCGCAGCAACACCAGCACCTAATACGCCACCAACAACGTGACCAACCCATCTACGGTCTTTTTGGTAGTCAATATTGATACCACGTAACATTGCTTTTACGTCTTTTGCTTTTACATTTAATTCACCCGCAAGAGCTTTAAGTTCATTTTGGTCACCTCTGTCACCTGCCATAGAAACTTTTTCTCTAGCATAAGCTTGAGCTTTTTCAATATTGATTTGCCCAGATTCGGAAATGAAGCCCTTACCATCTTTTTCAGCTAATTTGTTCAATTTTTTAGCAGTTTCATAACCTTTTTGTGACATCAAAGTTGCTGGAGGAGCTTTTTTATCCCATTCTTTGCCATAAATTTCAGACGAATGTTCTTTTACAAACTTATAAGCATCTTTGGCAGAGCCTGTAAATTCAAGAGTTTTACCATCTTGAGTGTTGAACTTGTATGGCTTGCTTGTATCTGTACCATCATCAACAATTACATCATTCAATGCTAATTGTTTATTTAGATGTTCACGGTTTTTAATTACAGCTTTTGCAATTTGTCCTTGTCCATGTTTTATGCCAAGTTCATTTTTAACATAATTTTTTACATCTTTTTTAGTTGCACCAAATGATTCGTATGTTGAAGTAATACTTCTCATACCTTTATCAGTATTCATATCATCAACAACATCTTTAGCTAATTCTTGATTTTTTTGTTCTTGAATGTGCTTTTCTAAAGCTTCTGCATAAGGAGGTTTGCCAACTTCTTCTGTAAATACTCCAGCTTTTTGCAATCTTGCATAACTCTCAGCAGCTTTTGCTTCATTACCTTTATTGATAGCTTCTGTCATAGCTAAAGCTTCTTCTTTTAAATTTTTATCTTCTATTGAACCAGCTAACTTTGCACCATAAGCAGTATTTGCAGTTTTTTTAGTTTCACTTTCATTCACTATAGCTGCTGAACGTCTGCTTACATTATCTGCTTCTGTTGGTTTCTTATTTTCTAATTGAACTTCATCAGTAGTTGCCTTTTTTTGTCCTTGAACAACAGGTTCATTTTTTTGTTGATTTGCGGCTGTTGCACCTTGAGTTTCATCATCTGATGGTTTTACAACATACTGAAATTGAACATCCTTCTTTTGATAAGCATCCACATTCCAATATTCACTCATTGTTCTATCCTTTCTTCTCTATAGAAACTTGTATTACTTTCACTATGTTTTAATAAAAACTTTTTGTATTGAAAAATTGACTATAAAATATAGATAAAGTATATATTACCCTTGTAAATCATTGTCTGTACTGACTTTTAGGATTGTTAAGATTTTGTAATATTCACAACTTTTTCTAAGATTTATAGCCACTTTACGTTCATCCTGGCTTACCTCTAACACATATTGTTGTCATTTTTTACCTTTCTAATATTCCTTATTACTTTTACGCACATGGTTTATCGGCATTCATCTAGCTGAACTTTAATGATTTCAACAAAAACCATGTATTAAAAGCTCAAAATATTTACTATTAGAGAGTTACAGCTAATTAACAAAACTTCACATTAGAGAATACTTGGGATAAATTTATTTACATACTATAATAATTGTATGGTTAAAAGTGCATATATTCACCTACCTTTTTGCAAATCAAAATGCCACTACTGCTCTTTTGTTTCATTCAACAAATTGGAACTCAAGGACAGTTACATAAAAGCATTGTTGCAAGAAATTGATTATTATTATAAAGGCGAACTCCTAAACACCATATATTTGGGAGGAGGAACACCTTCAATTCTTACTGCTAAAGACTTTGCAAAAATATTAAAGAAATTCAAACCAGATCACAACGCTGAAATCACAACTGAACTGAATCCAGAAGGAGTAAACTACGACTACTTACGAGAACTTTTTGACCTCGGCATAAATAGAATCAGTCTTGGTTGCCAAACATTTGATGATAAACTTTTAAAACAAATTAACCGTAGGCACAATGCACAACAAGTAATTGAATCTGTGAAAATAGCTCAAAATGCAGGATTTGAAAATATTAGTTTAGATTTTATATATGGATTACCCAATCAAACCCCTGAAATGTTTTATTCAGACCTTAAACAGGCTATCGATTTAGGAGTTCAACATATATCATTATATGGATTAAAAATAGAGGAAGGGTGTTTCTTTTATAACCACATGCCACAAAATCTTCCAGATGATGATATTCAAGCAGATATGTATCTTGGGGCTATCAAATTATTAACAAACCAAGGATTTGAACACTATGAAGTAAGTAATTTTTCTCGCCCTAACTACAACTCAAGGCACAACTTAAATTACTGGAACAATGAGGAATACTACGGCTTTGGGGTAGCAGCACATGGCTATACAAATGGTATTAGATACGGAAATATTGAGACAATTGAACAATATATAAAAAATCCAATCAAACACCAAGAAGAAAAACTACTCACAACACAGGAAAAACTTGAAGAAGAGATATTTTTAGGATTCCGAGAAATGAAAGGAATCACGGTATCAAAAATAAACCATAAATATAATATAGATTTTGACCAAAAATACAAATCTATATTAAATAAATACGAGAAATTAAAACTTATTCAAAAAACAGAAGGCGGATATTCATTAACACCTAACGGAATTCTTGTAAGTAACGTAATCTTAGCAGATTTTTTAGAAGATAAATAATTTCAAAAGGCCGTAAAGATTACTCATTACGACCTTTTCAATTATAAATTTATTCTCTTATCTATGCAACAACGTTTGTAGCCGCTTCAGCAACTTCTTTTTCTTTACCTTTGAATAGTTTAGCGATTGGTTCATAAGTATATTTTCCAATAGCTTCACCAACCGTTGCTAAATAGTGACCAGCTTTTTGAGTGAATGTAGCATTCTTCATCGCATCTTCACCTAAAACCTTAATCGCATTAGGGAAAGCTTTAGGTAACGCAACTAACGCACCTGCAACAACAGCTAAACCGACAATTGTTTTCAATAATTTATGAGATTTCTTCTTTGGAGCTTTTTCAGCTGCTGGAGCTTCTGCTGATGGGTTAGCATTAGCAAATTTTCCTGGGCGACCTAAAATGTCAGCACCTTCTGTACCACCACAAAAACGTACACTACTCATAGACACGGGATTTACCATCATAGACATCAGAGAACCTCCTATACACTTATTTTACTCTCTCATAATAAAACACCTAACGACTTTATTTTGACCTTCTGGAATATTATTTGCAAGATTTCGTTACAAAAATTTACATTATTTTTGGAATATTTTATTAGGTCGTGCCATCTATATACTTGGGAAGAGGAGAAATTAAAAATGGCACAAAAACAACAAGCTATAATTTATATTGAGAATGAAAACAAAACAGAAGCAGAATTTATGTCTAGAAGCTTCGTAAAAAAAGAAGTTAAAAATAGAGCTTATATCAATGCACTAGGAGCAGAATTAGCTAGCAAATATCTAGCATCTGAAGGAATTGATACAACAGAAACACACAATTTACACTCTATTTCTAAAATATTAGAAAAAATTGATGTTGCGGATATTATGCTTCCAAATATTCACATTGACGTTAGAGTTGTTTTTGATGAAAATCAAATTTTCATTCCGAAAAGCCACGCAAAATTAGGTATTGAACCTGACATTTACCTTGCTATGAAATTATCCCCAGATTTCAAATTTGTAGAATTCTTAGGTTATTTTGAACCAGCAAGAATAAACAAAAACAAACAAAATTCTGATTATTACTTTATTGAAAAAGAAAAATTATCTTCCCCAGAAAAATTAACTCAATATATTAAAAACTTTACTGGAAATACCGATAAAGGGATTTCAGAAGAAGATACCCTACATGCTAGAGAATTATTTATCTCTATGGCTGACCACAATATTTCTCAAGAAGAAGAACAAGAATTGATAAATCTTTTAATGCTTAGTGACTCTTTAAGAGATAGCATTTTAGAATTTGATAATTTTGAAACTCTTTCTTATAGCGTTGGAAGTTCTTTTGCTAGTAAATTAGAAGAATTACCAGCTGACGAACCTGTTCTTACAATTGATGAAAACCTTGTAGATAGCGAATCAAACGACGAACAACCAGAAGAAAACGAAACAGAAAATTCTGAAGAAGAAGAAAATCTGGCTGAAGAAAATATTGAAGAGCAAGAAGTTGCAACAGACTTAGACTTTTCTAACACTGACGAGGAAGAGGAGGAAATGGTGCTTGATGAATCATTCTTCTCAGACGATACAACAGATGATGAAGAAGATTTAATGAACAGCACAACAAATGTTAATCAGCCAGAAGAAGAACCAACTCCAATCGTGACAGAAGAAACACATGTTGAAGAAGATATTCTCCCTATTCAAGATAATGTAGAAGAAAACTTAGATATGGATGTTGATGTTGACCTTGACATGGATTCATCAATTGATTTAGATAATATTGATGAAGATACTCCAACAGAAAATGAAACTCCGAAAGAAGAAGCAAAAACAGAACAGCCAAAAGATGAAGATCCGTTATCTAAAATAGTTGGGGATGCCCTCAAAAAGACAATTGAAACAGCAACAACAGCTGCCACAGCAGGAGCAGCCGCAACAGCAATTTCTGGAGCGGCAGAAGCAAATGTAGCAGGAACCGCATCAACAGAAGCAATGAAGCTTGCAGGAGTTGCAGGGGATATTGTTGAAGATGTTGTTAAAAAGAATTTAGAATCTCAACATACAAATCTTGATAAAATTGATTATGCAAAATCAACAACAAACGCAAATGATGTTCCTGAACACATTGCAGCTTACGATTTATCAAATGCAAAAATAGAGGCAGATTTAGAAGCAGAAAAAGCTGGCCAAACAGATGTTCCAACAGATTTAACAGAACTTAAAGCGATTGATACAAATTCAAAAGGATACGAAAATATTGAACAAGAAGCCGTTGATTTTGGCAACATTGAAGGCGGACCAGTTGAAGAGTTCAGACCAGAAACAACCGAAAATCTTGAAGATTTAAGCCACATCTCTGCAATAAATTCACCAACAACACCAGTTGAAGATTTAGATATTAAATTAACAGAAGAAAAAATAAATGAAGCAAACAATCTTTCTGATTTAAACTTCGATAACTCAACCATTGACATTAACGCAGATGGAACTTCTTCTATTGATAATCTTAATTTTGATTTAGGATTAGAAAACAATTCAGATGAAAATCTTGTTGATATTGGAATGACAAATGAATTGGTTCTTGATAATAACAACAAGTCAGAAGAACCTATTTCTTTTGATGATTTTAATCAAGATTTAACCGAAGATAGTACTATGGAAGATTTAAGTGATGCAATGCTTGATGAAACAACTTTTGATACAACTACAACAGAAGATGTACAGACTTCTACCCAAGAAGAAACACAAGCAGTTGAAGAATTAACAACAGAAGAAGATCTTACCACAAAGGAAGATTTTGACACCCTTCCTTCTTTAGAAGAAGATGATATTCTTTTAGATGAAGATACAACATCAAACGTAGAATCATTTGAAACTCACACAACTCTAGAAGATGACATTTTGGATAGTGATTTTATCACAGAAGAAGAAACAACTGAACCTTCTATGAATGAAGAAAATACTGATACAGATAACGAGGAAAGCGTAGATGATTTCTTAGCAGAACTTTCTGGAGATGAAGACAACACAACATCTCTAGAATCAGATATGGATACATTATCAATTGAAGATACCCAAACTCCAGAAGAAACAGATGCAGATTTTGCAGAGTTGGATGAACTTGATGACCTAGATTTAACGACAACAGAAGAATCTCAAACCGTTGAAGAACATATTCAACCAGAACAAAATTCTGATGAAGAACTAAACCTTGACGATTTAACAGAAATTGAAGATACTCCAATTGAAACAACAAATGCCGAAAACACTACAACAGAAGAAGATTTAATAACAGAACCAGAACAGACAGAAAAAGCGTTCGCCGTTAGAGAAAATTCAATTGCAATTAGCGATAAAACATTCAGAGTAGGAGAAATTCCAATTGATATTAACAATCCAGAAGTGCAAAACTTTGAAGGACCTGAACAACTTGAAAGCCTTTACAATGAAGATAATGTACCAGGAGCCGCATTATTACAAACTCCAGGAAGACTTGGTTCTGCAAGAGGAAATAACTCTTCTAAAGTTGGGTTAGGAATAGGACTTGGAATTGCAGGAATTATTATCGTATTAGCAATGGTTGGAGTAATCGGATTTACAGTTTCAAAAATGTTAAAACCATCTGAAGAAACACCACAACCAATCACAGATGATGCAACTCCAACAAGTACTGATAACGGAGTAACAGATGCCAATACTCTTAATATTGACCAAAACAATGTTGTAAACATGGACGAAACAACCAATACTCCACAAACACAACAACCTTTAACTCCAACGAAAAAACAACAAGCAAAATCAACTGCTCCCGCAACAGTTGTACCAAAGAATGTTCAAACAAAGAAAATTGGAGCAACATCATTTATTGAAGTTAAAAAATTATCTTGGGAAGTTCCAGATTACATATCATACAATGGAAACTTTAGACAATATTTCCAATCTGCTGGTAAGAGCTTGAAACTCGCATTAACAAGTGATCTATTACTTGCAACAGATTTCACATACACAGACCAAGTAAGAGTAAGTGTAACATTCAATCAAGACGGCTCTTTCAAGGAATCAAGAATGCTATTATCAAGTGGCTCTAAACAAGTTGATGATATTGTGTTACGAACTGTTAACCAGACACTCAGCGTGCTAAAAGCCCCTCATAGTGTAGGAAATGACGAAAGTACCACAGTGATACTTAAAATTTATTTCTAAATATGATATAATATTTTTGAAGTAGAGGAAGCCAGATTGTGGAATTAGCACAAGACAAAATTGACTTAATAGAAAAATTAATAAAAAACGATCGTAAATACTCAAATAATGAAGATTTATACGATGACTTTTTCAATGAAACAGCAAAGCGTTCAGTATCAATAATGAACGCTATTGACTCTGAATCCACTCTGGAAGCATATTTAAGACGTATTGTGACGACATCTATTGTCAGCGTTCTAAAAGATTCTGGGAGATTAAGAAGAACAAGAAGTGGATATATGTCAACTAAAGAAGTTGCACTAGAAGTTAACAACAATGTTGACTACTCAAATGTAACTGTTGACTACACCAACATTAACGTTCCGCTTAATCCAGAAGAAATTGTTATTCAAAAAGAAATATTAGAATTTGTTGCGGACACTATAAAAAAGATAGATGAAGAAGAACCAGACAAAGACTATTTACATATATATACTTTGCGTTATGATAAAGGCATGACACAGAAAGAAATTTCACAAGAAATTGGAATTTCGCAATCTGAAGTATCCAAAAGACTTTATAGTCTAATGGGATTAGTAAAAAATGCAATAGAATAATAAGTATATTTTCAAAATGAAATGTCCTGTATGTAAAAAAAATATCCCAGAGTCCTCTTTAAAATGTCCTTTTTGTAAATCAAGGACTGGTTTGTTATGCTCAAAATGTAATACGGTTAATCCTATTGGGAGCATAAATTGCAAATCTTGTGGTTCTGAACTTTTAAAAATTTGCAAACATTGTAACGGGGTAAACTTTCCAGATGCAACAAAATGCAGAAAATGCGGATTACCTTTTGAAAACTCTAAACAAACCCAACCTCAAAAGGAACATCAACGCTCTACCTTAGAATATAACCCTAAATATTTAACCCATAAACAAGCTTTTGATACATTAACAGATGGTATTTTATCAAACGAAAAGAAAATTTTTTCAATTGCAGGGGCAAAAGGAATTGGAAAAACAACTTTACTAAAGCAGGCAATTAAAAATCTTGAAAAAGAACATTTGCAATGGTGCATAGGAGAATGCTCCCCAATAACTCAACTCTCTCCAGGAGGAGTTATTCAAGACATGTTGCTCAATACGTTTAATCTTCCAAATTTCTGCATAAATAACGAAGAATTTCAGCAAAATGCCATGACATTTTTTGAAAACGAATTTAAGTTTTTGAAAAAAAATGAAATATCAGAATTCATAAACTTCTTATACAATTACAAAGAAGGGAATTATGAGGACATAATAAATAACAAAAGAAGAACATATGAAATTCTACTTCAAATATTTGGAGCGTTTGCAAATACTGGACGATTTGTTTTTGTAATAGATAATTTTGATTTCATAGATGGATTTTCCGTAGAGTTTTTTACAACCCTAATGCACAAAACAATTGTCCAAAAGAATTTAAAATTCATTGCACTCTACAACAAACCAAAACCAATTAATAGTTATTTTTTAATAGAAGAATTGGACATAAAAGCTTACGTTGATATTAACCTTGCACCAATGTCATCTAAAGAATTGGCTCAAAGTATCAAAATGACTTCAGAAGCTGGAACATACATAACTGAAAGAGAAAAAGAAGTTATTTTAGAAAAAAGTTGTGGAAACCCTGCATTCGTAGAACAAGCGACAAGTTATTGTTTTGACTGCCAAATTTCAGATAAAGCTTTTTTATTAACAAACAATTTTGAAAATTTAATATTAGATAGACTAGAAACTCTAAAAAAAATCAACCAAGAAGCACACAAATTATTATGCTGTGCGGCAATTCTTGGGAACAAACTGAACCTAGTCTTACTGAAAGACATTTTTGGATATAAAAATCAAAAGTTTTTAGACATTATGTCTTATCTTGTAAAATCTAATTTCGTCAGACCATATAACCAAATTTATTATGAATTCAACAATCTTTTATTGTGGGAAACAATTTTAAAAAATATCACCCGAGATTCATCTTTTGCAGATATAAATGTAAAAATCGGCAAGGCAATTAGTTTATATACCTTAAATACAAATGCAACAATGGCAATGATTGCACATAACCTTAAAGAAAATCGTATGGCATTTGATATTTGGACAAAAACAACCAGACTTGCTTCATACATTGGGGATATAAATTTATACGTAATTTCACAAAAACAATGCCTTGCACTTCTCAATGAATTTAATGAAAACGAAACATTAAATATTCGATTTAATATAAGTGAAAGACTAGGAAAATTACTAACCGAATACGACCCAGAAGAAGCTATGGAGTATTTGCCAGATGCAATTGCAAACGCTAAGTCAAACAATAATGAAGCCAAAGAAATTGAATTATTAAGTTACCTTGCTCAATGTTGCAAAAAAACAGGCAACTATTTCGGAGAAGTTGAATGTGCAGATAATGTATTGAAAAAATTGAAACCAGAGCAAACTTTAGAAATTGCAATGATTAAATCAACCAAATTAACTTCATTATTAGATATTGGAAACTGTGGAGAAGTTGTAAATATAATTGACAACGACATTATGCCAATATTAAATGAATATTTATCAAAACCAAAATCAAAAATGCCAATCCCTATTGGATTAGTCTATGACACATGGGTTAGAACAAACCTAGAACTTGCAAACGCATTAAGCTTGCAAGGAAACGATAGATGCTTTGAAATTTTAACAAAATTATTTGATATTATTGAAAAACATAAAATTGATGACCAACTTTTAATTTGCAAAGCAAAACTTATCCTTGCATTCGCAAATACAATGAAGGGGGATTTCGCAACATCTCAAGAATTATTAGAAGATATTGGAAGAATTTATCGAAAAGATATAATGGATGCTGAAACAATTTCCCGTTGGAATATGGTATTCATAATTAATAAATTTCTATTAAAAGATTATGATGACCTAAGAGAAATATTATTTAATGCTGTAACTTTTGCAAACAACATAGGCGATAACTATGCAAAAAATATATTAAAAGTTTTTCTTGGTAAAACATTTAAAGATAATAAACAAGCAAAACACGCTCTTGAAATCTACAATGAACAAGTTACATATTTTGCAAAAGAAAAAATGGCATTAGGAGCATTATTGTCATGGTATTTTATAGCAGAAGCAACACTTATTACAGAAGGAGCTAAAAATGCAATTGATATTGCAACTCAAGCTCTTGAAATCGCTCAAAATCCAAGAATTAACAATTTATATTTCATTGTTCTTTTGAAAATACTTTTAGCAAAAGCAAACATGGAAAAATCTGATTTTGAATCCGCAAAAATCAATCTTGAAACAGCAATGATTCTTGCAAAAAAATACAATATGAATGATTTACTTGCGAAAATATACTATTTATGGGGAAAATATAACCAAGAACTCGGCTCTATTCAATCTACAAATCAGCTTGAATTACTTAAAGGAGCTATAAAAATGTATGACAAATCAATAAATTTAATCCAAAAATACACCAAAAATAAATACTTATTTGATAAAGTAAACTCAAGAAAGACAAATTTAATGAAGATTTGTGAAGAGAATGGGTTCAAAATTTAAATTTACGGATTTATTATAAATGTAAGTAATTATAATTTAACAGAAGGATTAGAAAATGGAAGTTTCATTTTGTGCCGCAAAACCAATACAATATCAAAAAATAAGTGCTCTAAGAAATTCTGTTGCTAGAAAATCAAATTCTTCATACAAAACAAGATCACCACAAACAAATAGTGATTGCCTAGCTAGAATGAACAGAGAAACAAGGGATGCAAATATTTTCCAAAAGTTCATAAAAGCAATCAAGGCAATATACAGAAGAAATAATAATATATAAAAATTATTTTTTCCCCACTCTAAAACCAAATGATGTTGATACAGTTCTACCAATTGATTGAATTTTAGCTGAAATACAACCCTTACATTTATCTGGATTTTCATTGATACAAATTTTATTTGGATAAATTTCATACTTTGCACGGTATTCAGTAGTTGTAACGTTTGGCATTACTACATTTGCGCCACTTTGAAGAGCGATTATTCTTCCGTTTGGATTTAATGTTTCCATCGCAGTAGTCGCTGGAATATTTATATCTTTTAGTAAAATTCTAGTTAAAGCCATCACCTTTAGAGCTAGAGTAAAACTACCAGTTGCAGAATCTTTTAATGGAGTGTGAGGATGAGGGATAAAAGGACCAATCCCAACCATATCCGCATTTATGTCTTTAAAAAATAAAATATCATCTGCTAAGGATTCAATTGTCTGATTAGGAAGTCCTACAAGACATCCTGAGCCAACTTCATAACCTAAACGACCTAAATCCTCCAAACATCTTACCCTATTATCAAAATCCATGTTAGGGTGCATTTGATTATATAGAGTTTTATCAGTCGTTTCAATTCTTATTAAATACCTATCCGCACCAGCTTCTTTGAACGCTTTATACTCTTCATAAGTTTTTTCACCAATACTTAAGGTTAAAGCAACTCCGAGTTTTTTTATTCCCGCTATAATTTCACACATCAAATCAGTATTATAATACTCGTCCTCCCCTGATTGGAGAACAATAGTTTTATAACCCATATTTACCGCATGCTCAGCATAAGAAATAATATTCTCTTTTGAAATTCTATATCTATCAATAAATTTATCTTCACATCTCAACCCGCAATATTTACACTGACGTTTACAAATATTTGAAAACTCAATTAATCCCCTCAAATGGACTTCATCCCCAACATACTCTTCTCTTGTTTTATCCGCAAGAGAAAATAACCAATCATTATTTGAATCGTCTTTTAAGATTTCAATTATATCATTTCTTGAGAATTCACTCATCTGTAAAGCTCCTATTCATCTATATTTATACCATAAATACACTTACAAATATTCTTATAAAAAATTCACAAATTATTTATAAAAAATGAACTTATGTTTTAATAATATCGTTATATACATGTGTGGAGTCTAAATAGGAGAATAGGCATGAAAAAGATTATATGCGTACTAACATTATGTGTAGCGTTTTTAACAACAGCTCCAAGTTTTGCTGCTCCACCTCCAGGGGGCATGGGACATGGGCCATCAATGGGCGGAAGACCTCCAATGCACCACACAGGACATCCACCAATGGGCTTAAGACCAGGAATGGGCAGACCTCCAATGGGTCCGCCACCAATGCACATGGTAAGACGACCTTTGCCACCTCCAATGTATCGCCCTATGCCAATATATAGACCTTATTATTATTCATACTATTACCCATCTTATTACAGAACAACATATTACTCTTACTATCCAACGAGATATTATAGTGACATTGTAACACCAGTTTCTACATCAACAAATGCAGTTATCGTTAGAGATGACTATGCAGGGATAAATACAGCTGCAAATGTAATCAACGCAGCAGCTAACGTCGCTTCTACAATAAAATATTTAACTTGGTAAACCAAAATAAAAAATATTAGATAACAAAAATCTCCTCCAAACAGAGGAGATTTTTAACGTTTAGCTAAAGAAAACAAAAATTAAGTCGTAATAAATAATATAGATATGGAAAACGAAAGTTTTTCATACCTCCTCCCCAAGTCTGGTAGCCGTTCTTTTTAGAAACGGCTTTTTTTTATGCAAAAAATTACAAAACATATAAAAAGAGCAGGAATAAATATCCTGCTCTAAATCTTTTTCATCTTCCAACTTTTTATTTAAGTCTATTATATTAAACTTGCATTTCTTTTTCAAACCCAAACAATGAACTAATTGATTCATCATCATGAATTCTTGAAATTGCTTGAGCCAACAATGGTGCAACTGAAATTTGTTTAATATTAGAAGGCATTTTACTCATATCTAAAGGAATAGTATTTGTTACGATACATTCTTTGATTGGAGCAGAAGCCAATCTTTCAACCGCAGGGCCAGAAAATACTGGGTGAGTAGCACCAACATATACATCTTTAGCACCCTTTGATTTTAACAATTTAGCTGCTTCGCAAATTGTACCTGCTGTATCAATAATATCATCAAACATTAAGCAAACTTTATTTTCTACGTCACCAATTACATTAGTTGCAATTGCTTCATTGTGTTTGTCACGTCTTTTATCAATAATTGCAATAGGAATATCCAATTTTTTTGCAAAATGACGAGTTCTATTTGCACCACCCATATCAGGAGATACAGCAACCATATTCTCAGTAGGGATACCTAAATCTTTGATATAATTAACCAAAACATTTGTTGCAAAAATATGGTCAACAAGAATATTAAAGAAGCCTTGAATTTGACCAGTATGTAAATCCATAGCAAGAACTCTATTAGCTCCAGCAGTTGTAAGCAAATCCGCAACTAATTTTGCAGTAATTGCTTCACGACCAGAAGTTTTTCTATCTTGTCTTGCATAACCATAATAAGGAATTACCGCTGTAATCGTTTTTGCACTTGCACGTTTGAAAGCATCAATAATAATCAACAATTCCATTAAATTTTCATTAACAGGATTGCAAACAGGTTGAATAATAAAAACATCATCCCCTCTTACGCTTTCTTTAACCTGTACGTAAATTTCACCATCAGAGAAATTTTTAACAACCATAGGACCAACTGTTGTACCTAATTGATCAGCAATTTCTTGTGCCAATTTTGGGTTTGAACGACCAGCGAACAACTTAATATCATGAGTTGGATTGATAGCCCTTTCAAGTTGAGAATAAGTTTTTTCTTCGATTGCAACCATTCTTATTAAATCCTTTCTACTTCTGTCTGCATGGAATATTATAAATCTGACTTGATTTTCTAACAATATATTTTTAAGTTTTGTAATATGAAAACCCCTAAATATTATTTTTTGCGTAAAATAATTCCTTTTTAGCAAATTTTATTTTTTAGGGGTATTATATGTATTGAATCGATATAAAAATAAGGAGAAAAAATTGAAAGTTTTACCCAAATTAACAGCATCAGCAAAAAAAATTATGGAAGGAAAAGCTGTTGCAACAAAAATTCAACGCAATCCAGCAAAAACAAGAACTGTTGTAGCAAAAAACATTTCATCCCAAGCAAGAGAAAACCTTGAAAGATATGCTGAAGAAATGAAACCAGAAACATATCTAGAAATGAGAAATTATATTTCACGACTAGAAATGGAAGAACTAATGAGAAACGGTAAGTTATAATTAGAACTTAACTTAAATGTATAAGTATAAAAAATGGGCTTTTCAAAATTTGAAAAGCCCATTTCCTTTAAGATTTTATCATCTTACTTCTTTGCAGGAATTCTCATTCCGTAGAATGAACGAACTACAAAGATTAAAGCGATAATCAAGAATACAACACCAACATATGGTGCAATATGTCTGAAGTTTTCGTTGATAGCAATTTCCATTGCCAACAAACCAAACAATGTTGTAAATTTGATGATTGGGTTCATCGCAACAGATGAAGTATCTTTGAATGGGTCACCAACAGTATCACCAACAACTGTTGCTTCGTGAAGAGGTGTTCCCTTTTCTTTCAAATCAACTTCTACGATTTTCTTAGCGTTATCCCAACATCCGCCAGCGTTTGCCATAAATACAGCTTGGAACAAACCAAATACTGCAATTGCAATCAAGTAACTTACAAAGAATGAAACTGCAAGTTGAGTTTTGCAACCAGGAGCTGACAAGCAAGCTAATGCTAATGCAAATGTAAACAATGCGATAAAGATATTAACCATACCTTTTTGAGCATATTGAGTACAGATTTTTACAACTTCTTTTGAATTTGCAACATTTGCACTCTTTTCATCTGCATCACCTAATTTGATATTATCTTTGATGTATTCAACTGCACGATATGCACCAGTTGTAACGGCTTGCATAGAAGCACCACTGAACCAGTAAATTACTGCACCACCTGTTAATAAACCTAGCAATGTGTAAGGGTTTAACAAGTTCAAAATCTTTTCTGGTTCAATACCCAATGTATTTTGAATAACTAAAATCAATGAGAAAATCATTGTAGTAGCACCAACAACAGCTGTACCAATAAGAACTGGTTTAGAAGTTGCTTTAAATGTGTTACCAGCACCATCATTTTCTTCTAAGTATTGTTTAGCATTTTCAAAATCAGCATCGAATCCATATTGTTCTTTGATTTCTTCTTTTACGTTAGGAAGTTCTTCAATCAATGATAATTCATAAACTGATTGAGCGTTATCTGTTACAGGACCATAAGAGTCAACTGCAATTGTAACAGGACCCATTCCTAAGAAACCAAATGCTACAAGACCAAATGCAAATACTGATGAGTAGCTCATCAATGTAGCTGGAATGTGAGTACTTGCAACATAAGCTAAAGCCATCAACAATACGATTACCATACCAATCCAGAAACCAGAGAAGTTACCAGAAACGATACCTGAAAGAATTGTTAATGAAGCTCCACCTTCTCTAGAAGCAGTAACAACTTCTTCTGTGTGTTTTGCTTTTGGAGAAGTAAATATCTTAGTAAATTCTGGAATAAGAGCTGCACCCAAAGTCCCGCAAGAAATAATACAAGATAATACTAACCAAATGTGGTTACCCATTGAAGATAATAACCAGTGGCTTACACCAAAAGTCATACAAATAGAAAGAATTGAAGTAATCCAAACAAGTCTTGTTAAAGGAACTTCAAAATCGAATTTTTCTGCTTTTTTAGCATAGCATTTATCAAATAGACCATTCAACCAATATGCAACAACTGAAGTTACAATCATTAAGAATCTCATAACGAAAATCCAAGCCAACAATTGAACTTGATTTTCTTGACCCAAAACTGCTAATAAAATGAAACTTACTAACGCAACACCAGTTACACCATATGTTTCAAAACCATCAGCTGTTGGTCCAATAGAGTCGCCAGCGTTATCACCAGTACAATCGGCAATTACACCAGGGTTTCTAGGGTCATCTTCTTTGATACCGAATTGAATTTTCATCAAGTCAGAACCAATATCAGCAATTTTTGTAAAAATACCACCAGCAACACGAAGAGCAGAAGCGCCCAAAGATTCACCGATAGCAAAACCGATGAAACATGCACCAGCAATATTTCCAGGGATGAATAAAAGAATTAAAAGCATCATAATAAGTTCAACTGATACTAATAAAACACCAATACTCATACCAGCTTTCAAAGGAATATTCAAAATATTTAATGGATTTCCTTTTAAAGAAGCGAAAGCAGTTCTTGAGTTAGCTAAAGTATTCATTCTGATACCGAACCAAGCTACTGCATATGAACCTAAAATACCAATTACTGACCAAGCTAAGATTGTCAATACTCCAGCAATACCCATTTTTTGTAGGAAACCAAAGTAAAATGCAATACATAAACCAATCAATACTTCTAATACGAATAAAAATTTACCTTGTTGAACAAGATAAGTTTTACAAGTTTCAAAAATAGTATTCCCAACACTGTCCATCGCTTTGTGGACATCTAATTTTCTGATTTTCAAGAACTCAACAAGCCCGAAAACCAAACCGATAACAGAAATTCCAAGACCAATCAACAATAGCATATAGCTATGAGGATTGATTGTTTTAATACTTGGAACAACCAAATCGGCTTCGCTTGCTAAAGCAGGCGAAACACCAACAGCCATCATAAATAATAGTGCCATTAGTGAAGTAAACTTTTTAATCATAGTCTCTTCTCCTTTTCAAAAGATTGTTCACTTACTTTCTCTTTTACATTGATATTAAAATTCTACCAAACATTCAATATAATAGCAAGAATATATTGTCTTATTTATTTACTTCTTTTATCTAATTTGTTATCATTAAAATATGGACAGTATATTAAAAAAAGTTTGGATTTTTCTCCTCGTTTTTATGGCAATGGGATTGATTGCTCTAATACCATTTGACAAATATCAAAGAGCTTATATGAAAGAATTTCACAAGGTTAAATCTGCTCCACAAAAAAGAGTTGATGCAGCATATACTTATGTTGAGAAAGTAGAATCTGGAGAAATAGGAGAAACTTCTGAGCAAAATCCACCCCAAGTAAAAAAAAGAATAAGATATGTACAACCAAACCCAAGGCATAGAAAACCTATTTATATAAGAGATAAAAACAATCCAAAAATCTTACATCCATACCGAGGTTAAAAAATATAATATTCCGAAACCTTGACTAAGACGTTTTGGCAATATATTTTCAAAACTTTTAATTTATAGTTGACGTATGAAAAAATTGTTGTCATTATTTTTAAGTTTAGGAATTCTCAGCCTTACCCCAATTAGCGTTTTGGCATCTAATGTACAGTGCGAATGTATAAAAACAACAGAATCGTTAGCCAAGACTCACTCTAAAGCTCCAAATAATTGCATAAATACAACAGAGAATTATTACATTTTATCAAAAGGAAATGTAATTAAAGTCGCCTTTGAATGCAAATTTCTTTCTGAGTGTTCCAAAGAAGGAGATAGGGTATATTTTTACGTACCGAAAGATATTCTATCATCATGTGGAACATTAATTATTCCAATGGGAACAAAATTTTCTGGTTATATTAGAGGAATAACACCTCAAAAGAAATTGAACAAAAATGCAAGAGTTTATATAAATATAGACAAACTTATACTCCCAGATAATACAGAATTTGAAGTTAAGGCAAAACCATTCAGCAAAGATTTTTCACTCGTTGAAAATGGTTGGATGACAGCAGGAAAACTTGCAGCATCAACAGTAGGAATTGGAGCCATCGGAACAGGAACTGGCGTTGGGCTTGCTTTTATTCCCAAACCACACAAAATAGCAATTGGTGCGGGAACAGGTGTGGCAATCGGATGTTTTATTGGACTCGTTACTGGACTTGTCACCCCTGGATTGAAGTATCATGCCAGACAGGGCGAAGAAATTTACATAATTCTTTGCGAAGATTTAATTATTCCTAAATGTAGTATTAAAGAATGGTAACAACCCCAAGGCGGTAAATTCAAGAAGCAATTCAGCTAATTGCTTGATTGTCGGCGTAGCAACGCCGACCTACTTTTCTTAAGCATACGGATAGAGATTCCGAAACAAGTTCGGAATGACAGTTACGCACAACTCTCACCGAGGGAGAGAGTGAAATTGTCTTTGAGCCGTTGGCGAAAAGATACAATTTCAAGAGAGGGTTCTTCATTTTTTTCAATCTGACCCTCTCCCTTACTCCCTCTCCCATTGGAGAGGGAAACAACTAAACAATAAAAAAAAGGTGTTCGGGATTACCAAACACCATTACCTCTTCAATATAATGTATAATATATCCTTAGATTTCGAACAAGCTATGAAGTCTTTGTTGGATGTCTTCTTCATCAAGTTCGTTTGTTAATCTATTCAAATCTATCGCCATTTGATAATAATTCGCAGCATCATTCGTAAAGCCCATTTCTTGACTTGCACGACCAGCATTGAAATACGCCAATGTATAATTCGGATTTAGAACAATTGCTTCTTCAAAATATTCCAAAGCTTCTTCTGCATCCGCCAGCCCATCTAAATAAAGAATACCTAAGTTATTCTGAGCGTATTCATTTTCAGGACTTAACTCAACAGCCTTATGATATGCAACTAAAGCTTCTTCAAGATAATCTTTTTCCCAAAGAGCAATTCCGACCTTTGAATAAGCCCTTGCATCATTTGGATTTAGAGTAATTGCATCACAATATGAGCGAATTGCTTGATCCAAATCATAATCAGCCATGTAAATATCACCTAACGCAATATACAAATCATAATTTTTAGGATCAAGAATTATACCAGCTTGATAAGTTGAAACAGCAGCTTCAACATTACCCTTATTTTCTGCATAAATAGAACCCAATGCTTGGCAAACAATTGAAGTCCACTCAGGGTCAGGATTTAAAGAAATCGCCTTCTGATAATGTTCAATTGCATCATCATACAATTCAGCCTTAGCATAAGCATAACCCAATGAATTGTTGAAAAACGGATTTTCTGGATCACGATCAACCGCAAGTTTGAATGCACTCACAGAATTCAACTTATCTTCTTTTGACATGTACAAATGTCCTAATTCATAATAAATTTGAGCCGTATCCACATCAAATTCTAATAATTTTTCATAACAATCAATAGCCTCTTCTGTATTTTCTGGATAATAAGTTTGCAAAATTGTCGCTAATTTTACAAGTACAGAACGATTAAGAGGATTTGCTTCCAAAACTTTTCGATAACATTCAAGAGTTTTATCAACATTTTTGTTGCGAAGGGCTAAATCACCCATCTTGTTGTAAAAATACTCACTCTTTGTTGTTTTTGAAACCGCATCGTTATAAACTTTTTCAGCAGAATCATACATTTTAAACTTTTCTAAAAATTTCCCAACCGTGTTATATGAAAAGATAGAAACATCATTCGACATGTTTTTATAAAACATTTTCATAGTCGGTCTATCCCATGCCAGCATTACACTACCCGTCAAGAAATAATATAAAAATCCAACATAATCCTTAAATGAGCCATCTTGAGTATTAATTTTATTCAAAATGGATTGAGATAAAATCATTCTTGGACGACCAGAAGTCAAAGGATTCATGCGAATCGCAGATTTAAACTCTTTTTCCGCAGATTGATAATCTTGAGCCAACTGCATAAAATAACCTGTATAAAGGTGAGCATCTCTATTTCTCGGAGAAAGAGAAATAGCAGTCTGACATTGTTCAATAGCAGTATCAACACTAATCTGACCTTGTTCCCACATAAGGGTAGCAAGACGATAGTATGTTTCAGGAATAGTCGGGTCATATTTAACCGCATCGACATAGTGTTCAATAGCTTCTTGCAAGTCGTTATTTCTTTGCCCCATTAGATATTTTTCGTGGGCAATTCTTGCTTTTTCTAATGAATTCTGTGCTCTTTCCTTATTTTCTCTATTGTTTGTGCCAATCATTGGCATTAAAACTTGTTCAGACATTTTGAAGCTCCAATATACTAGGTATGCATGTTCCGTCGGACAAGAAAAAATTATCTTTAATACATGGAGCAAAATCTCATCTATTTGTACTAGATAAGTGGAGAAAATTTATCACTATAACAAATTGCCATCTAAATCATATAGTTTAATATCCAAGCCTTTTTTCTGGATAATTTGTTTAATTTTTGAAACTGCACTGTCTGAATAATTTTCTTTAGGAATAATTATTCTATCAATAGAATTTGCAGGGACCCCATAAGGTATAGCTCTATGGCTAATATAACCAAAATGCCCTTGCATGTTTCCGTCTAAATCTAAAATTGTATCAGGCAAAACTAAATCTCTATTAACCTTGAAGGAATTATCCATGATTGTTTTATTTACTGCTTTTTTATCAACAACAAAAACCATTTCCCCATGGCTACTCTTTTTATGCGGTAAAAAATTTAATTCCCCTTGATTAAATTCTGATACAGGTTTTGAGAAATAATCTTTTATTGATGAAGTTTTTCTTACATCCCAAAAGTCTGCACAAAGAGGAGTTTGGGTTGCAACTCCAGTTCCTGTCCCTACGGCACCTCTAAGATCGCCTGATGTAATTCCGTCATCCAAGATATGCACTAAATCTTTTGGAGATGCAGAATGAAGCATAACATCTTCTGTCAATATATCATTAGCTTTAGGATGAGCAATGTTTGAACCTTTTGTTGATAAATAAGAGTCGTAAGAAGATTCATACAATCTCTTTTGACTTGGGGTTAAACATTCTGCCAATGTATAATCACCATCTTTTACAGCAGCAGACATTTTAATTTTATCAAACGGTAATTTATATTCTGTTTTGGGCATTTGAGATTGAACTCTTTTTATATATTCGCCAATACTTTCACCCACCTTTTGAGGTGTTTGAATACAATCTAGCATGAAAGATGCGATATATTTTTTACGCTCAATCAATGTCTCTTTTAGATATTCTGGATTTTTAATTCCAGACCTGAAGATAGCTTCTCCTGAACCTCCAATGGCATATATGTCCTTATCTTTTAAATATACTGGAACTCGCGATACTGTTTTTAATGTATAAGAAGCTTTTTCAATAGTATCTGCTATTTGCTTTTCTGGTATCATTGCAACTCGAGATAGAGACTCAATTAATTCTACTCTTGTCATGTCTTGCAAATATGGGCGGGATTGAGAATACGCATCAAAAAAGCTAGACAATTCATTTACGTCTTGTCCAAATGCAGCACCTTTACGTCCACCTCTTGCTCTATAACATAAAGAGCCTCCAACATCTAATCTTAATGGCTTTCCACCTCTCATTACAGTATTACCAGATTTTAGTGCATCCCAATTTGCAAGCCAACAATCTGCACCAAATCCTTCCCTCAATAATGGTGCATCAGCTTTTGTCGGAAGTCCATCAAAAGAAAGATATTTACTAGCAACTCCGACTTTTTTAGTTGCTCTATCCCAAGGGTGTGAGGTCTTTGGGGGAATAGTGTAATCGACAAGAGAAACTTTTGCACTATCAACCCCAGCAAGTTCATATAAATCACCTGCAAGTTTTTCTGAACGAGCATGAGCCTCTGATTGTGGATATTTTATATAATATAAATCGTTTGTACCCTTAACTTTTGCCCAATATCCTTCATTTGAACCACTACAAGAACCATTATAAATAACAAATTCTTGCTCTTTACCGTTTAAATTTAATTTTTTAACGTCCTTAGAATATTTAGACTCTAAATTCTGGATTTTATCAAGGGCTTTACTCTGAGAACCCTGTGATACTGTTTTCCAACGAGAAGCTATATCCTCAACCATTTGTGAAATTTTTGTATCTTGCGATAAATATTTAGATTTTCGCACTGCTTGAGTTGCAGTATTAAATAAAACCCGTTGTAATGTCATTCTTAATTTTCCCCTTAAATCCTTATATATTTGTATAAAGTATTTTTAAATAAGAAAAATGCTTAAAAAAACGTTAGTGTTAAGAACAATTAATAAATAAATGGCGGGATTTTATTAATATAAAATCCCGCCATTTAATAAATCAAAAACTTATATCTAATTATTTCTACTTTGGATTTTAGCTAAAAGTTGAAGGATTTCAATATACAACCAAACGATAGTAACCAATAGAGCAAATCCGCCATACCACTCGAACCATTTATCAACTCTACCAGACAAATTTTCTATCATGTCAAAATCAGTAATCAAGCTGAAAGATGCAACTATTACAACTACACCGCTGAACGCTATTCCAACTATTGAGTTTGAAAATATTCCAAAAGTTGGAACATGGAAAAATGAAAGCACAAATTGCAACAAATAAGTTATAAAAATAGCAAAAACAGCACTAGATATAACCCTTCTAAACTTGTCAGTACATCTCACAATCTTTGATTGATATAAGAAAAGCATGCTAAACAAAGCAAAAATTGTTCCCATCGCAGCTTGAACAACAATTCCAGGGAAAAGTTGATTTAACAACGCAGAATAACTACCCAAAAACAAACCTTCGCACATCGCATATAACGAAGTTGTCACAGCTAAAAATTTATTTTTAGGACCAAAACAAATAAATAGAGCCAATCCAAGACCTCCAAAAGTTCCGACAGTTCTCAAGATTGCAACTTTATCAGCAAAACCTGCCAATTGAAGATACCAAGTATAAGCAAAAGTTAGAATTAACAATATACTAAGCAAACAAGTTTTGATAATAGTACCATTTATTGTCATGGAAGAATCATTTTCTAAAGAATTAAATGAAGATGAATTCAAAACTCTTTCTTGTAATACAGGATTAGACATACATATCACTCCCTTCAAAATATCACCTAATCACAAGACATATTAACATATAAAACAAAAATCTCAATTATCCAAAAAAAAATTTATAAAAAGGGCTTTACAATAATTTTTTTTTGTTATACACTAAGGACATAATCCTCAGTAGCTCAATGGCGGAGCATTCGACTGTTAATCGAAGGGTTGCTGGTTCGAGTCCAGCCTGGGGAGCCATAAAGGAGATGTCGATGACATCTCCTTTATTTTATCTAATTATCTAATAATGCCTCATTTTAATTTATAACATTATCCACCAAGATATTTAACATTTATAAATCCGTTTTCTTTATCTAACCCTGTTACAAGAAATCTAGAACCTTTATTCAATAAAAATTCATCTTCCCTCCAATGATGGAGGTCAATATAGTAAAAAAAAATAATTGCCACACAAAAGCTATTGTAAATAAATTTTCTAATGCTAAAATCTACTTGAACAATTTTATTATTCCCAGATCGTCTAGTGGCAGGACGAAAGATTCTGGCTCTTTTAACGATGGTTCGAATCCATCTCTGGGAGTTTTTTGCGTTCTAATTTTCCACATCCACATCTTCCCAAAAAATTTTCACTTTCTACCATTCTCTTGGAGAGGAATAGCAAATTACAACGTCATACTGAGAAGTATCTCTTACTGTTGGTAAAGTTTGAGATTCTTCGGGGAAATTTGTAATTTATTTTATTATCCCATTTGTAAATCCCTCAGAATGACTTAACTATAATTATAAATTATCAGAGAGATTGAGAAAAGTACCCCCGGAAGTTTGAGAGAATTCTCAAACTTTTTAAGTTTTTAGGGAAAATTCCAAAACTCGCTGATAAAAACTCTCAAACCTTCTAATAATTCATTCTCAAAGTTACTGATACTTTATTGATAAGTTATGTATTCTTTTATAAGAAAAATTTTTCAATTCAGAACGATAATCTTCAATACAAACAAATACCTTTTTAATCCAAAAAAAGATATTCTATGCGTTTTTTAATTCTTCATATTTAATTTGTCCAATTAAATATTTATAAAATTTACTCATACCTCCATCGCCACGAGGAAAGATTCCTTTTGAAGAATCAAAGTCTTCATCTTGTATCTTTAAATCTTGAAATAAAATCATAAATTCCTCTGCAGATGGAATTCCATTATTTTTATCTGTTATCAATGATAAATATTTATCTCTTAAAAATTTTATTAAAGCCCTAAAACAATTGTTTTTCGGCAACAGCGAGTTACTAACATCTCCCCAAGCGTTTGGCCATCTATTTTTTACCGCTGTAAAGTAATTCCATATAATATCCATAATTTCGGCATCTTTTTTTTCTTCATATAATTTTCTTAAAACAAACTGTTCATATTCTTTATTTGTGTATTCATCATAATATGTAACAGAATTAAATAATTTCATACGATTAGCTAAATCCCGATCCCGTTCAGGGTTTTTTGATAACAGAGATATTAAAGATTCAACAAAAGTAGCTTGAGTTAGTGGTTCAATATAATTACGACCATCAGTTTTAAGTCCTAACATTTTAATATAGTGATAAAATGGAGAATTCTTAGATGTATCAAGGATTTTTGCTATATTATGACAAATTTGTTGTGGGCTTCTTTTTTTTGAATATTCTTCTAAGTTATATACTAAACTTTTATTAACTTTAGTTTGTGACAAATTTACATTACTAAATATTTTAGCTTGTTCATGAAGGTCATAACCTATAAAAAAAGCAACATCTAGTTCAAAATCTTCTAAGCTTTTTAATAATTCATCATTTGTTTCATCTTTAAATAAACTTAATTGTTTTGTTGTTTTTAATTTTTCTATTGCATGAGCAAGTCCTGCAAGCCTATGTTGTCCATCTAAAACTTTGGCAAGACCACCAGTCTTATAATTTTCTATATTTTTATTTGAAATAATATTGTTAGTTACCTTATCATCAAGTTCTTCTTCCGTTAATGAATCAAGTTGAAGCTGCAGTTTTTGATTGTTATTATTAATAGTGACACAATTTTCATTTAGTGATAACAAAATCGATGTAGGGAAAGCAGAATCTTTTTCCATTACAAAATCAGCTATCTTTTTTACTCTTTTATTATCCAATTTGCGCTGAATACCAAGATAACTAGCTCTTTCATCTTCACCGTTTTCCATGCGTGCCCTATCGATATATGATATTCTAAGTAAATCTTTAGCTTTTATACTAGAAATATAATAAGTTCCCATTCGTTGATTAACTTCTATAACGTCTAATAATAATTCTTGTTTACTCATTATTTCCTCCACTATTGTGTTGAGAGTGTTTTATTATGTCTTTTTGCTGTCGTTCATCAGAATTTTGTATTATTTTATTTGGATTATTATCGTATTCATCTTGAATAGCTGACCAGTATAATAAAATAATTGCTAATACGGCAGAACACAAAAATGATGTCCAGTACCATTCATTTTCGTTATCAAACAAAGATGCATTTTTTGCAATTGATAAAACATATAAAGAAAATATAACTATTCCTGATAATATTTGAAAAGCCTTGTGCATTTTCCCATAAGATGTTTTATTCGATATTCCAATAAAACCCGGAATAATTAATGAATATAAAAAAGACATCGCAACTGCATATGTTATACTACTGTGCCACACCTCACTACAAAACAAATTATATGCTATATTGAAAACAATTGGCAAAATAGTTAACAGTATTGTGATAAATGTCACAAAAAATGCATTTAGCCATTTAAATATTTTGGTTTTACTGCTTTGTGATAACATTTTATTTTTTTAACATAAATATATACAAAAATCTACAAGATTAATATTTTCATTGTAAAATCATTATATGCAACAGTATTATGATAAAGGTGACATACAGTTATATTTAGGTGATTGTATTGAGATTTTGGAGAAGGCTGCTCCGGAATCAGTTGATATGATTTTTGCTGATCCGCCTTATATGTTGTCTAATGGCGGAATATCTTGCCAAGCAGGGAAAGTCGTTTGCGTTAATAAAGGTAAATGGGATGAAAGCAAGGGTTTAGACGAAGATTTTGCGTTTCACCAAAAATGGATAAATGCTTGTCGAAGAGTTTTAAAATCCAACGGAACAATATGGATTTCGGGAACTTATCACTCAATTTATGCTTGCGGATTTGCTTTGCAGAAATCTGGCTTTAAAATCTTAAACGACATTTGTTGGTTTAAGCCAAATGCTTCACCAAATATGAGTTGCAGATATTTTACAGCAAGTCATGAAACATTGCTTTGGGCAAGAAAAGACCCAAAAGGCAAACATACATTTAATTATGATGCTATGAAAAATGGAGATTGGGGAGATGATGCGATTAAAAAACCAAACAAGCAAATGCGTTCTGTTTGGCAGATTGACACTCCTAAATCTTATGAAAAAACTTTCGGCAAACACCCAACACAGAAACCTTTAGAATTGTTAAGGCGAATAATCCTTGCCTCTACGAACAAAGGCGATTTGATTCTTGATCCGTTTACAGGCAGTTCAACAACTGGTATAATGGCATTAAAGTCAGGGCGAAAATTCATCGGTATAGACTTAGAAAAAGAGTATTTAGACCTTTCTATTAAAAGGTTTGAACAAGAATTTGTAGATAAGGAACTTGAATGGCAGTAGTTTTAGAAAAACTCAAAGAGGAAACATATCCGATAGTCAAATGGGTTGGCGGAAAACGTCAGCTTATGTTTGAGTTGCTAAAAAACATGCCGGAAAACTACAACAGATATTTTGAACCTTTTATCGGCGGTGGTGCGTTATTCTTTGAGCTTCAACCCCAAAATGCATATATTTCCGATATGAACGAGGAATTAATTAACCTGTATCAGGTCGTAAGAGATAATGTTGATGAGTTGATTAATGACCTACAAAAACACGATATTTCAAAAGAATATTTTATGGAAATTCGTAATATTGACCGTACGGAAGAGTATAAAAATTGGTCAAATGTTAAGAAAGCAAGCCGTTTTATCTATCTTAACAGGACGTGTTTTAACGGAATGTACCGAGTAAACTCTAAAGGTGAATTTAATGTTCCGTTCGGACACTATAAAAATCCAAGAATTTTAGACGAAAATAATTTGATAAATTGCTCTAACCTATTACAGAGAACTGAAATTAAACACGCAGATTTTTCAGAAATTTTGAAAGCAGTTAAAAAAGGTGATTTTGTATATTTCGATCCTCCGTATGTACCTTTGAGTGAAACTTCAAGTTTTACTTCATACACTAAAAACGGCTTTGATATGGATATGCAATTCAAACTCAGAGATGTCTGTGATGAATTAGATTCAATGGGAGTAAAGTTTTTACTATCAAATTCTGACACAAAATTAGTCAATGAATTATACGAAAATTACAATATTAAAAAAGTTTTTGCGTCTCGTCAGATAAATGCAAATGCAGACGGCAGAGGTAAAATTACGGAAGTTTTGGTGAGGAACTATTAATGAAAAGAAATTTTAAGGAATGGCTATCAACTTTTAGACCTTGTCTTTCAGACTATTGCTACTATGTAGATTTTGAGAAAGTAAACAGTAATGTTGACGGTATCAAAGTTGAATTAAATATTTTGAACACCTTAGTTGGTTCTAAAAATATTGAAAAAGAATTTGAAAATGTTATTAGTAAATACCCTGAAACATTAAAATGCATTCCTTTACTTTTGGCTGTAAGAGCAAAAGAAATTTCCGTTACAGATGCAGATGGTGAATATAATTTTTCTTTCAGCAAATGCAATTACAGTATCGAAAAATATAAGATGTTTATGCGTAAAACAAAGTTGTTTGACCTACTTGAAAACCATATTGTAAGTAATTTGGTAGATTATGCAACAGGTGTTGAAACCGGTCTTGATTCAAACGGAAGAAAGAATCGTGGCGGACATTTGATGGAAAATCTTGTTGAAAGTTACATACAAAAAGCGGGATTTGTTAAGAATAAAAACTATTTCAAAGAAATGTATATTCATGAAATTGAACAAAAATGGGGTGTAAACCTTTCTGCAATTTCTAATCAAGGCAAAATGGAAAAACGCTTTGATTTTGTTATTAAAACTGATAAGCAAATTTATGTAATTGAAACAAACTTTTATTCAAGTGGCGGTTCAAAACTTAATGAAACTGCAAGAAGCTATAAAACTCTTGCACAAGAAGTCGCAACCATTAATGGAGTAACATTTATTTGGTTTACTGACGGTTGTGGTTGGACTAGTGCAAGACATAATCTTGAAGAAACTTTTGATGTTTTGGATACAGTATACAATATTCAAGATTTAGAGTGTGGGGTATTAAGTAATTTATCGTAATGCAGAAACGTCAACGAAAAGAAATTAAAAATTTTAATTATTTTGTCCAATATATTAAAGAGTTAATATTTAAAAACAAAGAAAAATACCAATTAGAAGCGATTGGAGAAATTGAATTCTCTGTTCCTAAAATATTTAATTCTAAAAAAAAATGTTGGGATTTACTGTTTAGTACAAGTAAAAATAATAAAATCTATATAAGCAAATTTAATTGTATAAACCAAGTTATTGAAGATATAGCCGATATAAGAGCAAAAAACTTTAAGAATCAGTATAGTGATTTTGCAACCAAAATAACAGAAAGTCTATTAAACTCTTACGATACAAACATTAAATACATAAAACAAGATTTTATTCGACATATATCAAGACAAACAGAATATTATGTGTATGAAATTTCTATTTTGGGCTTGTTTTTGCGTTCAAAATCTTTTGAAATAAAAATAAAAAATTTAAACAAAGTAGATATTATTATCGAATTTTTACCTATAAAATTAGAAGAAATAAAAAATTTGCTTAATACAACAAATATTTCACCATTCCATTTTGAAAGCTATGGCCTAAAAGTAAAGTTTAAAATGAATAAATCACTTGGTGTTACAAGCTATTACGAGCAAGAAGAAGCTTCTTTATTAAGAAATATTTTTAAACTTTTATATGTTTCAAATGTAAAAATATTAAATTGGAAAACTTATACGGAACCTAAAAC
>ERZ1031845.124-NODE-124-length-30617-cov-10.545056_pt1 | contig 30617 bp, 20 predicted proteins | sample MGYA00518169_ERZ1031845 | MGnify/ENA primary metagenome ERZ1031845 (study PRJEB33719, sample SAMN04261265) | wastewater metagenome | biome: rural village; feature: human; material: feces | host: Homo sapiens | place: El Salvador | collected 2014-01-14 ...
TTGTCCTCCAATAATATATGTATGTTAGAATAACGATAGTTGCTTTGGTTCTATTATCTGTGGTTTCCACTTTTTATCACCGTATGGATAGAGACCTTCTACATATGCTTTTATCAAGAAAGCATGAGATAAGGGCTTCTTCGTGTCATCTACATCGCAATTCGTATTATAGTCCAAGAGTACGATCGTCTTCGTTTTGCTTGCCTCCCGTAATTTTGCAATAATACCTTGCACTTTATTTTCGAGTACCCACTTATAGGTTGGTATATAAATGAGTTTTCTCGCTTCTATATAGTTCAATAGTTCTGTGCCTTTTACACCTTTGCGATGTCCGAGTGGCTTGCCAAACTTTCGAACCGTCCGTTTTATATTCTTCATTGAATCTTTCTTGAACATTTTCAGGTCAATATCAGCCAATTCAAATACCTTTAGCCCTTGCCACACAGCCTCAACACATGTAGCTGTAACACCCTCGCTAAATGGCACAGGTATGCCACCATGAGGATAGAATGGGCTCAACTTTATCAAGTCATCTTCTGCATGACTCGTCACATCCGCAATTATTGCGCCGGGATATTTCTTCAAAATATTCTCCCGCTTCTTTCGTTTAGATTCAATTTGTATCATAATATCATAACTTTTAGAAAGGGAGTTCAACATCAATTTCATTTTTATTTTCATTTCTCTCTGCATATTTAGCCTCAATGCCATTTCTTATCTCATAAGCATTGTTGCGTTCTTGCTGCAACGTTTCATCATATACTTTTTCTCTTTTAGTCCGTATATTTTTTCTTCTATAAGAATATATATCATTACCTTCATCAAAAAATGATATATTTAGTAATACCAATTGCATTAAGTATGAACATCCCCAAATAATTATCGTGTGCCAAATGTCCTCATCATATAGTGGAAAATTAGGAAATAACGGATATCTATTATTACTTATAAATACCTCAATAAAAATATCAGACATAAGCAAAACAGGAATGCTCACTAGAGGCAACCCAAAAGGATAAAGCATAAAATACAATAGTGGGCAATCGCTCACATGCAAATGGGAACCTTTAAAAGGACGCATAACGTCTAACAAATTCAGAAACAAATAAACCATAACACTAAGTGCTAACATTAAAACTGCAATTATACTCAAATCATAGTTGTAATTATACCTTAAGGCAAAAGGAGAAACTATCAAACTTACCAAATTCAAATTTACGACAACACATCCAACTCTTTGCAAAAACTCATTGTCTGAATTTAACGAAAATTGAAATTCAGATTCTAAGATTTTCAATAATTTTTCAGAAGTTACATTCTCATCCATTATCATTTGCTTCATTAAATCTGAAAGATGTATTATACCATCATTCCAACTTATACGAGTGAGCAAATAACTTTTACTATTACATAAATCATCATAATCATACTTTGTAAACATCAATCTATCAGATTGTCCTAATTCAAAAAAATAATTACTATTTTCTCTTATCAAATTCAAAGACAATAGAATAGATACAATAGGAAATACATCGATATTTTTATCAAATACCAATTCATTTTTAATAGGGTTTCTAAAATTAGCACTTCCGAACTCCCGCGACTTCATCCCTTGCATTTGAGGAACATACATTCCATCATAATCTATAATCTTCAAATATCCATTGTTGTCAATTATAATATTGTCAGGCTTTAAATCTCCATGAGCAAAAGGTTGTTTTAACAGCCATTTAGAGAAATTCAAGAACTGTTCAAATAAAGCAAACATCTTACCTCTATCACTAAAATATTTCTCAACAAACACATTCATTATTTCGCCATCAATCCAATCCATCAAAAGAACAGGAAACTCATCTTCCTCACAACTGCTATCTACAAAGATTTCTTTTTCTAAATACTTCACGGGAGTAATATAAGAAGAATCCACAAACTCCAACTCATCGGCAATCTGGCGGTAAGCTTCAGCTCTACCTTCTTGCTCTTCTGTAAAGCACTTTAAGGCATAGCATTTCCCAGTCTGTTCATCTTTCATTTTGAACACGACGGCAAAGGCACCACTGCTACGATATGGTTCACCATGATCATCTAAAACTGGTACCAAATGAGCCAACCTATCAAGATTACTACTTGCATCTTGTATGGCTCTCACATATTCTGATATCAAAGGATATTGCATAATACCAATAATTTACAAATCGTATAACCCAAATGAATAATCACTAGTCATACCATCAAATTCCATATTAAATGGCTTTTTAGATACAACTTCTCCCTCTTCAATATTCTGATATAAAGAGGATAAAAATAATTGCAAACAAGACAAGCTCGCTTTTTCTTTTGTTAATCGATATGCTATATAACCAAACTGATCTCGCCCGTCAATAACATAATCTTGACACAGAATATAATTTTGATTCACGCCTATTATAGCAGAAGGCAAATAAGCTTCAATACTATGATCATATATCATATTTGTTCCATCAATTACGACAAAAGCGTCTTGTTTTTCTGCACTCTGCTTTGGAAAGAAATATGATTTCAAAGTATCCAATAATGGAGAATTATAAATAAAAAAATATTTTTTATCCACTCCCATCAACTGCAATCTTTTGAAGACTTCATTAGTCCTTTCAAAGCTTTTCCGCCCAATAGAACATTTTACTTCTATCACACAGACTACATCTTTAGCATTCACAATATCTATTTCTCCAAAAGATTTTACAACATTATTTCTATAAAGGATAATATCACACTGGGGTGATATTGAATCTGAAAAAACATATTCTACATCATCTTCTTTCCTATTTGTCAAAAAATAAAGTTTCTGTCTAATAGAGTCAAAATCTTCATCTAAGGTAACAAAGCCTTGTGTAACTTTGACATCATTAGGCAAATTCTCACGTAAAAAACCACGAAGTAAATGTTCTCCCCAAAAACCAAGCGAAGGCTTATGACAAGAGAGAAAATCTTTCGCTTCTTCAATCTGTCTTAAAAGGCTTACTGCCTTTAAGCGGAATATATCATTATCATATTTTTGTCGAACCATTTTTTCTAATTTTACACATCTAACCATGTTTCTATAGCATTCGCCCCAAATCTAACAACAATATCTTTCTTATCTAAATCATTTAATTGTTCACATTCACAAAAAGCATCGTCTCCAACAGTTTCTACAGAAAAAGGAATATGCATTTTACACAAAGAAGTGCATTCATTAAAAGCACAAGATTTTATCCTTTTCAAACTATTTGGTAACTTTATGCTTAATAAACTATAACACTTCGAAAATGCAAATTCTCCTATCGTATCTATATCTGAGCATTCTACACGATTCAGATTACAGCATTCTTCAAAAACTGAATTTGAAAGTTCTTTGACACCCCTTGGAATAACAATATTATTCAATCCACAACCTTTAAATGCAGCAATCCCTAAATGTCTTACAGTTGCAGGTATTTCGAGATTATCCAATTCTGAACATCCTTCAAATGCGCTTCTTCCTATAGTCATTAAACCTTGTGGCAAAAAAATAGACTGCAAACTATCGCAACCACAAAAAACTTCATCGTCAATCTTTGTGATACCTGAAGGAATATTTATCTGAACCAAATTCCAACAATCTCTGAAAGCTCCTTTTTCTATAGTTTTAACGCTAGATGGTAGTACAACTTTTTTAAGTCTACGCAAATTCGCAAAAGCATTTTTACATACTTTTTGAATACCATCAGGAATTACATAAAAAGGGTTATCTGTACGACAACAAACTATACTCTTATTCTCTTTGTCAAAAATTGCATTGTCGCTTAAAACAAATTTAGATGCATTAATCTCGATTGAAAGTCCAAACCAATTACAAAAAGGATTACCATCAAATTTTTTAAAGCCTGCCGGTATCTTTACTCTATACACACCACAATTAGCAAAAGCAGAGTCACCTATACAAACAACACTATCAGGAATAACCAATTCTTGTAATCTTTTACAATTAGCAAAAGCACTATTTGCGATTTTTTTGATTCCCACAGGTATTGTATACTCATATACATCAGATAAAAAAGCTACTATTTCCGTATTATTTTTATCAAAAACGACTCCATCGGACACAATGTAATTTGGAGACTTTATTATTAACTCTCCTAATTTCCACCCACAAAAAGGATTACCAGTGAATTCTCTCAAACTAAAAGGAATCGTTATTCTATGAAGATTATTACATCCTTTAAAAACTCCCTCTCCAATATATTCTACAGACTCGGGAATAACTAATTCGCTTAAATCATAACAATCTTTAAAAGCACCATTACAAATGACCTTAACACCTTCTTTAACAATATACGTACCTTTTAAAAATGATGCACTTAACAATTTCACACCATCTTTACTATAATGAACGAAATCTTCTATCTCATAATCAGAAAGATCATCTTCGTTAGCTTCTGTAGAAATTATTGCCCCTTTCCCGAACAGATTATTTATTAAGCTAAAACAGTTGAAAGAACACATCTCAAGATTTTTTTTGGCACAAGCCAACAAAAACATCGACAGAAACGTATTCATCTCTTCATCATTCATTAGCCCTTGCAAAGCAGCCAACACCTTGCTTTTACTCAAGTCACAATAATCCTCAGCAGAGAAGAGTAACCTGTCTGCTGCACCATATTCATCAAGTAACGAAGGCTTCAGAGAAATCGCCTTCAATGACAAAGCGATACTTGCCAAAGCAAAGTCATCAATGGTTTCATCAAAATCATTAACTGTACGCATAGGATGAGAAAAGTCCTTAGTACCAATTGTAGGAGATTTCTGTCCTTTCATCGCAGGAACAAACATTCCATCATAATCCACCAATGTTAAACTACCATCAGGGCGAACCATAATATTATCTGGCTTTATATCCCCATGAGCAAATGGTTGAGCACGAAGCCACGTAGCCATTTTACAGAAGCGATAGCAAAGCATTGCCATAGTATAATTGTCTTGATAGTTCTCTTCAATGTAAGTCTCCATCGTTTCACCATCAATCCAATCCATCAGAAGGACAGGAAACTCGTCTTCTTCACAACTGCTATCTACGAAGATTTCTTTGTCTAAGTACTTCACGGAAGTAATATAGGAGGAATCCACGAACTCCAACTCATCTGAGATCTGGCGATAAGCCTCAGCTCTACCTTCTTGCTCTTCAGTAAAGCACTTTAAGGCATAACACTTCCCTGTCTGTTCATCTTTCATTTTGAACACGACGGCAAAGGCACCACTGCTACGATATGGTTCACCATGATCATCAAGCACTGGTACTAAATGAGCCAATTTATCAAGATTGCTACTTGCATCTTGTATGGCTCTAACATATTCTGATATTAATGGATATTGCATAGGCTTACCTTGTCAGTTATTTTCGCCCTCAAAGTTACAAAAGATAATTAAAACGCCAAAAGCTTCACTCAACTTTTCGCCTTATTTGATATCAATTGCTATTTTACGCCTTCATTATTATCTCAAATCAAAATTCTTTTGTCCCCAATTTTCAATTGCCGTTTCTGAGCAGGAATATTCCCTATAGAGCACTTCCCCCTTAGAGGAAACTGGTTTGATTTTGAAGTTCATAAATGATGTGGCTTTTTACCGTCACTTAGTCACAATCCAATACTTTCCCAAAGCGTTGTTTTGTCTCAAAGAAATTTGAAAAGATTGCAGACAAATAAGCCTTGGGACTTGGAATTTCTGGTATTAACAAATGATAAGACTTAGATGCTACATTCAAAGTATTAGCCTCCCTATCCTCATGAAAGAAAACTGTATTACTGTTTAGACTGTTTAGACGATTGACTGCTTCTTTCACCTGTTGAACCTCCTCTTGATTTTCCAAACTTATCTTGTACCAACAAAGATCCCAGACTACAATAAAATGGCACTCATTCGAAGCCTCCATCATAAAATGTTCATTCTGATAGGTGAAGTATATATCATCACCCTCCAGCTCCACCTCGCAATTCAACTGTCGAAGCAAATCCAAGCACAAGTCCCTTGCGCCCAATGATGAATGTTCATTATTAACAGAAGGAAGGGAACTTACTATCTCATCCATCTCTTTCTCTGCCTTTCTCTGACGAATGTAGTACATCAAACTGATGCCTGCCAATACTGATATAAAAGGAATTATCATAGCTATAACATTAAAAAAATAATACTTATGAGATAGCAAAGTTAGTTCTTTTCCTGTAAACAGATGTCATTATTAGGAAAAATCATACCTCCACAAGGCTTGTGGAGCAAACACACTTGTCCCAACCCAAACCTTTCACTATATTTGCGACAAAATTCAAAATAAACAAATAAAGTAAAATATGGACAGACTCTTTTTTATAGTAATTGCTGTTGCATTGGCATACGGCGTAGGTTGCCTCGGAAGAAACAGAAAGATTGGTTTCGGATGGGCCTTTGGTATTTCACTTATCAATGTGATTATTGGTCTCATTGTCGTATTATGTTCAGAAAAGAAAACACCAGAAGAACTTGAAGGAAAAAGGCAACCCTAACCTTGAACCGAGCGTCTGGGTTGCCATCGGAATTTACCTATTATATAGGAAACATGTATAAGAAACATCACTTCCACTCCACCAGTTTTCTATCAAGTGCTATCTTCTTAGGCTCTCCCCACAAACCATCAATCGCATAACTCTTGGCTAAACTTTCATCAAATTGCAGGGTGAAAACTTGGCGAATACGAGCACATTTCTCATTGATGGAATTAGACAGCGGATTCGTCAAGGCTTCAATGCTCTGGCGAATCTTCTCGTCGGAGAGATGTGCGCCAGTATTCGATTTTCTACGAATATCCACATAAATGTCGTATAGCTCTTCTCGATAATCAGACAAACACTTGAAGAGAATGCCTTTCTCATGACGCAAGAAGAGGATATACACCGCCTTTACCAATGGCTCCATCTTGATAACCATATCGTGATAATCGGGCAAAACGATGTCATAGTTCTCCGTGATAACCATTCGGCTCAACTCCTTTGGTGGAAAGAGATATTGCTTCAATACCCAATCGCTTACACCACTAAGGCGCAAGTCCTGTACTTGCTTATAGACCTCTTTCATTTTCTGACGAATATCATAACTGAAAGTATCGTCGGCTGTTAGAGGTGTCGGATCAAAAGGATTGTAAGGACTCTTACCTATAGAGCTGTACAATACTTTGTAATTCGACAACTTATCATACACCACTTGCATCAAGGACATAAAATCCTCATCACGCTCTATTGTCAAAGAATAGGCATTGACATAATATACGCCATTTTCCTCATGATCTAACTGCAAGATGCTTGGACGGAACTTCTCTCTATCCTTATCTTCTACCAATAGAGGCAACAGCAAATCGGAGGAAACAGAAAAACTCAAGTCTCCTTGATTCAGCGTTGGATAATTATACAGGGCAATCTTATTAATATGTGAACCTAAAAATGGAAAGTAATTAAAATGTATGGACTTTCCGTCAAATAACTTTTGTATATCCACAAGATGGTTGATGATAGAAAGGTTCAACTCATCATCATACCCATGCTCCACGAAGAACACATCATCATGGTAACGTGCAGGGAAGTCGCGAAACTTCAACACCTTCTTTCTTCCAATCTTTCCTGTCATAGCTTATCTATTTAAATGGTTGGTTTAAAACCATATTCTTTACAGCTTATATTGTTGGCATTTAATCTCTCAAGCATCCTATAGGAACAACGTAAACACCATCTTTACGTCGATAAGCGAAATCACCTGTACCTGTAAGTACCATCATAAAAGAAGGGTCGTTCATCTTCTCTGTATTGATTTTACCAGCTAAATTCAATAGATTCTCCGCACCTTCGTTGATAAGCTTATCACCTCCTAACTTGATTTCAACCAAGCCATACTTACCATTCCGCAAATGTATCACAGCATCACACTCCAAGCCATTCTTATCACGATAATGATAAACCTCACCATCTAAAACCTCAGCAAATACTCGCAAGTCTCTAACACAAAGTGTCTCAAAGAAGAGTCCCATGGTATTGAGATCGTTAATCAAATCTTTTGGGCCAAGTCCAAGCACCGCAGTACCTATTGATGGGTCTATGAAATAACGAGTGTTTGCTGTTCTTATAGCTGTTTTAGAGCGCAAGTTAGGATTCCAAGCCACAGAATCTTCGATGACAAAAATCTTACGCAAAGCCTCCAGGTAATTTCCTGCTGTCTTCACACTAATTTCATTTTCATCATTTGTCATCATATCAGCCACTATGGTTCTTATTGTCGCTTGTGAAGCTTGGTTACGAGCGTAAGAGCGCAACAGCAACCTTATTGTGGTGGTATTGCGATTTACCCCATCTACCCTTACGACATCTTTTTTAATGACAGCATCCACATAGTCAAAAGCCTGACTCAACGCAGCATCTCCTTGCAAATTACAAGCAAAAGGCCACCCTCCACGACATATCAAATAGGCTAAGTCTTCTATTTTCAACTGATTAGTCGCAACAATCTTGCTTGGCGTTTCAAACAAAGAAGCCAAACTCACCTTTCCATTCGATTCTCCAGATTCATATAAGCTCATTGGGCGCATCGTGAGCCAACTAAACCTTCCCGTGCCAGAATGATGCATATCTTTCTCATCTGCAGGAACAGCAGACCCCGTTAATATAAATTGCCCCACTTCACGGCGATGGTCAACCTCAAATCGGATTGCATCCCAAAGCTTTGGAGCCAATTGCCACTCATCCACAAGTCGCGGAGCCTTTCCTTCGAGGAGTACAGAAGGGTCTATCTCCGCCATCTGTAGGTTCGTTTCCAGTGAAGCAGGATTATCCATATACAAGATACTGGCAGCTTGTTGCTCAGCTGTAGTTGTCTTACCACACCATTTTGGACCTTCTATAAGGATGGCGCCTTTACTTTCTATTTTTTTTGCAAGCAGTTTGTCTGCTATTCTATGTTTATATTCCATATCCTAAATAAACTGATTTACAGGTGCAAAGATACAAAATTAATTTTAAATTTCCTCAGTTGGCGCATTTTTATTTCCTCAGTTGGCGCATTTTTGCTTCCTCAGTTGGCGCATTTTTGCTTCCTCAGTTGGCGAAACAACATCGGATTACATTACAGAACTTTCGCAAGTAAGCACCACACGCCCTGAAGGGCAGAAGCTCTTAGTCCCTTCAGGGCGTGCTTGAACCACTTGTGAAAATTGAGAAAATAAAAGAATAATTATACCGTATATTTATTCCATAATCACTAAAAAAACACGCCCCAACTGGGAAAAAGAATCTGCCCAACTGGAAAAAAAATTTTTCCCAACTGGGAAATTATTTTTTCACAGTTAAGTCCTGTCAGGCAATGAATATTTATACAGAAGGATTATAACTGCAATTTTAGCCTTTTCCAATATAGAAAAAGGCTAAAATTCAGTACTTTTGTATGTGAGTTCAGTCACAAAGGCGACTACTTCTTCTTAGGACGGCGGCGTGCCCAGCCTTCTTCCTCGAAGTTGGGTTCCTCACCCTTGAACTTAACGTTGTCGTTGTGCTGGAAGAACTGACGCCAGTCGCCTGTCTCCTCTTCTCTGCGAGGCTTACGGCTACGACTCTCTGCACGACTGCCCTTGCCCTTGCCTCCCTTGCGGCTCTCACGGCTCTCGCTACGACTGCCACGGGCACTACGTCCATGACCCTCTTCGTCGGCATCGTTGCAACGAACGGTGCGGCCCTTGTATTCTGTACCATTAAGAGCTTTCATCACACGCTTGGCATCCTCCTCGGGAACCTCGATGTAGGCAAACTTAGAGAGCAAGTCGATATGTCCTACCTCCTGACGACCCTTCACATGCTTGTTCAGATACTGCATGATCTCGCCAGGATAGAAGCCGTCGGCCTTACCTAAGTTGATGAAGAGACGCTTGTATCCAGCCTCTGCCTCGTGCTTGCGGCGACCGTTAGACACCTTTCCACGACCCTCTGAGCCTCTACCCTCACCACGAGAGCCACGAGAGCCCTTGCCGGTTTCGGGCTTGACTATCTCAGGAGCGTTCTTATAATAGTCGAGGAACTTACCAAAGGTGATGGTAACCATCTTCTTGATGATGTCTTCCTTGTCGATGTAGTCGAACTGGCGGTTGATTTCTGACATATAAGGCTCTATCTGATCCTCGTCAACATCGGTCTTCATGATGTCGTCCATAGTCTTGAAGAGCTGTTTCTTACAAATCTCCTCGGGAGTAGGAAGGGTGCCGTCAATAAAATCTTTGCCTATCTGTTTCTCAATCTGTCTCACCTTAAACTTCTCGCGGGTGTGGATGATAGAGATCGAGGTACCCTTCTTTCCGGCACGACCTGTTCGTCCACTACGATGGGTGTAGCTGGCAATATCGTCGGGGAGTCCATAGTTGATGACGTGAGTAAGGTCGTCGACATCAAGTCCTCGGGCAGCAACATCGGTGGCCACAAGGAACTGCACATTGTGATTACGGAACTTCTGCATGGTGAGGTCGCGCTGCTGCTGACTCAAGTCACCATGAAGAGCCTCTGCATTATAACCATCGCGGATGAGTTTGTCGGCAATATCCTGTGTCTCCAACTTGGTGCGACAGAAGATAATGGCGAAGATGCGGGGATAAAAGTCTACGACACGCTTCAGGGCAAGATACTTGTCCTTGGCGTTCACCAGATAGTAGATGTGATTGACGTGCTCGGCACCCTCGTTGCGTGAGCCTACAACTATCTCCTTATGGTCGTGGAGATAGTGGAGCGCTATTTTCTCTATCTCCTTGCTCATAGTAGCAGAGAAGAGAAGTGTATTTCTATCCGCTGGTACATTCTCGAAGATGGCATTGATGCTCTCGGAGAAACCCATATTGAGCATCTCGTCAGCCTCATCCAATACAACATTGTTCACATGCTCCAACTGAGCCACGCCACGGTTGATGAGGTCGAGAAGACGACCAGGTGTGGCTACGATGATCTGTACACCATGCTTGAGGGTGCGTATCTGACTGCCTATATCGGTTCCGCCATAGACTGCAGCAATGTGGAGTCCGTCGATGTACTTGGCGAAACTGTTGAGGTCATCGGCTATCTGGAGACAAAGCTCACGGGTAGGACTCAGGATAATGGCCTGTGTCTGCTTGTTCTGAGCATCGGTCTTCTGAATGACAGGAATGCCATAGGATGCAGTCTTACCAGTTCCTGTCTGCGCCAACGCGATGACATCGTTTTTGTTGCCTAAGAGATAGGGGATTACTTCTTCCTGTACGGGCATTGGATTCTCGAATCCAAGCTCCTCAATAGCGCGGCGAATGTCCTCGCTGACGCCTAATTCTAAAAATGTTTTCAAATCTTTTTTACCTTATTAATGTATTCAATGCAGAAGGCTGAATTCACCCTCCCAGCCATTAATAGGGTGCAATATCCTTCCGAAAACGCTTGCGACAAGGCTGTCCTGTCCTACTCTAATAGGCAACAGGCTGCCTGATACTTGTCTAAATTCGGGTGCAAAGTTAGTAAAAAGTTCTTGATAATCAAAAAGTTTTCGTACTTTTGCACACAAAATAGACTTTTTATACATTCAAAATGATGATGGATTTATCAGTTCTTTTGCCTTCGTGCCTACGACGGAGGGTTCTGCTGGGACTTGTTTGCTGGTGCTGTTGCAACTCTGTGCTGTGGGCGCAGGATTCTGCCATGGTGTCGGTGGACTCGTTGGAAACAACGGAAACAGTACAGACCGACTCTATTGTAGCCGCAACAAGACCATTACCCGACTCCATGATGACGGCAGACTGCAAACCCGTGCTGCGACCGAAGGACGTACTGGTACCTATAGTCATAACAGGACTGGCTGCGCTGTATGTTCAGAACCATGGTTGGTTTGCGCAACAGAAGCGCGAGGTTCAGAAAGGGCTGTCGGCTGAGGGAAGGCATCATCTGAGGGCTGACGAAGTATTGCAGTTTGCACCCATGGCAACGGCCTGGGGCTTGAGGTTAGCAGGCGTAAAGGGGAAAAACGAACCAAAAGAACGCCTGGGCATCATAGCACTGTCTTACGCTTCATTGGGACTCATTACGTTCGGCATGAAGGCGGCTGTAAACGAGGAAAGACCCGACGGCAGAGACTGCAGGTCATTTCCATCGGGTCATACGGCGAGGGCATTCATGGGTGCAGAGATGCTGTATCAGGAATATAAGGACGTGTCGCCATGGATAGGATATTCGGGCTACGCCATGGCTGCGCTGACAGGCTATCTGCGAGTCTACAACAACCGGCATTATCTGAACGATGTCGTGGCGGGAGCCTGCATCGGAATTCTGTGTACCAAATTGGGATATTGGCTGCAACCGAAATTGTTTAAGAAGAAAAAGAAGGCTTTCAAATTACAATATTGAGAAATTTGAAAGCCTTCTTCGCTTCATCCGAAAAGCTTCGACCTGTTCAGTTGGAACGTCATGTAAGGGCGTGCTGCTTATAGGAGATTTTGGCGTGCTCATTTACAGGAAGTCCCTTTCATTCCTTCATCAAAGGTTTTGGTCAAGGAATTGGAGAATCTTCTGCTGTATGCGAAGTCCGCAGGAATGAGGCACGTCCCAAAGTTCAGTGGTAAGGAGAGAGTCAGCATGTTGGCTGTTCCATACAGCATGCATCTGCTCGAAAGCCTTCTTGACTCCGGGGACGGGGAAAAGATGGTCAAGGGTGCCACTAATAAAGAGAGAAGGATGAGGACAAGCCAAGGAGGCGATGTGAGGATAGTCGAGGTACTGACGGAGTGCAGGAATGCAGTTGGCAAACCCTCCGTTCTCCTTTCGTCCATAACGCAGGGTAAGCTGATCGTCGGTAGTGATCATCCAGCAGATATTGGCACTCGCCTTGATCTTGTCGGAGAGGGCAGCAAGCATCCAGGAACGGTATGCGCCCATAGAACATCCCACACATCCTATCCTGTCCTTATCGACCATAGGGAGAGTAGACAGGAAATCGGTTCCAGCCATATCGTCGTAGGTCATAAAGGCAGAAAGGTCGCGTCCAAGCATCATCATGTTGCCGGCGATAATATCATACTTGTTGCGGTCGATACCTTCCTTACGGCTACGCTCGCCCCAAAGAGGTGCGTCGGCAGAGAAGACTACATAGCCGTGACGGGCAAGATAGTCGCCAAGATACTGACCTTCGTACAACTTCTTTGCCCATGCATCAGCGTCAGCGACAACGGCGGTGTCGACATCAAAGGGATGTATCATCTTCTCCTTGCCGATGTAGAGGTGGGCTCCATGGTCATGGAGGGCATTGATGGCAGGGAAAGGTCCCTTGCCTTCGGGTATAAGAAGATAGGCTGTGATGCGGGCATAGGCGTTGACACAGAAGCTGATTTTCTGTGCACGATAACCATCTCGTTGTTCTTCGGCTATCACCTTCATGTCCCACGACTTGGCTCGGCGAGGTGGTGTCATCATACATTCAAATATCTTCTGACGGGCAGCCTTCTTCCATTTTGCAAAGTTTTTGATAGGACTGTTACCCCATGCCATAGGGTATGTGAGTTCCTGTTTGAGTTGTTCGACGTAAACGGGCAACTCACCTTGCCACTCGTAATTCTCTCGCACAGGCAGTTGTTTCGCATTCGGTTTCTGGGCGAAAGATGGCTGAGAGAATATCAGCAAGGCAAAAAATGTGAAGAGTGAAAAATCCAAATGTTTCATTGTTATTGAGTTTTTAAGTGTTGAATGTTATGCTGAGATAATGCAAATCGAATGCAGAACATCAAGCTTGTTTGAATGTTTTTGCTGAGATGCAGCTTATCTTATGCAAAGATAAAAAAATAATTTGGAAAACAAATGAAATGCGTACTAAAATATCCGAAAAAAGAAAACACAAAACGCCCTGAACCAACAAACAACTTTGATTCAGGGCGCATTCTATCAATAGTATTTTACTTTTTCATTGCACGATCTGCGGTAAGGATAGCAAACTGCACCTTGTTTTTGTCGGCAAGTGTGCCTGCCAACGATTTAGTCCTGGATAACGACCCTTCCCTTTGCCAACGAAAGAAGATCGGGAATGTCGTAACAGCGCAAGACACCAGGAATGACGTTCGACATCATGTCGTGCTGCACGGGGTGCTGAATGTAATTGCGCCAGGTCTTCAATGTGCGGGTGAGTGTGGCACCAGCCAATCGCTCGTCGAGCACAGCAGCATGCATCACTACGACTGCGTTCATTCCGTCAGCCTTGACTGTTATCTGGCGGCCCTTCAACTTTTCATCAGCCGAACAGAAATTGAGAATGGTGCGCAAATCCTGCACACGCTGACCAATGAGCGGTTTGCCTGCATGAAGGGCAGTTACAGCAGAACGATACTGAGTATTCCAATACTTGGAAAGGTTGTACTCGAAAATGTCGCTCGTCTCACCAAAACCTCGCAGATCGGCGTAAACATGAATCGTGCCGTCGGAGAATGCATCACGACGATCGGTCTCTATCAGCAGACTTGCCTTTCCTGCATCAGCAAGATGGATGCAAACCTTCGACTGCTGATTGGCAACCGACGGAATCCTGACGATGACAGGAACAGGATACTGACCTTCGCAATCGAGCTGATAACGATATTCCTCTACGTCGCGCTGCGATTCGTGGCGAGTCTCAATAGCATTCCAATGATCGTTCAGTCCAGGAAGTCCCAACAGCTTTAGAATGCCATCCTTCACCTTGTCGGCCGACTGCGAACAGAAAGCCTGACGCTGGGCTGACAGCCTGTCCATCTGTGCCTCACACTCCTGCATGGAGCTGAGCGCATCCTTGTATTCCAAGTTTACCTGTCCTGTCTTGGTGCAACGCATGTCGTCACTACGCCAGTAAGTATAAGGCTTCACCTCGCCCTGTGCATCGCCCAAGAGAGCCTTGCGGAAGAAGCTTACCATCTTGTCCTGGCTGGGCTTGGGAATGGCGTGTCCGTCGTCGTAATAAAACTGTTCGGCAGCGTCGGGCGCTCCCAGCAGACTGTAGCAACGATTCACCTCTTCATAGCCACGCAAGGCTCCCCAATGGTCAACGAAGTCGAAACGTCCGTCAAGAATCAGGAAAGGCTTTGGCGCATTCATCATCGCCATGTCGGCTATCTCGATGTGCTCGCGTCCTTCGCCTGGAATCCACTGACATCCGTCGCTTGGGCCTTGAGTCTCCAGAGTTCTTTCGCGCGACGAAAAGAACAATCCCACACAACTTGCCTTCACCCTGTCGTCGAGAGCAGCCAGATAAGACGACTGCGTGCCGCCTCCCGAGAAGCCATAACAACCAATCTTGTCGCCATCAATGTCCTTACGACTGAGCAGATAGTCGATGGCGCGGCTGTTGTCGAAAAACTCCTGTGCGGCAAGGCTGCTGCCAAGGAGGATGAAGCCCGGAGCAATGAGTGTATGCTCGGTAGTTACGCCACGGGTAAGATTCTTGCCCTGTGCATCGATAGTTTGCTGGCGCTCACCCTGTGAGAAGGGGTCGACCACCATGGAAGCAATGCCGTTGACAGCCAACTGCTCAGCACTTCCCGAACCCGTGCCCTTTCCGTCGAGTCCATGTCCGCACATCTCGATACAGGCAGGAATCTTGCCCTGCACCTTCTCGGGCAGATAAAGATGGGCTGTGACGTAACGGCCTGGCGTACTCTGAAAGACAATTTTCTCGACTATAAAGCCGTTGCCCTTCAACGAGCCCACTACCTTGGCATTGAGTTTGCCACGCTGTGGCATTTCGCCAGCCAACTGACTAAAACGACTACGCAACTGGCTCACGTATTGCTGCATGGCTTCCTTCGACTGGCAAGCCTTTTCGAAAGCCTGCTGGCGCTCATAGTTCTGAGCGTGTACTGGCAGCATCTCGTAGTTGTAGAGCGAGGTGGCTGTCTTGAACTTCAGAGCCTTGTAAGAGCCCTGAGCCATTGCCACCGTACCTGCAAGCACGGCGGCAACCGATAAGAAGAATCTGTTTCTATACATAGTAATATCTTTATAAATGCAAATGAAGAAATTAGAGAAGTTGGAGAAGTTAAAGCCATATGCTTCATGGCAAAGTATTCAACCCCAAAAGTCTTGATTTTACATCTTGACAACCACTTCCATATCGCCCTCGCCTGCATCGAAGGTAAGTAAGCGCAACTTCTCGTCGTACTTCCATCCATCAACAAACTTGCCGGCTACAGTAACGAGTTTAGGCTTCTTGTCAAGGTAAACACTTACGCTGTAGTAGTGCGAAACAGGCTTGTAGTCGCCCTTAGGAGTCGTGATGTTGAGTATCCACTCGTTCTGTGCCAGTCGGCTCTCCATCTTGGTGACGGCATAAACTCCCTTCTGATAATCGAGCGATTTGCCGTCGTCCTCGTACATTTCATACACCGAATGCTCGGAAGGATAGATGAGCAGCGAGATGTTGGTGTTGGGGCGCTCGTCCACGTACTGCATGGCTTCCTGACGGGGAATGATGGCTCCACGGCGCAGGAAGATAGGCATGATCTCGATAGGTGTGAGGAACGACTTGTACTGGCGTCCGCTGATGCGCTCACCTGTCCAGAAGTCGAGCCAGTCGCCACCGGGGAAGTAAACAGGACGCGAGAGTGCATTCTTCACCGTTACAGGACACACCATCATGTCGCGGCCAAACATATACTGGTCTGAAATCTGATAGGTATTGACATCCTGCAGATGATCGTAGAACAAAGGTGTCATCAGCGGACGGCTGGTCTTGTACATATCCCAGGCGCTGGTGTAGATGTAAGGCAGGAGCGCATAACGCAGCGAGTCGTACTGGATGAATATTTTCTGTGCTTCCTCGCCATAAGTCCATGGCGCATGATAACGAGGATGATCCATACCGAAGAGGATGGACACAGGCGAGAACATTCCCATCTGCACCCAGCGCAGATAGAGGTCGGTGTCGTAGGCAGAATACTGCTCGAATCCACCCATACAGTGGCTCCAATAGCCGACACCAGAGAGTCCTATATTAATACCGCCGCGGATGATAGGTTCAAACCACTGCCACTCCGAGCCCCAATCGCCAGCCCAGATGAAAGGATAGCGCTGAATGCCTGCATAACCCTCGCGTGTGTGGTCGAAGCCACGCTGTCCGTTGAGCTTGGCAAAGTTCTCATAAGGTGCCTTGGCATAGGCTATAGGGAAGAGGTTGTGGGCAGCCTTCTGCTCGATGTTTGGATTGTTGTAGTTCAGAGCGCTTCCCACATCAGTCTTGAAGAACTTGGCTCCCAGATCGGTCACTTTCTTGGCTGCATTCTTCCACCACCAGTCCACAGCCTTGTCGTCGAAGAAGTTGATGATGGCGTTGGTTCCGCCGTCCTGAATGGTGAGTCCCTTCTTCTGTGCTGTGGTGAGCAGATTGTTGCGCTTGCCGTTGTCGACCAGCGAACGAATGTGCAGACCAAACATTGCCACATTATTCTTATAGGCATGGTCGATCATGCCCTTGGGGTCTTTAAACTGATCCTGGAACTCGAAAGTACAGCCTCCGTTGCCCAACTTGGCAAAGAGGCGCCAGGTAGAGTCGAGCCACATCATGTCGAACGGAATCTTTTCCTGACGCAGGCGGTCGATGAGATTGACCACATACGTATCGTTGGCCTTGCTCTCATGATGCCATGTTCCACCGCTGTACGAGCCGATGTGCAGACCATAGGCAGCACGTGGCATAAGAGGCGCCACGCCCGTGAGCTGCTGATAGCTGTGAATCAGAGTTTCCAACTGTTCGCCATAGATGAAATAATAGTCGTTGTCGCCACCAGGTGCCGAGAAACTGTACTTGTCGTTGTTGGTCCATCCCATATCCCAGTCGTTGGGCACAGCAGTATGGAAGAACACGGCGTAGCCCTTGTTGCTGAGCATCAAAGGCACAGGACAGTAGTTGGCTCTCAGAATGTCCTTGCCGCCTACCGCAGGCTTTGAGCCCCGTCCCAGTTCCACATTGAGGTGAACACGCTGTCCACGCTGGTCGATGCGGTCCATGCGCTCACCGAAGCCGAAGAAGTGCTCGTCGGGATTCATCTTCACCTCATTATATATGCTGTCCTTGCAGCCTGATGTCAACTCCTCGTAGAGCACCTTACCCGAAGCATCAGCCACCTGTATGCGCCAGGGAGCTTCCTGAATGCTTACCTGCAGCTTACTGGTCTTTATCTGTTTGCCGTCCACGCTGAAATCCACCTGTGGGAAGTTGTAGTTGACCACCATCCACTTCTCATTATCAGGCATCTGCTGTGCAGGCACCTTGGTTACACGGAACATGCTTTCCGAACACATCTCGATGCGCATGTTGCCTTGAGACGATGTGTAGAGTACGCTGTTTCCTTTCACTTGCTGTGCATGAGCCGCTGTAGCAAAGGCGCACAGCGACAGGAATGTGAGTTTTAGCTTTAAGTTTTTCATATCTATTCTGTTGTTTTTGTTGTTACGTTATTGATTTCTATTCCTGCCTGCACCACGGCTCCCAGTCCGTGGGCATCGTTGAGCGGAGCCGGTCGGTTGTAATAGAAAGGCAAGTCGCGGCTGATGCCTGTTCCCATGCACACATTCTTCACCTGTCCTTCAGGGGTTATCTGACTGCAGACAGCCTTCCATCCCTGCAGCGCCACAGAGGCGAACGAGCTGTCGAGCCAGCCCTTGTTCACACCATGCGCAATGGCTGCGACAAACATGGCTGTGCAGGAAGTTTCGGGATAAGAGTCAGGCTTGTCGAGCAACTGATGCCACATGCCCTGTGCATCCTGATAGGCGATGATGTTTTCCACTCTTTTTCGGAACAGCTGCAGCAATCTGTCTCGCAGAGGATGCTCTTCGGGCAATCTGTCGAGCACGAGAGCCTGTGCCAGAAACGCCCATCCGTTGGCTCTTCCCCAGTGGGCGGTGCCGTGGGCATGGGTCGTGTCATAATAGAAACAATGCCAATAGAGGTGCTTGTCGTTGTCGAAGAGCAGACTGTCGAAGAGCAATACCTGTTCTGCCGCTCTCTGCAACAAGTCGGACGATGCGCCCTTGCGACTTCCCTGATGAGCCAGGAAAGAAGTACACATATACAGGTCGTCGAGCCAGAGAGTTCGCTCTCCCACCCTTCCCCGGCAGTAAATGCCTGTTTCGGGAATACGCTCCTGCTGAGTAAGAATGTAATGGCTTATCTTGTCGAGATAATTCTCGTTACGTTGGTCTTTGTATCGTCGTGCCAGTTCGGAGAGGGCAGCGCCCATAGCTCCGCAGTCGTCAAGGCTCGACATGGAGAAGAATCTGCGCCACGCATTGTCGCGCACGCCCGATCCGTATTCTTTCTTGAGTTGTCGCTGTATTTTTGGTTCGAAATAAAAGTCAAAGTTCTCTTTGACAAACTGCTCATACTTCTTTTCACCTGCCGCATCGGCAAGATTGAGCATTGCCACTCCGAGCACTCCATTCACGTATCTCCATTCCTGATAATAGCTGTCGATGTGAGTGTGTCCGTCCTGTGCCTTTGACACGTTGTGGTTGTGATGGCTCAGCAGATAATCAGCCACCCGCTTCGAGACATCGAGCGGAGCATCCTGCGCCATAACCCCTGCTGCAAAGACAAGACTGCAAATAAGAGTAAAGACTGCTTTCTTCATGAGGTTTCCCAGTTTTTAAGTGGTTTGAAAAATATTGAGAATATTGTTGCTGGAACAATTATTGATATTGGAAATATTGCTGTTGGAACAAATTGTTGTCCCAGGAATAATTCCTGCGGAAGTAGATTTTAAGAAAAGGCTCCTCCGCTTCTCACGAGGCAGAGAGGCCTGCGTTTTGTTTTAATATATAACTAAAAACCTACCGTTATTTCATTATTTCAATTCAAGTTTCGCAAGCGAGGAAATTGATAGAAGCTAAAGCTGTTATCACTCCCGTCGGTCGTTCGGAAAGTTAAGAAACAATAGTCTTATAGCTTAAACTTAGGACATTTGTCCCTTAACTTTCCTCTAACTTCACTAACTTCCCTTTAACTTCCCCACATGCAAAAGTTCGGTTATTTTAATATCCGTAGTTGTTGATCAATGCGTTGTTCGACGCGTTGATGTCTGAGTCGAATATAGGCCAGTACTGACGGGAGTCTGGATCGTTGGCAAAATAGTTGGCCAGCATGTTGTCCTTCACTGTGGCAGACACAAAGTCGTAGTCGAGTTGTGTCCAGCCTTCGCCAGCAGGAGCTGCTGTCTCACCCTTAGCCAAGCCATAGTACTCCAACTTGCCAGCAGCATTGGTGCGTGTGTAAACCACTGTAGGCACGTCAGCATACTTGCCTGTGCGGTCGCGCAGCGCTCTCATGTCGGTCACGGTCTGTCTTACGGCTGTTCCGAGCAAGTTCCAGCGAATGAGGTCCTGCTTGCGCAGCATCTCGCCAGGGAATTCGAGAAGGCGCTCCTTCTGGATGGCCTTCAGCATGTCGGCCTTCGAGCTGATGGCGTTGACATAAGCCTCTACGTTTGCAGGGCGGTCGGCTACGGCAAAGGCGCGGTTGCGAACCTCCTTGAGGTAAGGCTTGGCTGCATCAGGACCTTCCAACTCGTTGGCCAACTCTGCTGCCATCAACAGGATGTCGGCGTAGCGGAGCACGGGCAGGTTCACACCGTCGTCGTTGGAAGACACCGTACGGGTCATACGTTCATAATCGTACTTGCCGAAGTTGAAACTTGGAGCAGAGGCATCGTTGTCACCCAACTTGGCCATTGTGTAGCCGTTGTCGTACTTGTAAGGCACGCAGTTCACGTCGCGGCGCTGGTCAGCATTGTCGTACTCATAGTAGAGTGTAGGAGCAGGAATGTTCTGTCCGCCATAGTTGGTCTTGGTCAAGTGTGGGCTCTTCGACTTGTGGTAAACACCAAAGTGATAGAAGAATCGTCCACGTCCGTCGTTGAATGGAATCTCGAAGATAGACTCTTTGTGTGAGCCTTCGATGGTGATGACGTCAGTAGCGAGGTCGTTCCAGAACTGCTCGTAAGTGGCGTCGAGTGCGAGTCCACTCTCTCTGATGACGAGTTTCAGGTCGTCGTAAGCCTCCTGCAGCAGGGCTGTGCTGGTAAGCTCAGGATCGTTGCTGCGGCGCACCTCATAAGTAGTAGGATTGTCGAGCGATGTAGGACGCTGGCTGTAACCCTCGGCCATGAGGATGAGGCGTGCACGCAGACCCAAGGCAAAAGCCTTGTTCACTCGCTCTGTCGTCTTGGTGCGCTCAGCCTTTCCTGGCCATGGCAGATAGCCTGCAGCCTCTTTCAGGTCGGCAATAATCTGCTTGTAGATGACGTCGCGGTCTGACTTGGGAAGGTAGATGGTACTCTGCTTCACCGATGTGAATCGGGCAGGCACGTCGCCCCAGGCACGAATGAGGTCATAGTAGTACTGTGCACGCAGGGTGAGCGACTCGCCTAAGAGATAAGCCATGTCGGCATTGCTCTCAGGATTGCCATAGGCACGTATTCCCTCGATGCAGCAGTTGGCAGCCTCAATGCCGTTGAAGAAGCCTGTGAAGGCGTTAGGGTCTTTTCCAGAAGCCATCCAGTTGTTGGCAGAGAAGGCGCTGTAAGTGCAGAGCGAGGTCTTGTTGTCCGACGAAGGCTGCGCCATGTCGAAGTAGCACTCGGCATCGGTATTCATACCATAGTAAGGCATGTAGCGCGCACGGTGAGAATTGGTGGCGGCAAACCAGCTGTAGATGCTGATGACCGTATTCTCGGCAAGCGGGGTGTTAGAGAACACCACCTTGTCGTTGTATTGTGACTCGCTTTCTACGTCTAAATAGTCGTTGCACGACATGAGTGTAGCGCCAGCCAACAGGGCTGTAAATACATATTTTATTTTCATAACGATGTTTCCTTTAAGTGTTTTTTTAGAATGTAAGATTAAGACCGAAGATGAACTGGCGGCTTCTTGGATAAGCCGAGTAGTCTACGCCCGGACAAACCAGCACGTTGCGGCAGCAGTCCACCTCTGGATCCTGTCCACTGTAACCGGTGATACAGAAAAGATTTGAAGCGGTAAAGTATAGACGCAGGTTCTGAACATAGATTTTCTGCATCCATGTCTTAGGCAGTGTGTAGCCCAAGGTAAGTGTAGAGAGGCGGAGGAATGATCCGTCCTCGATAGCCCAGTCGGTGAGCACAGCCTTTGTTGTGTAAGGCGACCACATAGTGGTGTTCTTGTTCATCTCGGCGAGCTTGGCTGCATCGTTGATGAAGTTGCCGTTCTCGTCTACGTTGGTCCAGCGCTTGCCGCTTGCCATCGTGGTGTTGAGGTTGCGCCAGATACCGCCACGTGTAGAGGTCTGGTCTATCTTGTCTGCATTGTAAACATCGTTGCCGATGCTGTAAGAGAAGTCGGCGTTGAAGTCGAATCCGTAGGCACGTGCACCGATAGAGAATCCACCTATAGCCCATGCGTTGGCGTCGCCGATCTCGAACTTGTCGTCATCATTGATGGTTCCTGAACCGTCCTTGTCGAGGAGTTTCATGGTACCAGGACGTACTGTGCCCACAATACCGCTGGCATCAGCCACACCTTCCTTCAACTTCCACTTTCCTGCGGCAGCATCGTAACCCTCGAAGTCGTCCACCTCGTAGCGTCCTGTTCCTGCCAGTTTGTAGCCGACGATAGTTCCTACAGGCTTTCCTGGCTTCACTAAGTAGTCGGAGCCAATTTCTGTACTTGCCCAGTAAGAAGGCTTACTGTATGAGTCCATGCTTCCGAGGCTCACTACCTCATTGGTGTTATGACCGAGTGTGAACGAGAAGTTCAGACCGTAGTTCTTGGTGTTGATGGCATCGTAGTTCAATGTCAACTCGAAACCAGAGTTCTTGGTCTCGCCCACGTTCTGGTACTGTGTGTTGTAGCCGCTACCAGTGATCTGCATCTCCATGAGCAGGTCTTTCACGTTGTTCTTGTACACCTCGAACGAACCGTTGAGCTTGTTGTTGAAGAAACCGAAGTCAATACCCAGGTTGAGTGAATGTGTAGTTTCCCACTTCAGGTCGGGGTTGCTCATTGCGTTACCTGTGGTGAGCCATGAGTTCTGCAGATGCAGCCAAGAGCTCTCCTTGATAGAATAGGTACGGCTGGTCTGTCCAGAAGGAATATTATTGTTACCTGACACACCATAGCTCAAGCGCAACTTCAGGTTGCTCAGCCAGTCTTTTGTCGACTTCATCCATGGTTCCTCGATAATGCGCCATCCGGCTGCCACTGATGGGAAGTAGCCCCAGCGGTTGCCCTTAGAGAACTTGCTTGAACCATCGGCACGCAGAGTGGCGGTAAGCAGATAGCGGTCCAAGAGACTGTAGTTGGCACGTCCGAAGAACGACACCATCTTGTCGTCTGGATAGTAGAACTCGTTGGCACGTGTAGGAGTGCCCTGTGCAGAGAGGTGGAAAGCCATGTCGGCATCGTAGAATGAAGGGAATCCCTCTATGCGTGTCGTTGCCAGTGTCTCGCGGCTTACGATACTCTCCTGTCCCACCATGAGGTTCAGACTGTGAGCCTTGGGCAGAATCTTAGAGAAGTCGTACTGCAGAGTGTTGGAGTTGCGCACGGTGCGGCGGTTCACCTGGGTACGTGTAGTAAGCGGCATGTTCTTGTATTCTGCCAGGGTGTTGTTCTGCGACTCATAGGTAGTAGAGCCGGAGAAGTAACGGAAGTCGTTGTTGTAGATGTCGAGACCTACGTCTGTGCGGAAAGTAAGCTCGGGCAATATCTTCCATGTGAAAGCTCCGTTCATGTTGAAGTTCTCACGAACACGTTTCTTATAGTTGTCGTTGAGGGCTGTGATTGGGTCTTCCAGTCCGTCGTCGATGTTGCTCTCATCGAAGAGAAGGCTTCCTGAGCCCGTCAGAGGCGACTGCACCACAGCATGGCGGATACGGCCGAAAGAGCCTGAAGGCACAGAGTTCTGGTCGCCGGTAGCGTCGCTCTGTCCGTCGCCATTCACCTTGGTGCGTGAGTAACGGGTAGAGAACTCGAGCTTGGTCTTCTTGTTGGGCTCATAGTTGAGTTTGAAGTTCAGGTTGCTGCGATAGAAGTCAGAGGTGAGCAGGATGGCTTTCTCCTTCATGTAGTTGTATCCTGCTGTGAAGCGCAACTTCTCTGAACCTCCCGAAATGTTGACATTATGGCTGAACACGTTGCCGGTGCGTCCGTACACCTCGTCCTGCCAGTCGGTAGTCTTCATCGAGTTCATAATGTTGGGTATGTTGTCCCATCCGCCGAGTACCTGCTGGTACTTACCGGCATTGGCACCAGTAGAGAGGCTCGACAATTCGTACTGCCACTTCAGATAGTCTTCCACTCCCAGCACGTCTACCTTGTCCTCAGCCTTCTTGAAGCCCACATAGGCATTGTAGTTCACCGTCACCTTACCAGCCTTACCACTCTTGGTGGTTACAAGCACGATACCGTTGGAACCACGGCTACCATAGATGGCGGTAGAGGAAGCGTCCTTCAGCACGTCGATGCTCTCGATGTCGCTGGTAGGAATGTCGGAGATGCTGCTGACGGGGAAACCGTCTACTATATAAAGAGGTGTGTTGTCGCGGGTGATAGAACCACCACCACGCACGCGGATGATGACCTCGGCGTCGGGGTTGCCCTCAGGCATGGTGACGCGCACACCAGCCAGCTTACCCTGCATGGCCTCAACAGGCGAAGCCACAGGCACCGACACGAGTTCTGTGTTGCCTACCGAAGAAACTGAACCTGTCACGTCCTTGCGCTTTACGGTTCCGTATCCGATAGCCACCACTTCGTTAAGCATGTTGGAATCTTCCTTCAACTGGACAGTCATCTTGCCTTCCTTGGCAATGATCACTTCCTTCTTATAACCCACATAAGTGATTTCGAGTTGTTTTCCTTTCGGAACAGAGATAGAGTAATTGCCGTCCATATCGGTCACCACTCCCACCGATGTGCCGGGAATCCTTACGCTTGCGCCAATAATTGGTTCGCCAGCCTCGTCAGTTACTTGTCCGCTAACGGTGACGCTTTGCGCCAACACTCCTAACGGGAAAAGAAGCATCAGCAATAGTACTGAACACTTCTTCATAAAAATAATCGCTACTTTTCTCATAGGTTTTTGCTATTAGTTTTTAAATATTTGAAGTAGAATGTCGAGGGCAAAAGTAGCCAAAAACCCCTATCTTGAATGGTAAAAACGTTCCAAATGTTCGGTAAAAACGTTTCAAAGCCCGTTTTTCTGCCTATATTCCGACGGACTGACGCCCATTGCCGCCCTGAAACACTTACCGAAGTAGTTCTGATCGCAGAAACCGCAGCGATAGGCGATTTCCTTCACAGGAAGGTCGCTGTGATGCAACAGCGCCACGGCACGGTTCATGCGTGCCTTGTTGATAAACTCCTTGGGCGCCATACCCAACAGACTCTTCAGTTTGCGGTTCAGTCCCGACTTGCTGACGTTCAGCTTGGCTGCCAGCTCGGTCACACTGAGGTCGGAATTGTCGATGTGCTGTTCCACAAACTCCACCACGCATTGCATGAAGCGCTGGTCTTCCTCGCTCAGGCTCTCCTCGCCTACGCTGCGGCTATCGGCTTGCAAGGGCTGTTGGCCGTCGGCAACAACCGTTTCCTCAGCAGCCTTTTCTGCCACCTCAACAGCAGTTTTGTCTGCCCCAGCATCCTTGACAGCCACGACGAGGTGTTTCTCCTTGTCGTATTTCTCCATCAGGTCGAGATACTGCCCCAAGAGTTCCCTCTGCTTGCGGTGGGAGGAGCGAATTGTCCTCGTCACGTACACCACGGTATAGATAAACAACAGCGCCAGCAGCACATACAGCACCTTGGCGGTAGTAGTCTGCCAGATGGTTGGTTTCACGAAGATTGTCACCACTTTCACGTTGCCCGCCCATTGTCCTGTGGGCAGTTTCGACTCCACCCGCAACGTGTGCGTACCGGGCGAAAGGTTGAGCAGCGTCACCGTGTGGCTGTTCTCTAAGGTGTTCCATACACCGTCGTCCAACTGGAATCTATAGCTTATCGACTGGGTGTTGGCATAGTCGATGGCAGCAAACTCAATCTTCACATTGCGCACTGTCTCATCGAGGCAGATGGTGTCGAGGGCGCTCACCGCCTCCATCATCTCGCCTTCTTCCACCGACACCCTTGTCAGTACGATGCGCGGCGCCTTGGTGCGCTTCGTCAGCCGGTCCATATCCATCAGCACCAGACCGTCCATCAGTCCCATGAGCCATTTGCCTCCTTTCCATCTCAGGGGCAGCGCATCCGAGAAGATCAGTTCATCGGTCCATGTGCGGTGGTTGAAATAGAGCGATAGTCCATGTTCCACGTCCACGCCCGTCAAGTCGTTGGTGCCCACAAACCACATATATTGTCCATACGCGAAAGCCGACAAGAGGAAATCCTCCGGCAAATCGCGCCTGTCGAAGTGTCTGAAGTCCACATCTTTGCTGATCAGCGAAACGCCGGGCTCCACCATGTTCAGTCCGCTGCCCTCGGTGCAGATATAGAGTCTGTCGGCTCTGTCCTCCGCCATAAACATGACGGCAGAACAGCTCAGGCTGGCGTCTCTTCCACCCTCACGCTCGTGCAGAGTGAAGCGCAGCGAGGCTGGATTGGCGGCAGTAAGCTTCGTGGCGAACAGTCCAAGCGTTGTGCCCACCAGCAGTTCGTCACGATGGCTGATATATATCATTCGCACCCCCAAGTACTTGTCTATCTTGTCGTCATGAGAGAGGACGATGGGCAGGCACCTCCAACTCTTTCCCGTACGGGTAAGACAGAACAGCCTATGGTTCAGCGTTGCCACCCACAGCCTGCCCCATCGGTCTTTCTGCAGAGAGTAAACATGATGTTCTTTCTCCCTACCACGGATTACAAGCGCTATTCGGCTGATGTCGTAGCTGCCGTCGGCACGGGGCAACAGATGCAGCAGTCCACCGGGTTTGCATCCTAACCATAGGCTGCCGTCCTCGTCCTGCAACATCGTGTACACAGCCGACCGGAAAGGAGTCTTCTCGCCATGCAGTCGGCCGTCGGCTCCAAGAAATCCCAGAAGATTCAGATTGGCGTCGTAGATTCTCACAGAGGCATCGTCGCGCGAGCACACCCATATCCGTCCCTCGCGGTCGCGGAAGAGCGCCCTCACCTGACATCCTGGCTGCCTTAACAGCCACGTAGCATAACACGGCTTGCGGTAGCTCATCCTCACGCCCAGAGAGTCCACTGTCCACTCCACTCCGTCGGCTGTCTTCAGTCGTTTCGTTTCCTGACTGGAGAAGCCCCATTTGCGCAGCGCCTTGTTCCAGGAGAGATGGCTGTCGTCAAACCGCCCCGTGCGGATATCGAAGACAAAGCAACAGTCTTCCACATTACAATATATATAAGGATCACGAATACGAATGCCCTTGATGCGGTTCACGCCCATCGAGCATCCATCGCCCGCCTTCGGCTTGAACGACACGAAGCGATAGCCGTCGTATCGGCTCAGTCCGTTCCATGTTGCCACCCAGATCATTCCCTGTTTGTCCTGTACAAGACCCGTTGCGTGATGGTGCGCCAGTCCGTCGAGCTCGTTGAGCCTTCTCTCTGTAACGCCCTGCTTCGCCCAAGCCCCGCCGTCCTGAAGGGTCGGCACAGCCTCAGCGACGTGGCTCGACAAACAGCAAATCCACATCAAAAAATATCTTATTATTCTGTTTTTAGTCATCTGTGCAATGGTAGAATAGTTATATTGTTTGCAAAAGTAAGAAATAATAGTCAGAAAAAGAAATCAAATCCAAAGTTTTTATTTAACTTTGCATAAGATATTCTGCACTCGGCAATCTGAAAGCAAACTTTCATTGCGCTCGCTTGTGCAATCTTTGCATAAGATTAGCTGATATAAAAAACATAATAACAATGAAAATAGCAGTATTCTGTTCAGCAAACGCCCATATTGACAGCGACTACTTCCGTCTCACAGAGGAGATGGGCAAGTGGATGGCAGAGCAAGGGCACGACTTAGTTTTCGGCGGCTGCAACATCGGCCTGATGAACACCATCGGCAAGGCAGTCAAGGCGCATGGCGGCAGAGCCATAGGCGTAGTTCCCACCATCGTAGAGCGAGGCGGCAAGACTTTTCCCGACCTCGACGTAGAGATTCCTTGCGACAATCTCAGCGACCGCAAGGACTTGCTGCTCTCTCAGAGCGACATCGTCGTGGCGCTCCCTGGCGGCATCGGCACTCTCGACGAAATATTCACCGTTGCTGCCTCCCACACCATCGGCTATCATAGCAAAAAGGTGATTCTCTACAACATGAAGGGGTTCTGGAACTCCACCATCGCCCTCCTCGACGACATGACTTCGCAAGGAATGATTCGCGGCAACTGGCACGACTACATCGAAGTGGCAACCTCCCTCAGTGAGTTGCAGCAGATTGTGGAGCGCTAAAATCGTTAAACCACAAATCAATAGGCTTCAACTGCTTACGAAGCCGCTTTCATTGCTCTACGAAATAGGCTTCATTGACTATCGAAGCCGCTTTCATTTTTCGAGGCTTTTCTATTCAAAGTTTTCAATAGAGGTACTGAGTAGTTAGCGATTTAAATTCAACAGCAAAAAAATAAAATGCGGGATTGAGCAAATTCTTCAATCCCGCATTTTGCTTACAATAAACCTTAATCCCAAGCTGTCCAGGGGTTATAAGGCTTAGCATCGCCCCACACAGTGCCGTCTCCATCTGCCGAACCGCCAGAAGAGGTGTCGGAACCCAACGTGTCCTTCTGGTTGCCATTGCGGTCGACTATGGAGCCGCCATTCAACAGAGGTTCACCTTCTACGCTTTGAACTCTTACGAGAGGTTGTTGATATTTTTTCTTCATGATTGCAATGATTTACTTTTTAACGAATTTCTTGCCCTTAACGATATAAACGCCCTTGGCAAGAGTGGAAAGAGAATTACCAACCTGCTGGCCACTGAGGTTGTAGACTGCGGCAGGAGCAACGGATGCTGACGTAAGCGATGCTCCGTCCACCTGACGAATGGAAGAAACTACGCCATTGCGGTCGACAAGACAGATGCCGATATTGCCCTTAGCAGGTGATGTACTTGATGGCAACCGCTTGAAATAACCACGGAATCCCTTGAGTCCGTACTTCTTGCCTTCAAGACACTTTACGAAAGTATTGTTCTGAATGATATAGTCGCCAGGAGCGATGAAAGCGGAACCCTCTGTAGCATTACCCTGCTGCAGATGCAATGTTCCTGTAAAATAGAAATCATCATAGCTGCACTTCTTGAACTTGTCGTTGAGCTTTTGGTCGTAGTTGCCGGTGAAATATTCGTCTTTTTCATTCTTTCCCATGCGCTGTTTCGCCTGTTCGGCTGTGTATGAGGTGTTGTTGCCGGCATCGTAGTTGAGTTCGATATCCTCGAAAGTATAGACTCCTTTGGCGTTGTCGATGTCTTTCTGCGTCATTCTGACGAGGAGAGGCTCAAACTCATCGAGCGGATCATTGTCGTAGTCGGCGTACTGCAGGAAATAGAAGGTACTGTTGTCGGGCTGTGCATCATTCTTTGCCAAACCACGATAGGCAGCTATCATAAAACCCTCGCCCTCAAAAGCATTGAGTGCTTTCTGATAAATACGGGCGCACTTCACTGTTTTACCATTATCGCGAGCACCAAAAGGTAGCACGAGCGTATTCCAACCTGGCTTAAATGTGCGTTTGAGGAGGACGTCGGCATGGCGCTGGGCTACGACCTCATAGTCGGTAGCATTCTCGTCGAGAGTCTTGGTGAGAAGATACATAAATGCGTTCTTTCCCTTATCTTCTCCGCCCACGTTGATGTTATCGCGATAGACCTTGTAATTAGTCTCAGCTTCACCCTCAAATACAACTTGCACCTTGTTGGGATCCATGTTGAGGAAGATGCCATGAGTGCCATCATAACTCCGCGCATCAATCTGTGTACCACTATGCACGATAACCTCTTTCACCGCATAATTGTCGGCAAAGGCGCCGTCGCCGATGAAAGTGATTCCTGAGTGAATGTCGATGGTCTGCAGTCCGTCGTGGCAGTTGCGGAAAGTTTCGCGCTCGATGCGAGTAACGTTCTTGGTGAGAGTATTGAAATCGGCATCGGTGAGTTTGAAACAGTTCAAGAATGCACCCTCACCTATGGTTTTCAAGTTGTTAAAGTTCTTGCCTGCAAAGACTCCTGTCAGATTCTGGTTGTTGGCGAATGCGCACATCTGTATCTCTGTTATCTTGGTAGCATCGGCAAAAGTGACGTTCTGCAGGTTGCAGTCCTGAAACACCACCTCGTTGATTACCGTCACGTTGGCAGGAATGGTGAGGTCGGTAAGTTTGCGACAGCCGAAGAAGACACCGTAGCCTAAAGCTCCCATATTATCAGTCTGCACACCGTTGAACTCGAGCTTGCGGCTGACTCCAGTCAGTTTGTCGTTCTGAGGCAGGGTGAGCTTGGTGATTCCACATTCCTGAAAGGTTCTGGCCGCTATGCTGATGATGCGTGAGGGCAAGACTCCATTGTTAGCGAGATCCATGTTGCCGCAACCAAAGAAAGCCTCCGTCTCG
>ERZ1031845.125-NODE-125-length-30428-cov-18.267343_pt1 | contig 30428 bp, 24 predicted proteins | sample MGYA00518169_ERZ1031845 | MGnify/ENA primary metagenome ERZ1031845 (study PRJEB33719, sample SAMN04261265) | wastewater metagenome | biome: rural village; feature: human; material: feces | host: Homo sapiens | place: El Salvador | collected 2014-01-14 ...
GAGTGGTACACTTTTTAATTAGAAAGTGGTACACTTTTAAATTAGTATATACAGTCTTGGCATGAGCCAGATACTGCACCCAACCTTCACAATACGTTTTGTCCAGTTGTGCCATGCGGATATTCTCACCCTTGTATCTTATCAAATGCAAGAGGGTATGCTGGATGTTGGCAGCATGACTGCCACTCTGGCCTTGCTGTCTTTTTTGGTCTGCATATAGCAACATCCAGTCTTTTAAGAGCATATCCTTGGTCTTCATCTCTCGCTGATAGTTACCGTGGCTCATACTCCACTCTTTGATTCGCTCACATCGGATGAGGATGGCGGTGCGCAAAGTAGCTTCATTCTTTGCCTTTGCCTCCTTGTCACTTCCCCTTTTGTCATCTACCAGCAACAATCCCTTCAACCGCTCATAGGTATAGCCCCTACCCTTGCTTCCAGCTTGATAAGTACGGAGATAGATAGCCTTGTTGCCATTCTTCAAAGGTTTCACCCAAATCTTGATGGGTTCCTTCGCTTTTGTTTTAGTTCTCTTTTTCGCCATAATCTTTACTGTTTCGTCTGTGCAAAATTATACGGAAAAACTATCTTCTTCAAGTCTTTCAAGTTAAAGTACCTAAAGATGTACCTAAAGAAACAACTTAACGAGTAGATGCAAACGATTGCACAAATCGTTTGCATCTGGTTGCTTCTTTATTCTCTTTCTATCCACTCTTCCTTTTATTTGATATTTGTATTATCGAGAGGAAATTTATGTAAAATAAGCCGCTTTCTTTGTCTGCAAAAGTACGAAAAATCCTTGTAACTGACAAATATCTCCTTTATTATTAAAAAACTTGAAATCATTTGGTAGTCGTTCTTTGTCAATCAGCAAACTACTCTTATGCAGAATATGCTGTTCGAGACTACACCAAGCCGATGGGAGTTGCTACCTACAAGACGTTGGATGACATGCCAGAAAGATTACGCAAGGCTTTGCCAGATATGAAGAAAATGATGGACTTGCTAAAAAACAAGAAAGAATAATATCCCCCTAAACATTTATATAATAAAGAATAAGAAGCTTTCTTTGCGCTCGTTTGCATTTTCTTTGCAGATTGAAGCTAACAATCTTCTATATGAAACAAGAAATTGAACAAAAAGAATTAGGCATGGGAAACTTCCAAGGTTATCCATCTTTGTTGAGACAAATCAAGCATCGTGTTTCTTTTGCCCAACAAAAAGCCATGTACGCAGCAAACAAGGAGTTGACCATGGTTAAAGTTGGAAATATCCCAATTGCGCAATCAATGATTGCGCAATTAGGAAACGCCCCGACCGAACTACCTATCAAGCACTTATCTTGGACTCACAATATCATTCTCATACAGCAAGTAAAAAATATTCAAGCAAGATATTGGTACATGATACAATGCATTATAGGGCATTGGCAGACAAGATATTTAACAGAAGCCATCAAGCTCGATTATTATGGCAAGCATGGCGCTCTCGCCAATAACTTCGACACAACGCTCCCTGCTACAGAAGCACTAGAGGTAAAATCATTGTTGAAAGACCCTTATATTTTCGACATGCTCACTTTCACCGACCAATATGACGAAAGAGACATCGAGATTGGGCTCATCAAACATGTCGAAAAATTCTTGGTCGAAATGGGAGCTGGCTTCGCTTTTATGGGAAGACAATGTATGCATTCATTGCTGTTGCAGAATAAGCATTTCATATATGAATATAATGATAGGCAGTTCTTTTTTTGAGAACTGCCTATTTTCATTTCCTCCTTTTTCATTTCACCTCATTCTAAACAACACAAAAAATGGCGCACCAGTAAATTCATGTGTCTATAATGTGGGATTATGGAGAAAATTTCATATCTTCGCACCCGGAGTTGAGAAGACGGGATAGAAGATTCAGGCAGCGGATAGAAAGCTACTTCCAAAAACACCATTCACCCACACTTCACCCTCTTTTCTTTAGAGTAAAAAAGTGGTGAAAACGCTAATAAATATTATAAAAATCGTGTTTATTGCAGAATTTCGACATTATTACAAAATATATGCGTAACTTTGCACACGTTATATATTAGAATTCATACCCATTATGCAGTTAAATGAACTTCATATACAGAATTTCCGCTGTTTCAGTGATTACCATATCACTTTTGCCCCAAGACTGACAGTGCTGTTCGGCAAGAACGGCACAGGAAAAACTACGCTGATACATGCCATCCACAAGGCACTCAGCTTTGCATTTAAACGCAACAAAGAAGAAAAAGCACTCAATCTGGGTGCAGGTTTTCCAGATTTGAAGCCACGTGATTATAGTAAGACTGAAGATTTGACAAGAGACCCAAAGACCGGGATGCCATTTTCTTTTGTCAACATACATGCGTGTGCCACATTCGAAGGTGTTCCCCTTGATTGGGACATGTATGCCTCCACCTCCACCTTTAAGGTGCAGCCAAGTAAGTTTGGAGAAGCATACATGCGTTTGAAGAATCGCATCAAAGAAACTGACCAGCTACCTATGTTTGCCTATTTCTCTGATGGCTTTCCTCATGTAACCAAAGAGACTAAGCTCAGTGAAAAAGAAATGAGTCTAAGAAATCTCGGTTATCTCGGCTGGGATGAAGAGACAGCCTATTCTGACATTTGGATAAATCGACTCACAAAGATCTGGACACTTTGGGACAGAGCAAATCGTACTGTGGATGGAGAGAAAAAGGCAATAGAGAATTGTGAGAATGCTAAAGCTCAGGGTATAATAAATGAAGAAGAATACAATGAGGATATAAAAATCCACAAGTCACGTCTTGAAAATGCCGAACGAGAGAAATCCCGCTACGACAACGAGGTTCAGGCTATCCGCAATTGCCTGATAAGGTTCTCGCAGGGCGACAAGAATATCGAAGTGACAGATTTCTTTGTCAGTGTATATGAAGAAAGCGGACTTTGCCTACAGACACATGACGGAAGTAATCCATCGTTTATCAAGCTTCCTGCAGGTTACAAGCGTCTGTTCTTCATGGTACTTGATATTGCATATCGTTCATTCGTTCTGAGCAACGGAAGTACAACCGACCTTGCCGGTATTGTGGTGATTGACGAGATAGACCTCCACTTGCATCCCGAGTTGGAGCAGTCAGTTCTTGCACGATTCCGTAAAACATTTCCGAGAATACAGTTTATCATCAGCACCCATTCGCCATTGGTTCTGTCTGGAGTAGAGAACAAACCTGAGAACATCGTGTATAGCATGCACGTAGATGATGGTATGCGAACCCTCAGCGTTCACCGCACATACGGAATCGATGCCAATAGTCTTATGACAGAAAATATGGGAGCAAGCAACCGCACATCAGCAGTGATGGAACAAATTCGAGCTATTGAGGACTGTGTATCCGCAAAAGATCTCAAGAAAGCCAAGGCATTGCTTTCAGACCTTGAAAAGGAAACCGAACCATCACAGCCAGAACTTGTACGCCTTCGTGCCATTATCAAACGTTTGGAAATCATAGGAAGATGAGACTCATAAGAAAAGATTATTCGACAGAAGTAGTTCGCCGTCACGAAGCAGAGCTGCAAGCTCAGCAGTTGGACGAGCAGAGTCTTCTCAACCCGAACATATATCCCGGATTAACAGGACGCAAACTTTGGAAGATGGTGCGAGACATCCAGGTAATTCCCCACTTATGGGACTTAAAGCACCAGATGTACGAGGAGCAAGGCGGAATCTGTTGCTATTGCGGACTGCGCATATTCGAAGATTCGGAAGGCAGGAAACAATCTGTGGAGCATATCATTCCCAAGGGCACTCATCGTGAATTGGTGGGTGAATACAAGAACCTCTTGCTTACTTGTAGCATTACCGATGATGATGCCAACCTCATGGGAGTTGCCACAAACAATCCAACACTTAAGCATTGCGATGACAGTAAGGCAAACAAGCCTTTGCATTATACGCCATTAATGCCCGAGTGCGAAACAGCATTCCAATATGATGCAGTGGGAGGAGTGCAAGCAACAGCCGACCAAGCGCAATCAGACATAGAAACCCTGCGTTTAGACTGTGATTTGCTGAAGAAAAGGCGCCAAGAAGCCCTCAGCATTTTGTTTGATAAAGACGGGAACTTTGTGTCAGAAGAAGAACTACGAAAGATTTCCACAGACATCATGTCTCGTGATGAAAACAACAGATTGCCTGAATTCTGTTTTGTCATAAAGAATGTGGCAGAATCTTTGATACCACCCCAAACAGCTTCGTCACAGTAAAGGGGCGTAGACCAAAAATAACACATAAATAGGAAAAGAGTTATCAGAACTGGTCATTGTATTAGACCCATTCTGATAACTCTTTTTTCTTTAATCGTATAAGAAAACGGGGCACTTGCATAAACCTGTGTTTAGGCATAGATGTTAGTAAGTCTAAACAGGAAGAACTTGACATCTATGGCACCATGCAGTTGTGCCCTATTATGTTGAAACCCTCATTTTTTCTTTATCCCCATCCCTACATTTTTCCCTAAAACCTTGGAAGTTACGAGGAATAGTCGTATTTTTGCATCACAAATCAGTTAAACGTTTTAAAAGGAGATGGATATGAAACGGGCAGAAGACAAGTATCAACGGCCACAGAACTTCCACTGGAGGAAATTCAGGAAATGAGGGAATATCCTTCTCTGCCCAGGTATATTTTTCTCCCTGCCCACGCAAGAATTTTTCCGTGGGCAGGGAAAAATAAAAGTGGGTACAGGGACGGAAACAATGAAGTCTAATTCCTCGAATATTACAGACGGACGAAGAAGCGCTTCTTTGCAACTTAACGATGCGCATCGTTAACACCTAAGAGGGTGATTTATATTAGTCTTTCAGACAACCGATAGGAACCACAAATACACCATCTTTTCTTCGATAAGCAAAATCGCCTGTTCCCGTGAGTACCATCATGAAGGAAGGCTCATTCATTTTTTCTGTATTAATTTTGCCAGCAAGAGTTAGAAGATTTGCAGCACCCTCGTTGATGAGTTTATCGCCACCTAATTTTACTTCAACAAGTCCATATTTTCCATTGCGCAGATGCACCACGGCATCACATTCCAACCCGTTTTTATCACGATAATGATACACCTCTCCATCCAAAGCGTCAGCAAAGACTCGTAAATCTCGAACACAAAGGGTTTCAAAAAGAGTCCCATCGTATTGAGATCATTGATAAGATCTTTAGGACCTAATCCCAATACTGCCGTTCCTATAGATGGATCAATGAAGTAACGGGTATTTGCCGTACGGATAGGCGTCTTAGAGCGCAGATTAGGATTCCAGGCTTCAGAATCTTCTATGACAAATATCTTGCGCAAAGCTTCCAAATAGCTGCCTGCGGTCTTCACGCCAATTTCTTTGCCAGCATTTGGTCTGCGATTCTATGTTTGTATTCCATATTTCAAATATTTGTTGGTTCGCATGCAAAGATACAACTTTTTTTCAATATTTCCTCAGTTGGCTGAATTTTATTTCCTTTGTTGGCTGAATTTCGTTTCCTCAGTTGGCTGGATTTCGTTTCCTCAGTTGGCTGGATAATAGCTCAAAGCGGAAATAGGTGAGCCCAAAATACTATGGTATAAGTCAAAATGCCAGTCGTCATGTAGATGTAATTCCACTTTATGCTATGAGTAATTTGTGCAAACGTTTGCACAGCTTGTTCACTTGATTTGCATCAATTGATGATACAGGCTAATCAAAATTATCGTAACTTTGCCACCGTAATAACAATACAAACCTACGATAAAAATAGATTAACAAGCAAAAGTATATTAACATGAAGAAATTATATTTCACCCCTCCTCGCCACAATGGCACTTACTCTCGGAGCTTGTTCAAGTAGCAACGACCCTGATATTCCAGAGCCAATTCCTACCCCAACTCCAGAACCAGAGCCAGAACCTGAACAATGACGAAGGTACAGACGTGGGAGCTAAATATAGATGTAAAAGAAATCACCAACACTGCATACTTCGAAATCGAAGCAACCAGTGAAAGCAGTAAACATAAAGTGAAGGATGTTACAGCAGAATATAACAAATAGAGTTTAGTTTAGGCATACAATTTTTATTAGTTAGTTGGTTTTGTTTTAGGTTTAAAAGAGGTATTCCCAAAAAGCGTTTTCGGGCAATACCTCTTTTGCTATTTTATAAAGTCAAGATATATTGCCCAAATTACGACCCTCAGTTTGGGCACTTATTGCCCGCCTCGTGAGCAACGGTTGCTCATCTCATGTTCATCGGTTCCCCATCACGTGATCCCCGAGGGACCGCTTGAAGGGCATAGCAGGAACTTCTCATGCATACTGAATACAAATCCACTTCGCAAAGAAGCGGTCGCTTACTAAATAACCATTAGGGGTCTTGCTTACCAACTGCTTATCCACCAATGCCTTCAACGCAGTCTTCACGCTGCTCGTAGCAGGAAGCTGATGGGATCTGATAAACTGCTGGCTCAAAGGCGAACTCACCAGTCCCTCTCGAGCTATTGCCAATAGAAGCAGCTGCTGATTCTCAGTAAGCCAGGCACAATAGTTCTGATAAGCCATCGCCTGCTCATCTATCAACTCCTGAACCACCTCATCTACCAATGACTTCGTAATCTCAGAAGAACCATGCTCATAAATGCCATGCAATATTGCCTGCACATACCACGTTACACAATCCGACTGCTGATAGATATAAGAAAAGGTGGATTCATCTATTGACCTGTGCTGAGAGGACAAAAGGCGATTGGCAAATTCCAAATACACCTGTTCTTCGATACAAGGCAAAGACAACACCAAAGAACTCTGGAAGAATGGACGGTTGGCAGACAGAAACATCTCCTGCATCATGTGCTGCTGACTGCCAGAAAATACGAAATATACATTCGGCAAGAACTGGATATAAGAACGGATCATTGCCTCTACCCCATCCTCAGGATAGTTTAATATCTGCTGAAACTCATCTATGGCGATGTAGCAGCGCTTACCAGACTGCTTCAAATACTCAAATATTCGCTTCAAACTCTCCTTACCCTCACTCGGTTTTAAATCTAAAGAAAAAGTAGGAATTCCTGTCAGTTCATCTATCGTCAAAGTAGGTCGCCAACTACTGAAGAACTCCTGAACTTTACGAAGGGCCGATTGAGAAACCGTATCAAGTTTTCCAATGATTTCAGAAGCCATGATTTGCACCATTTGCTCCAGGTTTTTGGTGGCAAAAATGTCGAGGTAGAAACATTTCACCCCTTCATATTGCTCCTCCATCTGATGGAAGACATGATGTATCAAACCCGTCTTTCCCATACGACGCGGAGCGACAAGCGTGATATTACGCTCATTATGCAGCGTAGAAATCATCTTCTCGGTTTCTTTCTGGCGGTCGCAAAAATACTCTGCTCCTTTATAACCATACACAACAAAAGGATTGTTCAATGTTGCCATATCTCATCATTATTCATTACACAAATAGCCATTGCGCTTTTTACGCAACGCAAATTACGCAATAAAAAACGAGACAGCCAAATGTTTTCGAGTTTTTTAATAATAATTACACGAAAACTGCCGACTTCAAATACGTTCTATCTCGGAGTGCGCTCTATTTTCAATACCTGATCACAATAATCTACTACGGCAGGGCGATGCGTGATGAAGATAATGGTCTTATCATGCGAAGCCAAAATATTCTGAAGGAGTTGACGCTCGGTTTCCGGATCCAATGCACTCGTAGCCTCATCAAAAAGCATGATGCTGCGATTGCGCAACAGACTTCGGGCAATGGCAATACGCTGTGCCTGTCCTTCACTCAAACCTCCTCCCTGTTCGCTGCAAACCGTGTCGAGGCCTTGTGGCAATTCCATCACAAAGTCAGCACAACTCGTATGCAAGGCTGCCTGCATCTCCTCATCAGTTGCATCCAACTTGCCTAATCTCAGATTATCACGGATGGTTCCGCTCATCAGGGTATTGCCCTGTGGAACATATACGAAGTTGCAACGGTGGCGAGGCGACAGTTCTCCCTGCTTTTTCGACGAATGATAAATCTCAACTTTTCCATGCTGAGGACGGAGCAAGGCCAAAAGCAGACGGATAAGCGTAGTTTTTCCTGCACCCGTTTCTCCCAAAATAGCCGTACAGCTGCCCGGACGGAAATCAAAACTCAGATGATTGATGATATTCGTCTTGTCCAATGGCTGGTTCTGATACAAGATTTTTTCCTCTGGAGAAGCCTCAGCCAACTTATAACTGTAGCAGACATCCTGCAATCGGATGCCGCAAGGCGAAGGTATCAGGATTGGCGCACCCTGTTCCTCCAGCGGATTTTCCTCCAGTTCCATCAGTCGCTCTGCTGCCGTAAAGACACTCACGAAGGCAGGAACCAACTTGGTAAGGTTTCTTGCCGGAACCTGTATCTTGTTGACCAACTGCAGGAAAGCCGTCATTCCACCAAAGCTCAGACTGCCGGCACTCATGCGAATGGCCGCCCAAAGGAAAGCCACGAGATAACCTAAGGCAAAACCGAAGTTGACTATCAGATTACTGAACACGCTAAACATCGTACGCTTCACCACGTGTCCGCGCAATTCCTTCTGCGTATTCTCAAGTTTATCCACCATCGCATCATCCTTCTCCAAGGTCTTGATGAGCATACGATGCTGGATAGTTTCCTGCAGCACACTCTGCACCTTACTGTCTGAATCACGCACCTGGCGGGTCAGTTGGCGCATCTTTCCCACATAGATTTTGGAGAAAGCCAAGAAAATCGGAATCATGATGACGATGACGACAGAGAGCATCTTGTCCATCGAGAAAAGATAGAAGAAGGCACCGAGAAACATCGCTAATACACTCAGCGTATTCGGGATGGTCTCCGTCAGGAAATTCACCACATTGCTCACGTCCGTCTCCAGTCGGTTGAGTACATCTCCCGAATGCATCTTTTCCCTACCGTGCCATTCAGAACGGAGGATACGGTCGAGCATGCGCTGCTGCATACGGTTTTGCGCCTTGATGCCCAAGAGATTACGGATCCAGATGGAAGAAACATTCAGGGCGAAGTCGGCAAGAATCAGGAAGCCCATGAGAGCAACAGCCCAATAGATATCGCCTTCCACCACATGAGAAGCAACATCTATGGCACGTTTCACCGCCCATACCTGCGCCAGGCTTACTCCCACCGATAGCAAACCCACGGAAGCATTGAGGACAGCCTGCAACTGGTTGCCCCGCCATGCCTGCCAAAGCCAAATCAGCAAGGTTTTGGCATCATACTTAAACTTTGGAACCTTGAATATCTTCATCCATCTAAGCATTTGAATTCTTCACTCTTCGTTCTTCACTCTTCACTTTAATTCTTCACTCTTCCCTCTTCACTCTTCACTTTAATTCTTCACTCTTCCCTCTTCACTCTTCACTTAAAATCATCTCTCCCTCTGGTCAGCGCCCCACATCAGTTTCTCTCTCAGCGTAGAGAAATAACGCTGGTTGCGCTGCTTCACGATTTTGATAGAATGCGCAGCCTTGCGGATAACGAGACTGGTTTCCTCCGTCATTCGCTCACTTCTACCATCGATAGCCACGAGATAATTATGGCTGCGACTCTCGATGTCCAGTTGAATTTCAGCCGTATCATTGATGACAATAGGACGGATATTGAGACTGTGCGGAGCAACAGGAGTGAGACAGAGACTTCCACTCTGCGGGATGATGATAGGTCCGCCATTGGAGAGATTATAGGCAGTAGAACCCGTAGGCGTGGTAACGATCAGACCATCCGCCTGATAGGTAACCAAGAATTCCCCATCCACATGAGTACGGATGGAAATCATGGAAGCATCATCGCGCTTTAATACAGCAATATCATTGAGGGCAAAAGGATTGCCAGCCAATATGCCGCCCCTCGCCTCTACCTGGATGACCGCATGTTCCTCTATCTGGCATTCCCCAGCATAAAGGCTATCTAATGCAGTCTCTATTTCGCTTGGCAACACATCAGCCAGGAATCCCAATCGTCCCATGTTGATACCGATGATAGGAGTCCCCTTCGCCCCCACCTTACTGGCAGCCTTGAGGAAGGTTCCGTCGCCGCCCATGGAGATGACGTAATCCACATCGAAGTTGTAATCCTCGAAGACACCCGCCACCTTCACATTCAGATGGAGGTCGCGCACGAGGAAGTCGTAATAAGCATTTTCCACATAGATCTCAGCCTTCTTCTTTTCCAGAAAAGCCAGGATAGTTTCGATGGAAGCCGACTTCTTAGCCTGGTATTCATTGCCAAATATTGCAAATTTCAAATGTTGTTCTGCCATTTGTTTTGTCATTTCAATTATTATTGTTACTTTTGCAAAGGTAATAATATAAATCGAATTATTCAACAAAAAAGATAAAATTATGGCAAAGGTATATGAATTTCTTGCCAATGGCTTCGAGGAAATCGAAGGTTTGGCTCCTGTTGACATCCTCCGCAGAGGGGGCGTAGATATCAAGACGGTCAGCGTTACCGGTAGTGAATTTGTGGAAACTTCCCACGGAGTTACCATCAAGGCCGACCTCCGTTTCGAGGACGTGGAGAGTTTTGAAGATGCCGATATGCTGATGATTCCTGGTGGAATGCCGGGCAGCACCAACCTCAATGAGCATGAGGGAGTGCGCCAGGCACTCATCGCCCAGCACAAGGCAGGCAAACGTGTGGGTGCCATCTGCGCAGCGCCTATGGTATTGGCGAGCACAGGCATCCTCGACGGCAAGAAGGCTACCTGCTATCCTGGTTTCGAACAGTATTTCGATGCCAGCACAGAATATACAGGCACCCTCTTCCAGGAAGATGGCAATGTGATTACAGGTGAAGGTCCTGCAGCCACCCTCCCTTATGCCTACCAGATATTGAGTTATTTCGTGAGCAAGGAAACCGTGGCTGCCCTGCAGGACGGAATGATGTATGATCATCTCATGAAGAGCAAGTAAAAAGAAAAAAATGGATTACGTAATTATAGTAGCCGGGGGCAAAGGCCTCCGCATGGGAAGTGAGATTCCCAAGCAGTTCTTGCCTGTAGCTGGCAAGCCTATCCTGATGCGCACCATCGAGCGCTTTCATGAATACGATGAGCATCTGAATATCATCTTAGTATTGCCGGAGAGCCAGCAGGAATACTGGCACCAGCTCTGCGAGGAGCATCATTTCGATATCAAACACCAAATTGCCAATGGTGGCGACACCCGTTTCCAGTCTTCCAAAAACGGACTTGCCCTCATCCCCGATGGAGAGGACGGTGTGGTAGGAATCCATGATGGTGTGCGCCCATTCGTCTCTACCGACGTCATCAGCGAATGCTACGAGACGGCACGCGAGGAATATGCAGCCATCCCAGTCTATGCGGTGACTGAAACCCTGAGATATATTGACAAGCGTGGCGGTGGCAAGAATGTGCTCCGTGATGATTATCGCATCGTGCAGACTCCACAGACCTTCGACATCAGTTTGGCAAAACAGGCATTCAACCAGGGTTACAAGGAGCAGTTTACCGACGATGCATCCGTGGTAGAAAGTCTCGGCTGCCAGGTAGCGATGGTGGATGGAAATCGCGAGAACATCAAGATTACCACCCCATTCGACATCAAGATTGCCGAAGCCCTTTTATCAGAATAAAAACAAGAGAATTCTTCACTCTTAACTCTTCACTTAAAAATATGAGTAGTATTTTAGACCAAGACATCATGTTCCTGCCCGGCGTAGGACCCAAGAAGAAAGAGATACTGAGCAAGGAGCTCGGTATCAACTCCTATGGTGACTTGCTGGAATACTACCCTTATAAATATGTAGATCGTTCGAGGATTTTCCACATCAGCGAACTCACCGCCGACATGCCTTATGTCCAGATCAAAGGCAGGATATTGAGTTACGAGGAGTTTGATACTGGCAAACGCAACAAGCGCCTTGTAGCCCATTTCTCCGATGGTTTCGGCGTAGTCGATTTAGTCTGGTTCCGCAGTTCCCAGTACATTCTCAAGACCTATCATGTAGGCACCGAATACATCGTCTTCGGCAAACCAGCCCTCTTTGGCGGCCGCTACCAGTTTGCCCATCCCGACATGGATGATGCCAGCAACCTGCAGATTTCAGAAATGGGAATGCAACCTTTCTATAATACCACCGAGAAGATGAAGAAGTACGGATTCTCCTCCCGCACCATTGAGAAGCTTACCAAGACCTTGGTAGGACTGCTTCCTCAGTTGCCCGAGACATTACCCGACTCCATCACCTCCCGCCTGCATCTGATTTCCCGCGATGAAGCCTTCCGCTTCATCCACTATCCGCATACCCATCAGGAGATGCAGAAAGCACAGGTGCGACTCAAGTTTGAGGAACTCTTCTATGTGCAACTTAATATATTAAGGTACGCGAGCGACCAGCGGCGCAAATACCGGGGCTATATCTTCAACCGCATCGGCGATATCTTCCATGATTTCTATGCCCATCATCTTCCTTTCGAACTCACGGGGGCACAGAAACGGGTGATGCATGAAATCCGTGCCGATATGTGCAGCGGCAGACAGATGAACCGATTGCTGCAGGGCGATGTGGGTTCCGGTAAAACCCTCGTGGCGCTGATGACCATGCTCATCGCCCTCGACAACGGTTATCAAGCCTGTCTGATGGCTCCTACCGAAATCCTTGCCGAACAGCATCTGCAGACCATCCGTGAATTTCTCAAGGGGATGGACATCCGGGTGGAACTGCTCACGGGTATGGTAAAGGGAAAGAAGCGCAAGGAAGTGCTCGACGCTCTGATACGTGGAGATGTCCAGATATTGGTGGGCACACATGCCATCCTCGAAGACCCCGTGATGTTCGCCCATCTCGGCGTTGCAGTCATCGACGAGCAGCATCGTTTCGGAGTAGCCCAGCGTGCCCGCCTATGGGCAAAGAGCGAGAATCCGCCTCATGTATTGGTGATGACCGCCACGCCTATCCCGAGAACCTTGGCGATGACCATCTATGGCGATCTCGACGTGAGTGTGATAGACGAACTTCCGCCAGGCAGAAAACCCATCCAGACTTTGCATAAGTTTGACAACCAGTTGACCAGCCTCTACCAGAGCATCCGCCGTCAGATCAATATGGGCAGACAGGTTTATATCGTCTTCCCGCTGATCAAGGAGAGCGAGAAAAGCGACCTCAAGAACCTGGAGGAAGGATTTGAAACGCTGAAGGAAGCCTTCCCGGAATTCCGCCTCAGCAAGGTACACGGACAGATGAAACCGGCAGAGAAGGAAGAAGAGATGGAGCATTTCGTGAAGGGCGAGACGCAGATACTGGTAGCCACCACCGTGATAGAAGTGGGTGTGAATGTGCCCAATGCCTCCGTGATGGTTATCCTCGACGCACAGCGCTTCGGACTTGCCCAGCTCCACCAGCTCAGAGGCAGAGTGGGACGAGGTTGCGACCAGAGTTACTGCATCCTCGTCACCAACTATAAGTTGTCGGAGGAAACCCGCAAACGCATTGATATCATGTGTGATACAAACGATGGATTCCGCATCGCAGAAGCCGATCTCAAGTTCAGAGGACCGGGCGATTTGGAAGGAACCCAACAGAGCGGAATGGCTTTCGACCTGAAGATAGCCAATATTGCAAGAGACGGACAGATTGTACAGTTAGCACGCACAGAAGCACAGACCATCATCGATGCCGACCCACATTGCAACCTGCCTCAGAATGCCCTGCTCTGGAACCGACTGAAAGAAATGAAGAAAACCCATATCAATTGGGCTGCAATCAGTTAGGGGAACCATGACCGGGGATAAAAAAAGAATAACTGAGAAATCAGAGATAAAAAGGAATCAAGAGATGAAGGAGAAAAGCAATATAGAAGAAGGCTTTCTTTTTGATGCAGAAGAAATCGGGAAGCAGGAAACGGACGCACAGACATCAGAAGGCACAGAGTCCACAGATGCTCCACGCCGTAGAGGAAGAAAGCGCTCCATGGTAACGGAAGACAGACCGCCCCTTATGCCAGAACAGATGAGAGAACTTCTGGAAGGCATCACAGAGATAGAGACAGCCACAGGCATCCGATACATCCGTATCCACCTCACAGCCAAGATGCTGATAGGCATCCGGGAAAGTTCCGGCAAGGAGTTTACCATCAATCTCGGCGAACTGTATCTGGCTTATCAGAAATGCCTCCGCTTTACAAGTCCGGAAGTCAAGCGAATCATCTTTATGGGTCACTCTCCAGCCGTCACCCTGTTACGAATGCTGAAAGAAAAAGCACAGAATTTATCGTGAAAAAACGAAAAAGGCTTCATAAGGGAATGAAACAGGCTTCATGAGGGAACGAAAGTAATTTCAATAGAAAACACAAATACTTTCGTAAGGAACCTGCATAATTTTGCAAAAACGGAATACTGCAAAATTGATTTAAATCAAAAAGCGTTTCTTCTTAAGAAAAGTTAAACATCAACTTTTCGCGTTAAATATCACCTTTTTCGTGTTAATGGCCTTGGCAGACTGGATTTTTTTTCATATATTTGCAAAGTCTATTTAACAAAGTCACGCACATAAGGGGTTTTTACTTAGGTGTTTTGTAGTGGAATTTCATTTATGATTTCATTTCAATGGTGACGAACCTAAAAAAGAATATTAATAAAAAGTATGAGTTTAAAAAAGAAAATAAAGAAGATTTCCGTAGTGGCATTGTTGGCGCTAACAGCTGTGCCGTCATTTGGTCAAGACTTGCTTGCCCGTCAGGCACCAGTTGACCATCGCATGAAGTCGATAGACACATTAGCAGTATCTCATTATCGAATGATGGAAGATAGAGAGAATCCTTCAGCAGAGCTGTATCAGGATTTCTCCAACAAGTATGCTCACCGCCAGACCGCACTTCCTGAGCATTACCGCATCGACCTCCGTCATTTCTGCATGCCAACTCCAAGTCGCGTTGTCACAAGTAACTTCGGTTATCGTGCAAGCTTTGGCCGCCAACATAAAGGTATGGACATCAAGGTTTATATTGGCGACACAATCCGCGCTGCCTTCTCAGGCAAAGTTCGCATTGTAAGATATGAAGGTGGTGGTTATGGTAAGTACATCGTAATCCGTCACAATAATGGTTTGGAGACCATCTACGGTCACCTCTCCAAGCAGCTCGTTTCTGAGAACGAGGAGGTAAGAGCAGGCGATGTGATTGGTTTGGGAGGTAATACAGGTCGTAGTACCGGTTCTCACCTTCACTTCGAGACTCGTCTTTGCGGTGTAGCCCTCAACCCTGCGTTGATGTTCGACTTCCGCAATCAGGACGTTACAGGCGATTTCTACGATTTCCGTCGCGATTCTTACGAGCGTGAGTCAGCAGATGCCAATGCAGCTCGTGGCAAGATTGGTAATGGTGGTTACACCCGTGAGCAGGTTAATGGTGGCGAAGTGGGCAGATACAATGCCAACGCTGGTGGCGAGAAGCTTTACCACAAGGTTAAGTATGGTGAGACTCTGAATTCCATCGCCGAGAAGCGTGGTGTAACAGTAGATCAGATTTGCCGCCTCAACGGTTACAAGAAGGATAAGAAGCTGACTCCAGGTCAGATTATCCGCTACTCTTAATCTTAGGCTTTACAACAATACTTTTTCAATAACAACCATAAAGCAGGAATCTCCTCCCGGAGACTCCTGCTTTTTTCGTTATATAAACTCTGTTATATTTACCTTACCTTTCAGGTAAAAGGCATATTAGTAATTTCGTGGTTGTTGTCTAATAAAAGTTTTACTTACTGATGCTAAGAAATGCTTAGTTAGACATACAGATTTCCAAGAAAACATTTGGAGATATCAATAAAAAGGAGTATTTTTGCATCAACAAATCCCACCACGCCTATCTACGATGCGTATCATGATGGGACGACGCTTTTTATATATAAAGGAGGCAATATATGACTACAAAAGAGAAACTTCAAGATTTGGTAAAAAGATACCAATACGCTAAAGATAAAGGACAACTCCAAAATGCTTCAGAAGCAACTATAAGAACATGGATAGATGAATTATTATCTGTGTTCGGATGGAATGTGCAAAATACTCACCAAGTCTTGACAGAACATTCTCTTGGCAAGGAAGAAAAAGAGAAACTGAATCAAATTGGTTCAACTAACACACGACCAGATTATACTCTTGTCAATGGTAATGTTATGTTGGCTTTTGTTGATGCTAAAAAAAATACCATAGACATAAAGAATGCTAATGATGTAGCCTTTCAAATACGTTCTTATGGTTGGTCTATTGGCGCACCATTCTCTATCGTAACAAACTTTGAGACTCTTGCTGTTTACGATTGTTCTCAAATGCCAAAAATCGAAGATTATGCCAATATTTCAAGAATCTGTTTCTTAAAATATGATGAATTTATTGATAAATATGAGATTCTTGACTGCTTTCTGTCAAGAACAAATGTCATAGCAGGAAATCTGAAATTTGTTACAAAAAAGGCAAACAACCTCGACGAAACATTCTCTAAAATGTTAGGGGACATTCGCAAGAAACTTGCCAAAGCCATTCTTAAAGACAACAACGTAGAAGATATTAAAGCACTCAGTTTTTATGTGCAGACCATCATCAACCGTATTTTGTTCATAAGAGTTTGCGAATCTCGTGGATTAGAAAAGGATGAATTGCTGAAAGATTTTGCACAAAATGATTTTTGGGCAAAATTCAAGACATGTTCCTACATAGAGTTTTATGACAGGTATGACGGCCCGATGTTTAGAAGAATCACAGAGTTACAAAATCTGAACATTGCAAACGATGTATTTGCTGATTTCATCAACTGTCTGTATTATCCATCTCCATATCAGTTCAACGTGATTCCTCTGAAAACATTGAGTGATATTTACGACTTATATCTCAGCTTTCAGCTTACCGTGAAAGATGGAGTGGTGACAGATGAATTGAAGGCAGAATTCAAGAAGAGCAATGGTGCTGTTACGACTCCGTCAAAATTAGTTGGTCAGGTACTTCAATCAACCATGCCTGACTCATATATGAGCAACCATACGGCTTCCCAACTTCTGAAGTTGAAAATTATAGATATAGCTTGCGGCAGTGGCGTATTCCTTGTTGGAGTATATGATTATCTTGTAAAAAACATAGAGAAAAAGATTCTTGAAGGAGATAATTTTCCACAGGAATACTATACCATCTTAGATAATAAAGTCATCTTGACCATTGAGGGAAGGAAGGCCATCATCAACAATTGTATCTTCGGAGTCGATATCAACCCTGAAGCTGTTGAAGTGGCCAAACTATCGCTTTCCTTAAAGTTAATAGACAACTATCAGCCAAAGGATTTTGATACTGTTGGACTTCTTGGTTCTCAAATATTATGTGGCATTGGTACAAATATCAAATGTGGTAATTCGCTCGTAGGAGGAGATATCAAATCTGTATGCCCATCTATCATTAATGATTTTCCTCAAATTCAAGCCACAAATGCGTTTGATTGGGCAACAAATTTTCCGGAGGTATTTGCCAATGGCGGCTTCGACTTTGTTGTTGGCAATCCGCCTTATGTGGAAGTCAAAAATTACAATGTAGGCTTACCATGTATGGCCTCATATATCAAAACGGTTTATCAATCCTGCAAGAATGGGAAAATAGACCTGGCTATTCCTTTTATAGAGAAAGGAATTGGTATCTTGAATGATAAAGGTCGATTAGGGTATATCATACAAAAGCGATTCTTCAAGGATCAATATGGGAAAAGCGTGCGTAAATATTTAACCGACACGAGCCGATACTTACTCAATGGCATTTACGACTATGAGGAGAACGATTTGTTTGCTGGCAGAACTACATACGTAGCCATCGTTGTATGCGATAAGAACCCAGCCAACAACAAAGATGTCTGGTACATCAATTCTGCTGATTCAACCAAGAGTCAACTGCTATCCTCAGAAACATTAAGTGAGACACCTTGGAATTTCGAGAGTGCCCACCTAAATGCGTTGCGATTAAGACTATCCAAGGAATTGGGTACTTTACAGGATGTATGCCATGTAAAAGTTGGAGTACAAGTATTGTGGAATGATGCCTTTCAAATCGTAGCAGAAAAGATTACTGATGGCTTGATTTATGGTCACTCAAAGATAGACAAGAACATCGTTGTAGAGTATGATGCCTGCAAGCCTCTACTATGCAATGAGCAATTTGCCCCTTTGACTAAACGTAAATATCAAACATTTGCTTTATTCCCATACGAAGTATCTGATAATGGAGAAGTTACAGAACTGAGTCTCAGCGAATTTACAGCCTTATACCCCAAGGCTGGGGCATATCTTGCAAATCACAAGAAACTAATCTGTGAGAATGTACAGACCTTGCCAGAAAAGAACAATTCGTATAACAAAAGAGAGCATTGGCATCTGTTTACACGTGCAAACAACCATGGTGCCATTTACCAGAAATTATGTGTACCTATGACTGCACAATACCCACAAGCAGCGGTAGTATTAGACAAACACATATATTGTGACAATGCGAATATGTTCTTCATTCAAATAGACGATGTAAATGAGACAAAGCTGTATGCCCTGGCAGGTATCATTAATTCCACGATATTCAGTACATTTGCTCGTGCCATCGCCAACCCGCAAAGGGGAGGGTACTTCAAGTTTAACAAACAATTTTTAGACCCAGTACCTGTTCCTGCGAAGGCTTTCTTGACATGCAACAAAAACATCAAGAGACTCGCAAACATAGCGAAACAGATAGAGCAAATTAACGAACAAATCAAGATGAGTGTCGGAGGACAAACTTCAGGTTTAGAACTATCACTCAAAGACCTTTGGAAAGAGCTGGACGAGCTATGTATGAAGCTATATGGCATCAAGAACCCAGAAGACAAGGCATTGTTAAATTCCGTAGTACGAAAAGACAGAAACCCTTATGGACAAGAAAGTTAATTCACTTATCAAAAAATATTCAGACAACGAACTATCACTCAACAAGCTCGTTGTCTCAGCTTTTGTGCATTGCAATAGCCTCACGGTCAAAGAAGGCTATCTTGCTTCATATATAGCAGAAAAGAAAGATGGTCTTGATGAAGACATCTCTATATTAAGCAGCGAATGTTCTGTAGAAGATGTTATCAACATCTTTGAACTTGCTATTCCTAAAGAAGAAAAAACAGCAAATGGTGCAGTATATACTCCTAAGTACATACGTGACTATATCGTCAGCCACATCGTGCATTCCACCAAGAAACCACTGGAGTATTGCCTATGCGCAGACATATCTTGTGGCTGTGGTGCTTTTCTTTTTACTCTTTTGGAAGCGATTCACGAATATACAGCAATTCCTTATAAAAAGATACTTCATCATCTCTATGGTATTGACATAAGCTCTACCAGCATAGGGCGTGCAAAAATACTATTGGCACTAGTTGCATTGAAAAATGGGGAAACCATATGTGAAGAGGACTTCAGGCTATATTGTGGCAACAGTTTGACTTATGGCTTCAAGCAGATGCCGGAAGTAGTAGAAAATTCCGGTTTCGATATCATTGTAGGCAATCCTCCATACGTACGCTCAAAGAACATTGATGCAGAAACGAAGAAAAGCCTCTCACTTTGGGATACCTCTAAGATAGGAAATGCAGATTTGTATATACCTTTTTTCGAGATTGGTATGTCGCTATTAAGCCCCAAAGGACTCCTTGGCTATATCACAGTAAATACATTCTTTAAGAGTGTCAATGCTCGTGCCTTGCGTAATTATTTCAGCAAGAATCACTTTTCACTAAGTATAGTTGACTTTGGTGAACAACTGGTTTTCAAGAAGAAATTGGCTTATACCTGCTTGACTTTTCTTTCTACAGAGCGTGACGATTCGCTGAAATATGTAAAGGCAAACATTGCAGACGTTCAAGAACAGCAAAATTTTGTCTATAATCAAATTAAATATTCCGTACTCGACAATCATCGTGGTTGGAATCTCAACAAGATTGATGTATTAGAAAATATCCGACTGATTGAGAATGCAGGAGAAGCTCTTGGAGACAAATATGTAATAAAAAACGGAATTGCAACTCTGGCAAACAATGTCTTCATTTTCCGTCCTATCAAATCGGATGCAAAATATTATTATTTGGTGAAGGATAATATGGAATATCCTATTGAGAAAGGTATTTGCAGGAACATCATCAAACCCAATATTTTAAAGTCAGAAGCAGACATTCCAGAGAAAGAAGAGAAAATTATTTCTCCATACGATTCCGACAATAACGTGATAAGTGAGGATTTCTTCATTCAGCATTATCCATGTGCCTACAGGTACTTGTCTGCATGCCGAGAAACTCTCGATGCCCGTGATAAAGGAGAAGGAGACTACGGAGCATGGTATGCATTCGGACGTACACAAGCTATCTCCGACAGTGGACGCAAACTATTATTTCCATATATGAGCGATTTACCACACTTTGTCTATACTTCCCAGAAAGATATGATGATATATTGTGGATATGCCATATACAGCGACTCTGAGTTGGAACTTCTCTTTCTGAAAAAAGTATTGGAATCAAGTGTTTTCGACTATTATATGAAAAATACCAGTAAACCATACGCCACTGGATATTATTCGTATGCCAAAAACTATGTAAAGAATTTTGGATTGTATCCATTTTCTGAAGAACAAAAAAAACATATCCTCTCTTTGCAATCTAAGGAAGAAGTGGATAAGTACATCAAATCCATCTATAAAGTTGCAATGTAGAAACACATGTTAGTGTTTGAACTGTTTGCAAAAATATATCATGTAGGAGATAAATACTAATATAGGTGTTTATCTCCTACTTTCGTATTCACCAACTTCATCTCACACCACCAGACATGCGGTTCTGCATACGGCTGTTCCTATTTTTGGGTATCAATCGAAATCATTTCAGGAGAAGCTAACGTTAATGTAATTAAAAAACAAAGAGAAAGGGTTGTATTTTCAACAGAAAATATTACCTTTGCAATATTGATATGCATAGCTCGCTTTCTTGTGAAAGAATTAGCGAGCATCACAATGTGCTCATTTACGAATACATTGTGTGCCATAACCGGGGATTCTAAAAAGGGTTACAACATAGGTATCCCCGGTATTATACATTGAATAGGAAAGCCCCCGACTGTGAAGTTGGAGGTTTTCGCATTTTATGACCATTACTCCAGAATCTCCAAACGATTTTGGTTTTTAAAAAGAAGAATCCCCAAATCTTTTTGGCCAAATACCAGAAGAATCCCCAAATCTTTTTGATCAAATACCAGAAGAATCCCCAAATCTTTTTGGCTAAATACCAGAAGAATCCCCAAATCTTTTTGGTAAAATACCAGAAGAATCCCCAAATCTTTTTGATCAAATACCAGAAGAATCCCCAAATGTTTATATCGATATAGCGAGAATTGCTACAGATACAGGAAATTTGAAAAGCGAAACGAGAAAAGCCCTTCACCCTTCACCCTATCAGCATAAACATCTGATAAACAAGCACTTACAAGCACAATAACTTAAAATCACCCTTCACCACCCTTCATCTCAATCTAAAAGACGCATTTAGCCTAAAAACCTACTATGAAGGCTAAATTGGTCGTCTATTAAGGTAAGCTCTGGTCTTAATAGACGACTGTATAGACTCATAAGATGAAGCTAAATCAGAAATAATATGTATATATTTTTCATAACCAACTAAATTTCAAATCTAACGAATAACCAGTCAATCGTAGCTAATAAAGGGCTAAAAACGGCAAAAAAGATGAAGGACGGTGAAGGGTGGTGAAGGGTTGAATTTTACCTTTCATCCTCAAATCCTCTGTGTTTATCAGCATTCCGGGCGAAAAGATGAAGGGTGAAGGGTAAAATCGTATTTCGATTTTATTTTTTCTCTACTATAAAGATTTTTCCAAACATCTGCCACATCTATTTTTATATAAAAACCAATACAAACATTTTCTATAATAAGGAAATCAGAGAACAGAACGCCAAGCAGATATTCTTGACTCACCAAAGTCGAAAAGAGCCTAAGGAAGGGCACTATTGTGCCAAGGTAAGGGCACTTTTGCGCTCGGGCAAGAGCACTTTTGTGCCTCCGATAAACGACAAGGGAGTCCAAGTAAGACACAACCCGTATCTCCGAAACACAGATTCCTATCTTTCGGAGATACGAGTCGCAAACAAGTCATTCTGATTCGCCACTACCAGCAGCAGAATCAAGATACCGAGTCACTCAGAGGTTCCTCAATGGTAGTCTCACCGTCCATTACATTCTCACCTTATTAAATATATATAAGAATCGACAAGGCAATAAAAAAGCCTTTCAGCTTGTCGGGGCTGAAAGGCAATATAAAGAGTTACAGAATTTCTGCTTCATTTCTCTTCATAATGAGCGGATAACGTTCAGGATGCTTCAGGCTATCTATCTCCAAATCAACATCAAGCTTTGGCCATTCGATAGAATTTCTTCCACTCATTTTTACATCAAGAGCATCAGAAATACATGCGTGTTTCATCCAAGGAATACGATTATACGATACGAAATAATCGTTACCTTTCACGGAAAGCATGATTCCCTTATCGTTGATCATCAAGACGCTTACCGACATATCTTGTGAATTTTTATGTAATGTTGTTTTCCTTAAGATAATTTCTTTCCTTTTTACAGGATTCCAAACAGTCGCAAGACATCATTCAGATTCGCCACTACCAGCAGCAGAATCAAGATACCGAAACCGACAAACTCGGCACGCTCCATGAACTTATCGCCTGGCTTGCGACCGGTAATAATCTCATACAACAGGAAGAAGACATGACCGCCATCCAAGGCAGGAATAGGCAGGATATTCATAAACGCCAAGATGATGCTCAGGAAGGCTGTCATCATCCAGAACGCATGCCAGTCCCACATGGATGGGAACAGACTGCCCAATGCGCCGAAACCGCCTAAGCTCTTGGCGCCCTCCTTGGAGAAGACATACTTCATATCGCCTACATAACCTGCCAAGACATTCCAACCATACTTGATGCCGGCTGGGAAACTCTCGAAGAATCCATAACTGATATGGGTTGGCTGATAGTCCATCATCACAGGATGATTGTAGAAACCTAACTTCACACCCTCGTCTGAGGACTCAAACTTTACTGCCAGGTTGAGGGTATCTGCAGCAGAATTCTTATTACCAACGCCTGCACGCAATACAGTCAGGGTGCCAGTAAGAGCCTTCAAACTGTCTTTAGGTGTCTGCGCTACGGAAAGCACATCATCCACTCTGCCCAACTCCTCGGTCAACTCATTATAGGAATCCACCTTCTTGCCGTTGATGCTCAGGATGTGGTCGCCCTTCTTCAGACCAATCTTGGCAGCAGGAGAATCCTGCATCACGCTGTCTATCTGCAACGGAACGAAGACCTCTACAAAACGAGGACTTTCCTTGATCATGTCGAGCATATTCAGGTCGCCAGGAGTCTGGATGCTCACCTTCTTGCCGTTGCGCAATACATCTACACGCTGCGCCTTGGAGAGGTCACGGAACAGGTCGCCATCATAGGTTTTAAACTCGCCCAAGTCTGTAGATAAGAGAATATCATGGTCCTGGAAACCTAATTTCTTGGCTTCGGTATTGAACTTCATACCCTGTTTCATGTCCTTGGTAGCCACATAGGTATCGCCCCAATGGAACATCACCATGGAATAGATGAAGAGAGCCAAGACGAAATTGACCAGCACACCACCTATCATGATGAGAAGACGCTGCCAAGCCGGTTTGCTACGGAACTCATAAGGCTGTTCTGGCTGCTTCATCTGTTCGGTATCGAAACTCTCGTCGATCATACCCGAAATCTTACAATAGCCACCCAATGGCAACCAGCCCATTCCGTAAGTAGTATCTGAATTCTTTGGCTTGAACTCAAAGAGGTGGAACCATGGGTCGAAGAAAAGATAGAACTTCTCAACTCTTACACCGAAGAGTTTGGAGAAGAAGAAGTGTCCGCCCTCATGGAGCAGCACCAAGATGGAAAGCGAGAGCATCAGCTGCAACGCTTTGATCAAAAATACTTCCATTAATTATTGATTATTCTGATTATTGATTATACCTTATTATATATGTTGCATCAGTTCGGTGGCGATGCGGCGAGCCTCGGCATCGGTCTGCAGATAGACGTCGAGGTCGGGCTGACTGTCGAAGGTGGCTTTCGCCATCACCTCTTCGATGATGTCTGCCATCTGCAGGAATCCACATTCGCCACGACGGAAGCCGGCATTGACGATTTCATTGGCTGCATTAACGATGCAGGACATATTACCGCCCTTGCGAATGGCGTCAAAGCAGAGTTGCAGACACTTGAACTTCTTGTAGTCTGGTTCGAAGAACTGCAAATCCTGGGTCTTGAAAAGGTCGAGACGCTCGCCCTTCAAAGGCAGGCGCTGAGGGAAGGAGAAGGCATACTGGATAGGCAGGCGCATATCCGGCACACCCAACTGGGCCTTGACGGCTCCGTCCATAAACTGTACGGCACTATGCACCACGCTCTGCGGATGGATGAGCACCTGTATCTTGTCGGCAGGTACACCGAAAAGCCACTTCGCTTCTGTCACCTCAAATCCCTTGTTCATGAGGGAAGCAGAGTCGATGGTTATCTTGGCGCCCATATCCCAGGTAGGATGCTTGAGGGCATCGGCTGCCGTCACCTTCTCCAACTGCTCGTGGGTGAAATTGCGGAAAGGTCCGCCCGAACAGGTAAGGAGTATCTTGTCGATCTCGTTCTGATCCTCGCCCACCAAGCTCTGGAAGATAGCACTATGTTCGCTATCTACCGGGAGGATAGGCGCATGATACTGCTGGGCCAACTGGCAGATGAGTTCACCTGCCACAACGAGGGTTTCCTTATTGGCCAGACAGATTTTCTTGCGAGCCTTGATGGCATGGATGGTTGGTTCCAATCCCGAGAAGCCCACCATAGAGGCAAGCACCATGTCGATAGGGTCAGCCTCCACGATATCGCAGAGAGCCTGTGCACCAGCATAGACCTTGATGTCAGGTTCGTCGCGGAGCAGATCCTGCAACTCCTCATAAAGTGTCTCATCGGCGATGACGACAGCAGCAGGATGGAACTTGTGCGCCTGGGCAGCCAGTTCCTTCACACGATGGTTGGCGGTGAGGCAATAGACCTCGTAAAGGTCGCTATGCTGTTCGATGACATCCAGCGCCTGTGTGCCGATGCTTCCCGTAGAACCGAGAATACATATCTGTTGTTTTTTCATTACTCTTGAAATTAGAACTTCAGAAGAGTAAAGCCATTGAATTCTTCACTCTTCACTTAAATTACAGTTCCAGCAATCCTTCCGGAATCGCCATTCTGATTTCTTTCTTCTCTGCATTCACTTCCTCGATGAGGTCGTTGCTGGCAGGAATCAGCACTTCCTCTCCCTCCGGGGTAGTCACCTCGAAGAGGAGATTGATGGTAGAATCATCCACATGATCGATGGTGCCCACCACCTTGCCGGTAGGAACATCCACCAGTTGGAAACCGATGATTTCAGCCCAGCTCATGTGCTCACCATCGCTATCGGAAAGATGGCGCGGGAAATAAACCTCGCAGCCCGTATAGTTGCGAGCCTGTTCCTGCGTATCAATATCCTCAAACTTCACCAATACGTTTTCATCATTCTTGAAGCGGTATTCCTCCATATAGAAAGGAACGAGGATGCCGTTGATGTCGAGCACGAGATACTCCGCATCCACACGGTCGAAAACATCATCTGTGATGGCGAAGGTGATTTCTCCCTTCACGCCGTGAGGCTTTCCGAGCTTACCTATCTTATATACGTCGTCACGTCTTATCATACTTTACTTTGAATTTTGAACTTTATGATTAGTAAAGCAAATGAATTCTTCACTCTTCGTTCTTCACTCTTCACTTAACTAATCGCAGACACGAGTAATCTTGGCACCCAATGCGTTGAGACGGTTTTCGATGTCCTCATATCCACGGTCTATCTGTGCGATATTGGCGATACGGCTGGTTCCGTTGGCGCTCATGGCAGCTATCAGCAGGGCGATTCCGGCACGGATATCCGGACTCGTCATTCTGCCTGCACGGAGCGTGAGCTTATGGTCGTGACCTACCACCACGGCACGATGAGGGTCGCAAAGGATGATCTGCGCACCCATGTCGATGAGTTTATCCACAAAGAAGAGACGGCTCTCGAACATCTTCTGATGGAAGAGGACGCTACCGCGAGCCTGGGTAGCCACTACCAGCAGGACGGAGAGAAGGTCTGGAGTCAAGCCTGGCCAAGGAGCATCCGAGAGAGTCATGATGGTGCCGTCGATGAAGGAATCGATGACATAATGCTTCTGTTCAGGAATGAAGAGATCATCGCCCTCTACCTTGATTTTCACACCCAAGCGGCGGAAGGCATCAGGAATGATTCCTAAATTCTTGACCGATACGTCCTTGATGCGGACACCAGCGCCACACATGGCAGCCATTCCGATGAAGGAACCCACCTCGATCATATCCGGCAGAATGGTATGTTCGGCTCCATGCAGACTCTCCACGCCCACGATGGTGAGGAGATTGCTGGCGATACCGCTGATGCGTGCTCCCATCGCATTGAGCAGATGGCAGAGCTGCTGGATATATGGTTCGCAGGCTGCATTATAGATGGTGGTAGTACCCTTGGCGAGCACGGAAGCCATGATGATATTGGCAGTACCCGTAACGGAAGCCTCATCGAGCAGCATATAGCAGCCCTTCAGTCGAGGAGCATCTATCTGATAGACATTGCGCTCGTCATCATGCACAAACTTAGCTCCCAAATACTTGAAGCCCAAGAAATGCGTGTCGAGACGACGGCGACCTATCTTGTCGCCACCCGGCTTGGCAATCGTAGCCTTTCCACAACGGCCCAAGAGTGGACCAATCATGAGCACGCTGCCACGAAGAGAGGAGCATTTCTTCACAAACTCTAAGCTGTCCAGATAGTCGAGATTGAGTTCATCGCTCTGGAAAGTATAATCGTTGCGGCTGTTCTGTGTCACCTTGACTCCGATTTCCTTCAGCAACTTGATGAGATTGTTGACATCAAGGATGTCCGGCACGTTCTTGATGCGCACAGGATCCTTGGTTAAAATCGTGGTACAGATGACCTCCAGGGCCTCATTCTTGGCACCTTGTGGAACAATCGTTCCCTTGAGCGGATGGCCGCCCTCTATGATGAATGACTCCATAAGCTACTTATTATTCCTTTTCTTGTTATTTTTCTGAGAACCATTATTATTTTTCTGAGAACCGTTGTTGTTCTTTTGAGAAGCATGATTGTTTTTCTGAGGAACATTACCTGTAGGCAACACGAATTTCTCAAACTTGAAGTTCTTCAGGTCGAGTTGAATCTTGCCGTCTGTAAAACGAGCCAGATCGGCAGCCACCTTCTCCTCATCGCAGGAACCGTGGCTCCATTGTGCCAGGTCGCGTCTCATCTGATTGGCAGTCAGCTTCACCAGTTCATCACGCTCCGCTCCCGGCTCCATATTCTTTAATCTATCGAAGATTTCAAACATCATAGCTCCATAGTGGCGCACAGGGATTCTCGTCATCGGATAATCCATCGGGTCGGGTCTTTTGGCAATATCCTCAGCCTGCTTCACGGCATAGGGATAGTCGATATCGAGCTTGAAACCGCTCATGATGGCGAGATGGTCCCAGAGTTTGCGCTCATGATCCTCGACACCTGCACCATCAGGGAACATGTGGTCCATGATGGCGATAATAGACTCCGCACAATGCTGGCGCTCAGCACGGTCTTTGATGGCGACGGCATGATCGACCATACTCTGAATCTCCCTGCCATATTCCGGCAAGACCAACTTTTCGCGTTGGGTATTGTAATCTAATCCTTCTATATTCATTCTGATGATGATTGATGAATGTTCTTTTATATATTATATGTGAGAAACCCGCCGTTAGAGCAGATTCTTCCCTTAGAGCAGTTTCTTCGGCATCTTGGCCACAAAGTCCTTCAGATAGAAAGGAACGAAGTAAGCCACATCCTCGAACTTGCCTTCCACGAAGCGCTTCTCTGCCAGCGGAGCCATGTTCTTCGCTAACGGTTCGATGCCCTTCACGAGTCGGGCATTCGGATGATTGATGACCTCCATACATTTCTCGGCTCCATTTCCAAAGAAATAGACAGTTCCACGATCGAGATACTCCTTGTAGGTATCTGCATCCACGATATCAGCCTGGATAGGGCGCACCTCCTTCAGGGCACGGTCCATCACCTTGGCATAGACTTCCATTCTGCGGGCATCAAGCATAGGAACGATGAGCGCATCTTCCTCAGCCGGATGCTCACCGAGCAATACAGGAACAGCCATCAGTTCGAGCGTAGGGATGGAGATGAGTTTCACATCACGACCATAGCAGATTCCCTTCGCCATACTGACTCCGATGCGGAGACCGGTATAGGAACCAGGACCGCAACTTACCGCCACAGCCTCCAAAGGAATACCATGGGCATCTATGAAACTAAGAGCCTCATCTACGTAAACACCTAACTTAACTGCATGGTTAGGACCGCTGTGATCTTCCTTGTTGAAAATCACCTGTCCATTATCACTAATTGCCACTGAGCACACGTCGGTACTCGTCTCAATATTCAATATACAAGACATAATTTAAAAATATATTCTTAAATAAGGTGCAAATTTAATCATTTTCTCGCTTTTTTTTGTACTTTTGCAGAAATTTAACGTGAAAGATTATATGATACAGTCAATGACAGGCTTCGGAAAAGCAACCGTTGCCTACAACGAAAAGAAAATTAATGTAGAGATAAAGTCATTAAACAGCAAGGCTCTTGACCTCTCTACACGTATAGCACCTCTCTATCGTGAAAAGGAGATGGAGATGCGTCAGATTATCGCTAAGCAACTGGAAAGAGGTAAGGTTGACTTTGCTATCTGGATAGAGAAGAACGCAGCTGCTGATGCGACTCCTATCAACGCTGCACTTGTAGAAAATTATTACCACCAAATCAAGCAGATTTCGGCTCAGACCGGTATTCCTGAGCCTACTGACTGGTATGGCACACTTCTTCGTCTTCCTGACGTAACAACCAAAACTGAAGTGGAAGAATTGACCGAAGAGGAGTGGGAAGCTGCTAAAAGTGCAATTTTGCAGGCGATCGGTCATCTGGTGGACTTCCGCAAACAGGAAGGTGCGGCTCTCCAGAAGAAATTTACGGAGAAAGTGGATAATATTCAGGCACTCCTTGCCAGCATCGAACCATACGAGAAAGCTCGCGTGGAGAAAATCCGTGCCAGCATCGTGAGCGGTCTGGAACAGATTCCTACTGTCAACTACGACAAGAACCGCTTGGAGCAGGAGCTCATCTACTATATCGAGAAGCTCGACATCAGCGAGGAAAAGCAGCGCCTTGCCAACCACCTGAAGTATTTCCGTGAGACCATGAACGAGGAAGGTCACGGCGTGGGCAAGAAGCTCGGTTTCATCGCTCAGGAGATGGGTCGCGAAATCAACACCACTGGTTCTAAGAGCAATCAGGCTGAAATGCAGAACATCGTGGTGAAGATGAAGGACGAATTGGAGCAGATCAAGGAACAGGTGCTGAATGCACTATAATAAAGTGAAGAACGAAGAGTGAAAAGTGAAGAATTCATTTGCTTTACTAATCATAAAGTTCAAAGTTCAATATTCAAAGTTCAAAGTAAAATGAAGAACGGATTGTTAATTTTCAGCGCTCCTTCCGGCAGCGGAAAGAGCACAATAGTCAACTGGTTGATGAAGGAACACCCGGAATTGAAGTTGGCCTTCTCTATCAGTTGCACCTCCCGCGCCCCTCGTGGTACTGAAAAGAATGGTGTGGAATATTTCTTCCTCACTCCTGAGGAATTCAAGGCTAAGATTGCTAATGAGGAGTTCCTGGAATACGAGGAGGTTTATCAGGACCGCTTCTACGGTACGCTGAAATCTCAGGTGGAAAACCAGTTGAATGATGGCGACTCCGTCATTTTCGACGTAGATGTCAAGGGTGGCGTTAATATCAAGAAATTCTATGGTGAGCGTGCCTTGAGCATCTTCGTGCAACCTCCTTCGGTAGAGGAATTGCGCCGCCGTCTGAATGGTCGCGGTACGGATGCACCAGAGGTGATTGAGCAGCGACTTGCCAAGGCAAGCTATGAGCTGACCTTTGCTCCACAGTTTGACCATGTAGTGGTGAACGACAACTTGGAGAAGGCACAGCAGGAGGTTTATCAGCTCGTCAAGGATTTCTTAAGTGAAGAATGAAGAATTCTAAGTGAAGAGTGAAGAACGAAGAGTGAAGAACGAAGAGTGAAGAACGAAGAGTGAAGAA
>ERZ1031845.129-NODE-129-length-30182-cov-7.413018_pt1 | contig 30182 bp, 24 predicted proteins | sample MGYA00518169_ERZ1031845 | MGnify/ENA primary metagenome ERZ1031845 (study PRJEB33719, sample SAMN04261265) | wastewater metagenome | biome: rural village; feature: human; material: feces | host: Homo sapiens | place: El Salvador | collected 2014-01-14 ...
GCAAAAAGGCTGTCAGAACTGACCCTTTGGAGGAATCAATTTCGTAACAGCCCCTTTTTTTGTTTGAATATATATATCTATTTTTCAAGTTTAAGAAATAAAAATCATCTATCTTGTTTTATATGTTAAAATTGAATTGAAATAGGCGGCATTTTATATGAAATCTTCAATCAAAAAAATCTTTTCCATCTTTTATATAAGTTCTCTTCTTTTTTCTTGTGGAAATGGTTATTTAACCAATAGTAGTTTTAATAGTGACGGTCATGGTTCTACAAATCAAACAACTCAAACTAATCCTTCCGATTCGTCAAAAACAGAAGATGATTCTTTTGCTTTGAACAAGTATTCTGTCGAAGTTGAAGTGGGAAAAACAGTGAAGATTAATGTTGCTAAGAAACTTGATGTCGATGGTGATGTCATCTGGTCTATAGATGATACTTCAAAAGCTAGATTATCACCTAAGTATAATGGTCTTATGGTAGAAGTATTTGGATTAGAAGAGGGGTCTTCTATAATAACAGCTTCTATAGATGGAACTGATTTTATTAAAACAGTTTCTTTGACTGTTTTATCTGATGGAAGTATAAAGGTACCATCAATTGATTTGAATGATTCTATGACGATGAGAATCGGCATGACTTCTTCAATTAATGCTGCTATAAAAAACATAAATTCTAATGACATATCTTGGTCTGTCGGTGATCCATCAATTGTATCTATTGAGTCTTATTCTGGAGCAACTGTCAACCTTAAGGCTAAGAGTCTCGGTGATACATATGTAAGAGCTGAATGGAATAATGATTCATCTGTGTATGATGAATGTTTGATACATGTTGTTGAAAATGTACCTGTAACTTGGCCTAGTATATCTAGTGATGCTGGGAACTATTATTCTTCTATAGATTTTACATTGGAGCCATCAAAGTTGCTGACTGCGTTAAATTCTTTGAATAGAAGTATGAAAAAGCCCTTTAGTTATAAGAACGCTACTGAAGTATTGAAATATGCTGAGGAGGATCCAAAAAAGCCCGGTAATGTCATTCTAATTTATACTAGTGAGAGTAGGAAGTATGATAAAAGTACTGTCAATAAAGAACATGTATGGCCTCAATCTAGAGGGTTGAGTGGGGAAGCTTATGCAGATCCTCATATGTTACATTTGGCTGACTCCAAAGAAAATGGTGCACGTGGAAACGACATTTATGGAGAAAAAACAGATTCCAAATGTTATTATGTCGAAATGGATGAGTGGAAAGGTGCTTGTGCTAGATCAGTTATGTATGAGCATGTTGCATATCAACATTTGGGGCTTGTATTAAATGAAGACCCTAGTTACAAGAAAGGATCATCAAAAAATATGGGCAAGATTTCAGTTCTTCTTAAATGGGATGCCTTAAACCCTGTTATCTCATCCAAATATGAAATGATAAGAAATAATAGGATTCAGGATAAAATCAACAATAGAAATCCATTTGTCGATATTCCAGGATTAGGTCTTTATTTATACGGTGGAATCAATTCAGGAACTAAGAATATATATCATACATACGCTAGTCAATTTGGATTAGATCCAACGATGTATTAGTTGCAATTTAATTTTTTTAAGAAAAATGTTATTAAATAAAAAACTGCTCTATTGAGCAGTTTTTCATTTTTGATATTATTAACCTTATTCAGCAGATGGAATGTAGGAAATTTCCATTTGAGTTATTCTTACTTGTTTTTTGGAAGCAGTAAGAGTTAGTGATGAAGCTCCTGCAGCAAGTTCCCAGGTTCCTGTTTGCTCTTCTCCAGCTGTGTAGTTAGTTCCTGTGAAACATCCAGGTCCATATTTTGCATCTCCGCTTGCTGTACATGTGAATACTACTTTTGTCATTAAACCAATATTTGATGTCAATTTTAAAGTTTGACCTTGATAAACTCTAATATTAGCAACATTGACAATACCGTTGGAGATTTCAAATTTTATACCTTTTACTTCTTGATTTACTGCACCTGCTGTTTCCATTTCTGTTAAATCTGAGGCACTAATTGTTACTTTAGTTATATTCACATCTACTACAGTAATCTTAGCTTGAACAGAAAGAGTTTCGCTCTTCTTTGCAGTTATTATTGTTTCACCAACAGCAACACCAGTTACTAAACCATTTTGATTGACTGTAGCAACACTTTCTACACTGGAAGACCAAACAATTGGAGCGGTATTAGTTCCACCATAGGTGGCATTTAACTGAAGAGTCTTATTATTGCCGTGAATGTTGATTGTGCCTTCTTCTTTATCCAATGTAAGCACTTCTTGCTGACTGGTAATTTCTATATTTGAAGGGCAGAAGAAGTTACTAGCAGCTGCAAACACATCTGCATTAAATACAGCACCAGCTGTCAGTTTAGTGAAAGGATCTTTAGTAATGTCGTAATCACGTGAATCCATGAATAAATCATATTCATTTGAACCGAGAGTAAACTTGACAGTCATTTTTCCACTTGAGTCTTCGGTATTAGAAACGACTACACCCTGATTGATTTTATAGGCTTTGGAAATGTTGGCTTGACCAAAAGTAAAAGCGGCACTTGAAGATGTCAATTCTGTGGCTGTTGGCTTGACAATAGAAGAATCAGATTCAGTCAACTTTGTTATTACATTATTTTTTGTTTCGTAAGTGGTAACATCGCCCTGCTTATAATGTTGAATATCTCCAGTAAACTCAATTAAATCACCTACATTAATTCCAGTTAATTGCTCGGGTTTAACCTTATAAAGAATAAAGTAATCCTCTCCATCTGCGATAAATACCTTATCGTAGAGTCCAGAGTCGATTCTAGGAGTTCCGGTATAACCCATGACATAACCACGTGATTTGACTTTTCCTGAAGTCATTGACTTCAATTCTGAAAGCTTAGAAAGAGCAAGGGCAGTAGCATTGATAGTTACTTCAGCAGTCAATGTTTTACCATCTTTGACATAAGTGGCTTTTACCTTGATAGCTCCTTCACCAGTGATGGTCAAGACACCATTTTCAAGTGAAGCTAAATCGTTTCCTTCTTCTATTGTGTATGTTACACCTTCAGTTACTTTAACTCCGCTAGCAGTTGTTACTAGGGTAACTTCTTTTCCAACATATGCATTTCCAGTATATGAAACTTCCAAAGGTTTTGCATCAGCTTCTACAATAGAAACACCGGAAGAAGCATATGCGAATTGTGCACCATTGAACCAAGATAAAGGTGCTGTAATCTTGTATGTCTTTCCAGCCACTAAAGTGTCGGAAGGTGCAGCGGGGTCAAACTTGTCAGTTCTTAAAGTTATGGTAGTGTTTCCCAACTTAAATAATACATTTTCTCCTGAGCCTTTGGAAGGTTTTCCGCTCACATATTCAGCTTCGAATGTGTAGAGATTTCCTACTTTATCATAAGTCAATGCTTTATATCCAGCTTCATCCAATTCGATAGGTTCCATGGCCTCGACTTCTGTGGTAGAAACTATAGCGGATGTTCCACTTACTCTACTTCCGGAATAATAGTTGCTTATTTGAAGTCCTCTTTCTATTTGATTTCCATTTTTATCTTTTTTGTTAGAGTGGACGATAAAAGCAGTGATATCAACTGTTTGACCGACAGTGAATGACTTGTTAGTAATAGCTGTATCGGCGTTATTGAATGACCAGTTGTAAATATAAGCTCCACCAGTTGAATCGGAGATGTAGGCTGAAGTTCCTAAAGAAGCTGTCACCTTTCCTCTCATCTTTATTAAGTTATTTGCATTGCTAGTAGCAGCTTTAGCCTCGGCTATGGTGTAGATATGTTCACCCTCAGCTACTTCTACTGTTTTTTCGATTGTTTCACCTTTGTAAGTGGCTGTGATCTTGATAGATCCGTTTCCAGTGAAGGTGATCTTGTTTCCAAAAACAATGGCCTTAGAAGCATCATCTACGGAGTAGACTACACTTGCTTGTTCAACTATAGCTGAGCCATTGTTCTTGAAAATCAATGTGACTGTCATTCCCTCTTTCAATTCACCATTCACATCGAAGGTGTAAGAGTTCTTTACAGAAGGTGTTTGAGAGTTGTTGGAAGGAGTGGTAGGATTGTTGGAAGGTTGTGATGGATTGTTTTCATTTCCGCAAGAGACTAATCCGATAGATAATACGGCAAGAATAGCAGCAAACAATGACTTGGATTTTTTCATTTTTTTCATTTTTCCTTTATTTTGTTTTTACATCTTGAAGTTGTCTAATCTCGGCTTTGACTTTACGTCTTTTCTTAAGAGAGACTAATATCCTGATAATTCCATATATTAGGAGCAATGCTCCAATACCCAGGCATATGCACATCAGGATGAAGGCAAGAGAGGAAGTATCGATTCCTTGTATCTTGTTCCTTACCATTTTATAAGAAAGAGGTAGGAAAATACACCCTATTATTATAAGAATGACACCGATTACAACGCTACAGGCCCCACTTCTTTGTTTCTCTAATAAAGCTTTGCTTTTATTGTGTAGGTCATGGCTTTGTTTTCTTTTCTCTGTTTCATCCATATGTCTTTTTCTCCTTTATGGTCGAATTGTATCATTTAACCTTAGGCTTTGTAATCTTCTAACTCGTTGAAATCTTTAGTGTTTACTATTTCGATAGAAGGCTTGTTATTTCCACCAGCAGAGATATAGTTGTTGGACATTCCGATAATTTTTCTAGCTATTTGTTGTTTATAGGTGTTCTTGTACACAGACAAACCTTTAGTAATGGTTGCACTGCTTGATGCATTCAACATCTTTGCATATCTAGCATTGGATACTTTCATATCCATTCCATTTTGTTCTTCTATCTCTGAACCAGGTACATAATAAGATACTCCACCACAGAAGAACTTATATGAACATATCGCTTGTTCTTCGGTGACTGTCACATGTTCATCATCGCTTCCAAAAACATAGGATTCTGTAGTGTAGTTTCCTTTTATGATGGCATCTCTATTGATCTTGACTCTGACGATACTTGCATCAGAAGCACCGATTCCACCAATCGATGAATTGACTCCGTATCTTCCGAATAAAACCATGGAGTTGTCGGTGTTATAGAAAGGATATGCTTCGTTATAGGTGTTTACTTCCTGGGTTCCACCATAAGTGATATCGCCATAGCTATTGCTAGCTTTTTGGAATATCAATCCTTTGTTTTTGTCGGATTCTGTTCCATCTCCGACTAATTCCACTAAGCAGGAAGGATATTTCAAATCGTAGATATCTTTAGAAGTTGCTTTGATAGGTGTGACAGTCTCTTTCTTCACTTTAGTAACATCTTCGGTAGGATTTCCATTTTCGTCCAAATATTTGATATCTTTATCTTCATGGTTAAAGAAACTATAGGAGACACCTTTCAATTCATACATTCCACTGTAGTAATCCAAAACTCCGGTTACTCTCAACCAGTTTCCTACTTGGACAGGTTCATATGTTCTAAGTGTGAAGACATATAAACCGTAGTAGTTATCTCCGATTTTGTTTTGAATGTAGAAAGCTGAACCTCCTACTACTCTGGTGACGTATCCATCAAATGAGTACCAGGTCTTATCGTCGCAGAAACTAGAGTAAAATCCGTTGGTTTCTGGGTCGGAGTGGTCGACATAATAAGTCTCATCATAAAGCATGTCTAAAGGTAAGACTTGAGCGGGATTGTAATCGTAGTTAGGATCTTTCTCATTCGAGAATCTGTTCTTCTTATACTCTTGAGCGATGGTATAAGCATCGGAAAAAGCATCATAGAAGTCTTCTTTCATATCATCCGAAGGTGCGTTGAATCCGGAGAATCCGTTGTAGACCAACTCGAGGTTGAGGTTTCTAAAGCTTTCCTTAGTAGGATTGTCTTCGTTGCTATACCAAACATAAGCCAAGGAACGCTGATATCCATCGAGATCGGCAGGTGCTCTTTTTCCAGTCTTTGCAGAGCCTGCAGATTGAACTATGACATACTTAGCTTTCTTCAAGATGGATTTATTGAAAAGCGAGGCGCTTCTTCCCCATTCCTCGACTTCGGAAGTGGATTCAGGAGTGTCGACACCTAAATATCTGACTTTGACAGTGTAGTTTCCGTTGTAGGAAGTGAATTGAGTCGTATCTCCATCGACATAGTTTGTGAAAACATCGTCAGCATCGTTAGGTGCATAGTCGGTATTGGTCAACATTCTTTCAACACCATCTCTGTTGAAGTCCATTAAAGTTTTATCGTAGACGGAAGTCTTTTTCTTGGTCATCAAAGTATTGAACAAGTCATCATCTAAATTCAACTTTGTTTGGCCTACGACATCGTAATCATCGATAGAGGGAGTTGAAATTGTGGATGTAGTATTATTGTTTCTTCCACAGCTTCCCAACAATGTTAAGGAAGAAGTTACTAATAGAAGACTGACTAATAACTTTTTGTTTTTCATTTTGTATTTTTACCTTTCTTTACTTAGAAGCAAGAACACTGTTGTTGTAAACCTCTTGGATAGCTTGATCGATGTCTCCGTTCTTTTGGTCGACATATTTGAGAATGTTTCCAATTTCCGTACGGGCGGCAGATGATCCGATGAAGACAGGCGAGGTGAAATAGTTTTCTCTCAAGGTCTTTGTGAGATTAGGAATACGATATTTCAACGGCTTGTTAGGGTTGTCATTTCCATTTTCATCGAGTCCCATAGCAGTCCAAGCAGAGTATGATTTGCTGTCATAAGAATTCAATCTAACTGGATCGTATGAGTTTTCCAAAGCCAATTCGGCATTTAATTGATCATTTGAAAGATATTTAGAATAGTATTCCCAAGCGACTTTCTCCTTAGCGGAATCATCAGTGTTGAAGAAACATACTGAAGGTCCTTGCAAGATATATTGTTGGTTATTTTTGTAGGCAGGAACCTTTGCTAATCCTACACCATCGGACCAATTCAATCCAGTAGGATCGTTATATGCGGATCCTCCGGTAGAACCGATGGTAAACATAACCTTTCCTTGCAAGAACAAGTCTGAACTGTAGCTTCCGTAGGTTGTTTTTGTAGCCATTATTTTTTTGGAAGTAAGACCGTAAATTTCAGTTGTCAATTCCTTAAGATCAGCTTTTGATTTTGCGTCGTTATAGAAGGAATAGTGAGCGTCAGGAGTATTTCCCAAAGCAGTGGTATATTGGATTCCTCTTTGTTTCATCTGAGAGATGAAGAGGTTGGAGTCGGAATCATATCCCAATGCATAAAATTCAGAGAGACCTTTCTTTTCTTCCTTGATGGCTGTACAAGCAGTGACCAAAGTTTCCCAATCCCAAGTGTTAGGATCACCTAAGGCGACAGTATAGGAACCTCCGTTCACATCGGTTTTATTTTCTGTCTTGTCTTTGTTTGTCTTGTACCAGTTGGTCTTATGGAATTCACCGATGTTGTAATACATGGCTTCGGTTGATTTATACATAGGAACTGACCAAGTTCCATCGTATTGATAATGTTTTCCTTCATCCCAATAAGCGGGCACGAAAGAGGATGAATCAAAGTCAGAATCGTCTTTTATGAAATCGTCAAGATTTAAAATCTGTGAGTTTGCTACTCCACGGCTTCCCATATATCCTGAGAAGGAATCGGGGTATCCCATGGTGATAGAAGGTGTCTTACCTGCATTCAACTGTTTCTTCACATAATCATCCAAAGTATCGTAGGAACCTCCTAAAGCTACAAGTTTCACTTGATAGCCATCAGTGTTCTTATGATCATCATTAAACTCTGCAGTCAATTTCTCGAGGTTACGTGTCTTATCGTGACCTAAGCAATGCCAAAATTCGATAGTTTTACTTCCAGTCTTTGTTTCGTTTCCACAAGAACTCAAAGATCCAGTCAAAGTAGCAATCAAAGAAACGACTACAAATAATTTTGTATTTTTCATGTTTGTTTATCCTTTTCTATTAGCCTTTAATACCAGCTCTACTAACACCACGCATAATATATTTTCTGAAGATCATGAAGATGATGAGCAAGGGGAGTGTTACTAACACTGTAGCTGCCATCTGTCTTCCGTATTCGTCGAAGTCTGTTCCTGTTTGGAAGGAATCTCTAAGTCCATTAGAAATCAAAGCATATTCTTTATGACCGGCTGTGACGAGGTTAGGCCAGACATAGGCATTCCAACTTCCCATCAAGCTGAGAATTAGGATTGTAACCAATGATGGCATAGCCAAGGGAACCATTACTTTCCACAAATACTGCCAGTCGTTCTTTCCATCTACTTTAGCAGCCAAATACAATTCGTTTGGAATTTGCTTAAAATTTTGTCTTAACAAGTACGTATAGAAAACTGAAGTCATGAATGGAATGATCATAGCCATGTAGGCTCCACTTCTACTTCCATCCAACCATCCTAATCTAGAAACTGAGACGAAGTTTGTAATGACCATCATCTCGCCAGGAATCATCATGGTAGATAATAGCAATGCAAACATTGTTTCCTTTCCTTTGAAGTTTAATCTAGCAAAGGCGAAGGCTGAGAGAATACAGGTCAAAACTGTTCCAATAGTAGTACAGACACCAACTATCAATGTGTTCGATAGGTAAGTTCCAAAATCAAATCTTTCGAACAAATTTGCATAGTTGTTTTGAAAGTTTATAGGCCAGAATGTCTGCACACCTTCATATCCAGGAAGAAAACCTCTGATTTCAGCACCGGATTTGAATGATGTGATGATCATCCAATAGAATGGGAAGATGAATAACAATGCCATGGCCATCAAGAAGATATAAGTCAATATCAAGGTGATTACATGAATTACTTTCGTCTTGACTTTCTTTGATTGTACAGACATTCCTTCATCTTTGATGACTAGGTGGAGCGATTTAGTTTCGGATACTACGATTAAAGGAGAGTTGTCATCAATCTTCTCTTCTCCTTTATAAGTATAAAGATCGGAGTTTGCCAAGACTTCCACCGGTCTTTGCATCACGATTTTGTTCAATTTATTTTCCATCAGTAGTACAGCCTCTTTTTAGACCAAGCGTTCTGGATCATCGTGAAGATAAATATGATTATCAACAAGACGACTGCAGATGCTGCAGCATATTGAAGAGTCGTCGTATTGCTCATCTGGTTATAGATGTAGTAGACGACAGTCAGCATCGATTTAGGCATTCCCTGAGTTGAGAAGCTACCTTCGTTTCCAAATAATCCAACCACTGAGGTGTATTCCTTGAATGCGCCTATGAATGAAGTTATCATGACATAGACTATTTGAGGAGATAGCAGAGGAATTGTTATCTTTCTTACTATTTTCCATTTGGATGAACCATCGATTTTTGCAGCATCGTAGTACTGAGCGTCGATGTTTTGCAATCCGCCTAAGAATATCAGAATCTTGTAAGGTAAGGAGTGCCATACGATATAGGTACATATTGCGAATAACCCAGACCAATATGTAGGAGCCGCACCTGATGTACCTGCGTATATCCACGCCTTATTTCCTAGTCCGAACAGGAAGTTTATGACACCATTGTTATCGAAGATGACTGAGAAGACCATACCAATAGCGATGGCGTTTGTGACATAAGGCATAAAGAAGATAGTTTGAAGTATCTTCTTCAACCATTTGACAGAGTTCAAGGCTATAGCTATTGCAAGTGCTAATATGATAGAGACAGGCACTGTGATAAATGTGAGTATCAATGTATTTGGAAGAGCAGTCATCACGAAGTCTTCGATAAAGATGTTCACACCTGCCGCAGTGGTAACCTTAGGCTTTATCATCAAGATTTCCAAATAGTTGTCGAAGGTGAATCCGTCGCTCATTTGAAGTGCGGAATCGTAGTTCTTTTGAAAAGATAGAATCAGTGTATTTAGGATTGGATAAAACGTGAAGATAGCCATTAGGATTATGGTAGGAGCCAGGTAAAGCCAGGCTTTCCAATTGTTCTTCGAGTCCATTTTGGCTTCTCCTTAAAGAGCTATTCTCTTCTCGGTCTTGCCGTCGAAGACAAAGACCTTATTTTGACGAACTATGAAATGTTTCTTTCCAAGTCCGACATTTTGGTCGGAATCCACCAAGAACTTACAGGCTTCTTCACCAGAGTAGCTTGGGTGGTCGCAAACCAAGGATGTATCTTTTCCTTGCGTTTGGATTCTTTCGACATTCAAGGTGAATCTACCGTTATATCCGGGAATTATTCCTTCTGGACGAATTCCTACAAATACGTCATCGTTATCCTCAGCTTTTGTATCTAAGATTGCTTCATCACCGACATAAAGCTTATGGTCTTTGATTTTTCCCTTGAATACATTGATAGGAGGAACGCCTAAGAATTTTGCAACGAATAGGTTGGCAGGATCTCTATAGATATCTTGTGGAGCACCTATTTGCTGAGCGACACCATCTTTTATGACGACTATTTCATCACAAATAGACATAGCCTCATCTTGGTCGTGAGTGACAAAGACTGTAGTGATCCCTACATCTTTTTGAATTCTTCTTATCTCTTCACGTGTTTTCAAACGAAGACGGGCATCGAGGTTACTCAATGGCTCATCCAAGAGTAAAACTCTGGGCTTTTTGACCAAAGCACGAGCGATGGCAACACGTTGTTGTTGACCACCAGAAAGCTCGGATGGCTTTCTATCGAGATATTCATCTATTTGAACCAATCTCGAAGTCTCTTGAACCAAGGCATCGATTTCATCTTTTGTCAAACGGCGGAAAGCTTTTTTAGGTTCTCCGGTCGAATCCAAAATTTGTCCTCTTTCATCAATCTTGATGTTCTTCTTTTCATAGGAAGTTTCTATCTTGCTCTTCTTTTTCTTGAGCTTAGAGCTGATTTGTAAAGCTTTAGCTTTTATGGATTCATCATCATTCTCTTTGTCTAAACGATAAGAGAATAAAGTTTTAGCTAAGCTTGTCACCACGTGGTAGTGAGAGCAAAATGCTCTGATAGAACCTTCTTTTGAAATCTTACCCTTGTGTTTAGAATTTCTCATCAACTCAACAATCTTCAAAGGATCTTCTAAAATCTCTAGAAGTGCGTTGATTTGAATTAAATCCATGGCTTTCTCGGTTGTGCTGACTTTTAAGTTAGTTAAGGGGAAAGCTACATTTTCATAAACCGTGAGATGAGGGTATAGAGCATAATTTTGAAAAACTAATCCTATACCTCTTTTCTCAGAGGGTAAGAACGTCACATCGTCATCACCAAACCAGATTTCTCCATCTGAAGGATCTTTCAATCCGGCTAACATATAGAGTGTAGTGGATTTTCCACATCCTGATGGACCTAGCAAACCTAAAAGTTCACCATCCTTGACATCGATATTTAAATCATTTACGGCAATCGTGTCTGGAATGTGTTTTTTAGGGTCTGCAGGAAACTTCTTCGTCAAATGCTTGATTTTGATTTCCATGTTGTTGACCTTTCACAACAGATAGACATTCGTCATAACACCAATTTAATAATATCACTTAAGAAAGAAAATTCATTTAATAATTTTCAATCATTTCCTTAATTTAAGACTTTTTAACATCGATGTTATATATAAACCAAGGTATTTAAATATATGTAGATATATAACTATGATTTTAAAGATTCTTTTCCAAAATTTAATGTAGTTCGGATTTCGGTTGGTAATCCTTGTTTTCAATCCTTGCCATTTGTTTTACTTTGTTTGCTCGGTTATATTCTTCAATCGACATATATACTTCTCTATTCTTGGAATCGATAATGTATGTCCCTGAGACGTAATCGAAGAAATCCTGACCTCTTTTCGATAAATGCATCATAGCCATAGACACCAAGAATGGAATGAAGACTGTGAATATATCTAGAATATATCCGATGAAGAATATCAACAATTGTCTGGCTACAAACTTCTTTCCAGACACGACCAATCCTTCATCAGTTAGTACTGATAAATTGAATAGATACATTCCAAATGTCTTTCTTCCTCTTTTTAAAAACATTGGAATCAAATTGAACGAGATGAAATAACCGATTCCAAAACATATGAACATCTCGATAACACTAGTTAAAACAATGACTCTAGATGTGGTTTGAAATAAATCGCTAGATGATAATAGAGCAATGGAGTAGTTGCTTATCTCATAGACATAGAAATCGTAGTAAGTCTCAGCTTTCAAATTTCCTTCTGTTAGATTTGAATTCGAATCTAAAACAAATAACTTATTTCCATCTTTATCGATAGCATTTTCCTTTCTACCTTTATATTGATTCATGGCGGTATCATCATCAAAGAAGGTGGAATTAGAATAGAAACCATCTATTGCTTTTGAAAGACATGTCTTTTTGGAATCATAAGAATCCTTGCTATCTTCCAATGTGTTTAAAATCAAATTTCCTGTAGAATCATAAAGGCCTGATTCAATTTCTAATTTAAGTCTAGTCTGGCTGTTTTCTTTATATGATGGAACATAATTGGTCACTAAAGCAGTTATTCCATAAAGCAAAAATCCTATAAATAAAGTAAGGATTATATCTATTAATCCACTGAACCATCTTTTATAAAGTTTAGCTTTAGGATATTCGATGTCAGAAGATTCAACAATTTCAGTTCTTTCCATTCTTTTAGTCTCCATTTGAAACATTAAAGTCAGATTCCTTATAGTCATTATCTGTCTTTACAACTATCGATTGACAAGATAGGTCAGCAATTGTTTGATCGTTCTTATTTATAGCAAAGAATATTAACGATACGATTGTCACCATAAATGTGAATAGACAAATCATAAATAGATTTACGTTCCCAAAAAGATTCACGGTCAAGACATCCATTCTTCCCATAAAGATTGGAATGAATATTATCATCCAGGATTCTATGATCATTTGAACTAAAGACCTTACTATCAATAAAGGAATTGAGAAATCGTCCCAGTTTATTCTGATAGTTTCCATCTTGAAGAATCTATATCCGATAGTTCTTCCTTTTTTGAAGCAAAGAGGGAAGATAAGGAATGTCACCAAAGCACCTGGAACATAACAAATGATCATAGTCCATACAAATCCACAGCTATATGAATTATATGAATTTATAAACTCGTTATAAATGTCTTTATATCTTTGATAACTATTTTCTACTTCTTTTATTCCTTTATTTGCTCCAAACTGAAAAATATTTTGTAGTTTTGTGTAGACATTTGATGGAGATGAATTAGTATCGTTGAAGGATAAGTAGTCCATCAACCATGATGTGTTCTGCTTGTTTAAATAGAAGACATCATTATTGATATTGAAGTCATCAGCTACTATATCTATATTTTCGCTATCTAATTTAAGAATGACTTTATTCAAATAAAGTCTTTCCTTGTCTTGATAATTCGTTCCATCATTGATGTAATCACCAATATTGTTCTCTTTTTTGAATTTTAGAAAATAGTAACCTAGATTATCATTATCTAAATTCAAAAAAGTATCTTCTTCTTTTATGTCTATGGTTATTTTTTGATTCGATGAATCTAATTCTTGGTATGGAATTTTATTTTTAAAGCAAGATGTTTTTAACAAATAGGTTAAATAGATCTTGCCTGTTTCTTCCATCGAAAGTAATCCTCCATCTTTTGCTATTTGAAGCTTTGATTCATCTGCTATATTTGTCAGCTCTTTGGAATTTGCTTCTAGATTCTCTTTTGCTTGTGTGGTCGAAGGCAAATTCATGTATATCGGATATCCGACAGCACCAAAAAAAAGAAAAGCAAAAATGACACCGACGAAGAAGTCGATCACCATTACACCGAGCCTTTTCCATTTGGATGGAAATTCTGGTTCTCTTCCTTCCCCGTAAGTGTTCATTTCTATTTATTCACCTCAATTATAATCAGCTGCGTTGATCACATTTCCATCTTGGCAAAGATATTTAATGTAATCTGCCACAACATCATAGATTATATAGTCTTCACCTTTATCGTTTTCAAGGTTTATTGCAGGTGTAGGTTTGGTAGGTGAAAGTGCAGCTGAATATCTATCGCTTACTAAGAAATCAATAGTGACTATATCCATAGTTCTTTTAGTTGTCCAACTCGAAGAATTTGGATATGACCTGCAATAAGGTCTACTTCCTACTGTCTCTAACAAAGTTCCGTTTACTTCTCTATTTGGAAGAATTGTAACTACGTTATCAAAAGGAGATACAGTTTGAACTGTCTTATTGGTCATTTCACCTGAAGTAAATTTACCTCTAATTCCTGAGTTGTTGTGCAATGCAACCAATGTTTCTGTCGTATAGTTCTTTTCGGGATATTTCTTTTCAGTTGCGTAGAACATGGCTTGTAATACAAAGTTTGTCGTATTAGTTTTGTTCCATCTTCCAGTTGAGGTTCCGTATGTGATTGTAGGGATGGAATCGATTAAATCGTTTGTTTTTTGTATTAAATCCATTGAGGCATTCGATGCCATCGATGAATCTACATTAACGTAATTGATATCTTTCAAAGCACCTGTGGTTTTACTAAATGTCATATAAGAATATCCATTTGAATCACATCCGCCTTGAACATAAGGGATGGTACTGTTAGATTTTTCCAATTGGAAGCTATGAGAATGACCACCAAATATTCCTTTGAAATTTAGTTTAGAGCTTTGAATTGTATTTGTGTAGGTAGAGTCTTTGTCGTCATGTAAAACAAGGATAGTGCTTTTAGCACCTTCTTCTTCGCAAGAAGTGATTGCATCTTTTAAAAGAGTTGTATCGTTGGAAAATTCAAAATCTTCTATCCTTGAACTCTTGATGCTGCTTTCTAGTTCAGCACCCATAGCGCCGACTACACCGAGTTTAAATCCATCTATATCCAAGACGATGTGGTCTTTGATAGAATCCGGTCTTTTCTTGGTGGATTTTTGAATTAGATTTGCACAAAGAAAAGGATAATTAGCTTGTTTTTGATTCGATTCAATTTTGCTAAATCCCCAATCGAATTCATGATTTCCTAAAGCCATAGCTGAGATTGGAAAATCATTCATTAGCTTCGTTAAAGATTCGCCTTTATCAAATCCAGATACATATGTTCCTTGCCACATATCGCCAGCAGAAACTATAGGTGAATCCTCAGTGTATTTAGGATTCCCTCTTATGGCACCTTGAAGTGCTAATAAGCCATTGTATGCGCTAGTTGCTTCAATTTTTCCATGAAAATCGTTTATTGAAAATATGGTGAATTCGCTTCCGTCATCTATATTGCTTTGATCATCAGAATTTGAATTTTTATCATTTTGTTTGGATGTGTTAGCCGAATTTGTTAATTCTGTATTATCTATAGAAGGCTTATCTAAACCGGAGATGATGAATTTGAAACCACCACCACAGCTGAAAAGAGATACTAGGGTTAATGTCGATAGTAATATTGATTTTAAAAATGTCTTTTTCATTTGTTAACCTCTTAATGTTAGTATAAATTGTTTCTATTAAATTTCATAGATTATTAAGCTTAGATTAAGACAATTTATACTAAGAAACCGCTAAACTAGCGGTTTTGTTCCATCTAAAATTATCTTTAGCTATTTGCTTGAGTAATTACTGCATTATAAGCATTACTAAATGCAGCATCTACAGCATTTCTAATCTCTTCATCCGTTTTAATATTTTTGTTGTTGAAAATCGTATCTATGATATTTCCAACGGCTGTTCTACAATCGGCTGATAGGTCGAAGACTGGAGATAGGAAATAGCGGTCTTCTTGAGTATATGTAGTGTTTAAGTTGAATGCTTGACCTGTATAAGTTTTGATTCTTTCCTGATAGGAATTATCTTCTGTCAATTCCTTCTTTCCGTCGCTTACTATATTTTGAATTGCTTCACTATTATAAGATGAATTACGAATTGGAAAATAGGCGGTTTGAGCTGCTAGCTTTGAAGAGTTTTCAGTGTTGGTCAAGTACTTATAGAATAAGAATGAAGCCAAGTTTTGTTTTTCGTCATTCTTTTTGAAGAAAGTCAATGAAGGTCCTTGTGAAATGACTTTGGATTTTGAGTTTGTTACTTCCCCAGTTTTTCCATCGTAGCAATTTTCATCGATGACAGGAGTCTCTTCCATCGATGCTATATATCCGCCTTTGTCATTTTTATTATTGGTCACTGAGAAGTATCTGGCGTGGGTTGTAGAGACAATGACCATGAAGGCTCTTCCGTAACTTAACATCGATGATGCATATTCATGGTAAACATCACTGGTTTTTGGAAGTTGATTTTTTGTACAGATAAGGCCTTCGTTATTCCATTTTTTCAATTGGACAACCAATTCTTTAGCTTTGTCGTTATTGAACAAGATTTGATCATTGACCTTGTTTGAAGAGTTAGATGAATAAGGAATATCCATCATTTCCGCAAAGGAGATGAACATGTTTTGAGAAGATTCATAACAAAATGGAACGGCGTAGAATAAGCCATCGCTATTGTATTGATTCTCTGCATTAAACAAATCAGGATAATCTATCTTCATTTGTCTGGCAGTTGCAATCAATTCTTTCCAGTTGGTAGGAACGTTGTACTTTTTCTTTGCTGAACTAGATATAGGAGCTTTGTATGCCAATGCTCCTTTTGAATCATAGGCATTAGATCCAGCGGTTTTACTTCCTTCAGCTTCGAAAACATCTTTGTTTATTACCAAACTCTCGCCTGATTTTGAATAAGGCATAGAATAGTAATGATTGCCTTGATACTGGCTTTTCTCAGCATTCAAATATGATTGATTGAAATCATCGAGGGATGTCGAAGAGTCTTCGACTATGTTTCCATTATCGTCGACTCCTTTTCCAAATCCATAATCGCTATTAGTCACATAGTTATCTAAGTTTAATGTGGCGTTGTTCTTTAAGAAACCAGCGACACTATTTCCATAAACTGAAGCTATGTTAGGTTGATTTCCGACGCTGATTGCTGTGTTTATCTCACTAGCAATTTTTGCATAGTTTCCTTTGTATACTGCTTTGACCTTGATGTTAGGATAGATCTTGTTGAATCCCTCTATTACTTCTTGTTCATAGAAATATTCAGCAAAGCCAGTTTTATTTGCCGTAGCAGGATCTTTTGGTTCTATGTAGTTGTTCCACCAAGTTATGGTCGTATCTAAATTTTTGATATTCTCTATTTTATTTCCATCGCTGACTCGGCATGATGCCAAAACAGTTGAGCATGAGGCAATCAAACTCAACATGATAAAAAGACGTCTTGAAAAGTTTCTCATTTTTTTACTTTCTCCGTTAAAAGTATGTTTGCTTGCATAGAAAGAATGGAATCTTATGTTTCTTATAGTTGAAACCATGGATTTTTTGCTTCAGCATTATAGACATTAATTGTTTCTTTTGAAAGAAAATATTAATTTGAAAATACTTTCTAAATAAAAAAGACCGCCAATTGGCGGTCTAGTATCAAAATTGATTCTTTACTTTAGACTTCTAGATTGCTCTATTTTATTTCTGATTTTTCTGTAATTGGTTTTATAGCTAACTAATCCTACTATTGCCATGGAAAGAAAATAGAGGCAACTAGCTAATACGATACAAGACAAAATGAATTCAAATGATTTAGGATTAAACACTTTTGTTCTGGTGACATCGTATTTAAAACTAAGGAACAACAATACTCCACCGATAATGAGAGAAATCAGTCCCAGCATGAGATTTGCGAGTGATGAATTTTTCTTCTCTAAGATGACATCCTGTTCTTTGAACAAGAGTTCTTTATATTCTTTATTTTTCTTCTCTTCGAGGAGTGGCTTTTCCTGGCTTAAGAGTTCTTTTAAAGAAATCTTTTTGTTTTCATTTTGCTTTTTTTTCATATGGAATCCTTGTCTAACTAATACGAATCAATTTACTATGAATTAAATTAATTATCCGTTGGAAATGACATCTGTATAGGCAGTGGCGAAGGCTTTGTTTACCAAAGTTGTAATTTCCTCATCAGTTGTTGCTTTGTGATCGTTGAAGACGGTGTTGATGATGTTTCCTACTGCAGTTCTGCAACTTGCGGAAAGATCGAATACAGGTGAGCTGTACCAACGATTCTCGGATGTGTACTTGCTTCCTAAGCTGAATGTTTGAGCAGAGTAGGTGGAAACCTTATCGCTGTAAGAGGTATTCTCATCTACGACATTATTGGACTTGGCAAGAATATTCTTGATGGTCTCAGTCTCGTATGAAGAATTACGGATAGGGAAGTAAGAAGTTTGTTTAGCCAATCTAGCAGAGTTTTCAGTGTTGGTTAAGAACTTGTAGAACAAGAATGAAGCGACATTTTGCTTCTCGTCATTCTTCTTGAAGAAGGTGAGTGAAGGTCCTTGAGCGATGACCTTGGACTTAGCAGCCGAAGGAGCTGATTTTGCACCATCGAAACAATTTACATCGATGGCAGGAGTTTCGTTCATAGAAGCTGTGAATCCACCTTTTCCAGATTTAAAGTCGGTGTTAGCGAAGTATCTTGCACCAGCTGTGGATGTAATACACATGAAGATTGTTCCTTGGGCCAACATGGTTGAAGAATATTGGTGATATGTTCCCTCGGAAATTGGAAGTTGATTCTGTGTGCAGATAAGTCCTTCGTTGTTCCACTTCTTAAGTTGTACTACCAATGCTTTAGCCTGATCGTTGTTGAACAAGACTTGTTCAGCGACATTGGATGACTTGTTGGAGGTGTAAGGAATTCCCATCATCTCTGAGAAGGAAATATACATGTTCTCAGCAGAGTCATAACAGAAAGGAACTGCATTGAAATAATGATTGGAGTCGTATTGGTTTTTAAACAAGCTAGGATAATCTTCTTTCATCTTTCTAGCGGTAGCAATCAATTCTTTGTAGTTAGTAGGAACAGAATATTTTGCCTTTGATGCTGCAGAGGTAGGTGCGACGTATGAAGCCTTTCCATTCTTATCAGCAGAATCACTTCCAGCTTTTCCAGCTCCTTCTTTGTCGAAGACTGATTGATTGACTGCTAAAGTCTCACCAGACTTGGAGAAAGGCATTGAGTTGAACTTGCCATCAGAATATTGGTTCTTTTCTCCATTCAAATAGGATTGGTTAATATCGCTTTGAGCAGTGGAGGCATCATCGATGATGTTTCCATCAGCATCGACAGACTTTCCAAATCCATAATCGGAATTGGAAATGTAGTCATCCATGACCAAAGTGGCACCAGCCTTCATAAATCCGGCAACATAGTCACCATAAACTGAAGCGATGTTAGGAGTGTTTCCACCACTGAGTGATGAATTCAATTGTGTACCTATTTTGCTGTAGTTTCCTATGTACTTGGTGTTGACTTTGATGTTAGGATAAACCTTGTTGAATTCAGCGATAACTTCTTTTTCAAAAATATATTCTGAATAAGAAGTTTTGTTGAAATCTTCCTTGTTTTCAGGCTCTTTGTAGTTGTTCCACCATGTGATGGAAGTATCCAAATTCTTGATATCTTCGATCTTGGAGCCATTGTTGATCTTACATGAAGCAAGAACGGTAGAACAAGAGGCGATGAAGCCTAACAACATAAGAGAACGTCTAGCAATGTTTTTCATTTTTTATTTTCCCCCGGAATTTTATTGCTGTCGACTTTTATCTTCTAGTCTTTACACGTATGTCTTTAGAACCGGATCAACCTTTGATTCCGGCTCTTCCGACACCACGCATAATATACTTCCTAAATATTATAAACAATACGAGTAAAGGTACAACAGTGAGAACGGTTGCAGCCATCTGCCATGAATATTGAGTTTCAAATATTCCATCTTGGACTTCCTTTTGAAGAGCAGCACTTCTCAATGCCACAGATATAGAAGTAAAGCTGTCATTTGAAACTACGAGGTTAGGCCAAACGTAAGCGTTCCAGCTTCCAATCAAAGAAAGGATGAATATGGTTAGAAGTGTAGGGCTGGCGAGAGGAACCATAACTTTCCAAAGGTATGTCCAATCGCTCTTTCCATCGACTTTAGCTGCGAGATACAACTCGTTTGGAATTTGTTTGAATGTTTGTCTTAACAAATATATGTAGAAGACTGAACAAATGAAGGGTAAGGACATAGCTAAGTATGCTTGAATTCTTGTCTGATTTGCTGATATCAATTCGAGGTTTGACATGGCTTGATAGTTTGTGATGACCATCATTTCACCTGGAATCATCATTGTTGCCAAGAATATCATGAAGACAAAGTCTCTTCCATTGAACTTCAATCTAGCGAAGGCATAAGCCGCTAGGATTGTTACCAACAATCCAAAGCATGTAGTCATCAATCCGACAATCAATGTGTTCATGACCAACTGCCAATAGTTGAATGAAGGATTGTTTATAGTCATCGAATAGTTATATGAAATGTTCTCTATGATATTTGTGGTAGAGAAGAAGGCTCCGCTTCTCACTTCATCTTCTGTCATGAATGAAGCGGCGATCATATAGTAGAATGGGAACAAGACAATAATTGCTGCTGCTATCAAGAGGATATATGTTATGGCCAATCCGATGATATGCATAACTTTGTCTCTTCTTTGAGTAAGCTTGACATTTTTCTGCTTGTTTGGAATCACCAATGTAAGGTGAGTTGATACGTTTACTTGTTTCATGATCAATAATGCACCTTCTTTTTGGAGACATACATCTGCAAGAATGTAAACAACAATATAATCAAGAACAGGATGACAGCTCCAGCTGCAGCTCTATCCATATGAGGATTGCTTCCTGATAGTTGATCGTAGATGTAGTAGACGACCGTATATAAGTCATGGACGTTTCCGTCAGCAGTATAGGATCTGTTGAATAATCCGATTACAGCGTTATATTCCTTGAAAGCTCCAATGAACGAAGTGATTGAAATGTATAGAATCTGTGGAGAGAGTAAAGGAACTGTAATTTTCCAAGCAGTCTTCCACTTTGGAGAACCATCCAATCTCGCGGCTTCATAATATTGCTTATCTATATTTTGTAATCCGCTTAAGAAGATAAGAATCTTATAAGGTAAGGCCGTCCAGATAATATAAAGACATAAGACGAACATTGAATTGTATCTACTCGCACCGACTAAAACCCAGTTTGTCGTCAAATTGAATAATTTGTTTATCAATCCACCCGTAGTGAACATCAACGAGAAGACCATACCTACTGCGATTACGTTAGTGACGTACGGCAAGAAGAAGACAGTCTGTAGGAACTTCTTCATGAATTTGATTGAATTAATTCCGATAGCTATCAATAAGGCCAAGACGACTGAGATTGGTACAGTTATAGCCGTGAGAATCAGAGTGTTGGGCAAAGCATATTGAATAAATTGGGTGTATTTTGAAGCCTCTATTCCAGGTACGACTTCAGTGATACCCAAGACTATTCCATAGTTTGAAAATGTCAATCCATCAAATGAACCAGAGCGATAGTCGTAGTTTTTCATGAATGAAATGGCAATTGTGTTCAAAAGTGGATATAAGGTGAATATTCCAAGAAGTATCAATGCCGGAGCTAGATATAGCCAACCCTTCCAATTGTTTTTTCTTTCCATAGATTAGAACTCGATTCTCTTTTCTGTCTCACCGTCGAACAAGAAAATCTTGGTAGGGCGAATTCCAAACTTCATATCGCCTATTGTAGGCTTCAAATCAGAATCGATGATAATCTTAATCTTCTCTTTTCCTACATGATTCTCGCTGGAACAAATCAAGGACAAGTCTCTACCCATTGTTTGGATTTGATCTACCTTCAATGTCAAGACTTTCTCTTCTTCACTTATCTGGTTTCCGAAGAGGAATCCTTCAGGTCTAATTCCGATATAAATGGATTTGTTATCAGCCAATTTGTCGGAAGTGAGTATCGTTTCATTTCCAATCATGACCTTATGGTCTTTGATTCTTCCCTTAAATACGTTGATAGGAGGGTTACCTAAGAATTTTGCGACGAACAAGCAATTAGGATTTCTATACACCTCTTGAGGTTTATCCTGTTGCATAGCTACACCATTTCTCATGACGACTATATCATCACAAATGGACATAGCTTCTTCCTGATCATGAGTGACGAAAACTGTTGTAATCTTCGTCTCTCTTTGAATTCTTTTAATCTCTTCACGTGTTTGAAGACGAAGTCTTGCATCTAGGTTACTCAAAGGTTCATCCAAAAGTAAAACTCTAGGCTTCTTGACCAAGGCACGAGCGATGGCGACACGCTGTTGTTGACCACCGGATAGTTCAGCAGGCTTTCTTTCCAAATAATCTTCGATTTGGACAAGTCTTGCTACTTCTCTAATCATTGAGTCAATCTCATCTTTGGAGAGTTTCCTCACAACCTTGACTAAGTTTCCATCCTTTATGATCAAACCTTCATCTGTGATTCCGAATCCTCTATTCGCCTCTTTTGCTCTTTCCTTTCCTATGATTTGCTCATATTTGGAGATTAAGCTATTGGCTTTATTAACAGGATTTTTCTCTACATGAAGATTGAAGGAATAAAGTTTCTTTGCAACGTATTGAGATATGTGATATTTCTCACAAATAGCAAATACAGAGTTGTTTTTCTTGATGACACCAGAAATGGCAGAACCTTTTATAGTCTCTATCAATTTTGCTGGATCTTTCAAAACTTCAATAATCTTGCTGCCTTCTTCTACAATAAAATTTTTCTTGTTTTCCAGGACTTTAAGATTTGTCAAAGGAAATGCAATATTTTTGTAGACTGTCATATGAGGGTACAAGGCATAGTTTTGGAATACCAAACCAATACCTCTCTTCTCGGCAGCTAAATGAGTCACATCTTCATCATCGAACCAAATCTCACCGCTGGTAGGATCTTTCAATCCTGCCAACATGTAAAGAGTTGTAGATTTTCCACAACCAGATGGACCTAAAAGACCCATCAATTCACCATCCTTGATAGTGATTTTTAAATTGTTGACTGCAATAGTTTCAGGAATGTTTTTCTTAGCATTTCCTTCAAACTTTTTAGTCAAACCGTCTAGTCGGATTTCCATGAACCAGATTACCCCTATTTCCAATTTATTTTACTTTAATTATTGTCGATATTTAAAATGGTAGAGGTATTGTAAGCGTTTTAAGCAATAAATCTTATTTGATAGCCGGTTTCAACATAAAAAAAGGACTTCTAGTCCTTCTTTTTGTCTTCTGGTGTATAGATATCGTTTTGAATAAAGCTTCTCTTAGTGTTTTGCTGAGCTAGTTTATATTCGAATACATCCTTGTATATTGATTTATTATCGATGGATACCATATAAGTATTGGTTATATAGTCGGATAGGGATTGATGTGCTTTAGATAAGACTGCCATGGTCAATGAGACTATAAAAGGTATAAAGAAGGACAGCAAACTACCCCATAACTCGATTACATAGAAGAAAAGAAATCTCAATGTGAATTTCCACCATTTTACGCTGAGACCATTAACATTTATCAAAGCAATTTTTGTGGCCATCATTCCTAGAGTTTGCCTCGTTCTAACATTGAATAGTGGAATGACATAGCTGAAAATCAAAAAAGGAAATAACAATGTTCCTAAGACCGAGAAAGTATCAATCAATAATAATTGTCGATTTAAATTTCTGTATTCGTTATTCCAGGACATGTAACTTAAAGCTTTTTGATATGAATCTTCATAAAAGCTTAAATAATAATCGTTATGCAATGAATCATCATAAATCTTGATTCCATCATTATTGAATAAGTTGTTATTATCATCACCTTTGGCATTTTCTTTTAAATTCTTATATATTTCATTTCCTTCATTTTCATTAAAAAATAAATTAGAATCAAAGAAATAAGTCAAAGCATCATCATATTTCTTATTCTTTTCTTTTATTGTCAAAGCAGTGTCTTTAGATATGCTTTCTTTCAGTTGGATGATATGATTTGAATCATCTTTGAGATATAGATGAGAATTCAGTTGAATATCATCTCTTTGCTGATAGATGCTTTTCATAATAGGAGAGACGCTTAGAAGGTAAAAAGTAAGTAGTAGAAATATAGCACCGGTTAACAATGATAAAAATGCATCTACTAAAAAAGCTGCGATTCTTCTTCCTAATGTTGCTCTTTCATATGTCAGTTCAATCGTTTCATTTTCCATCATCTTCACCTCCTTTTGTCACTACATTGTTTTCTACTTTGAATTCTTTAGTGTTTTTAGCGACGATCATACAAATTGTTTCACTCAATGTTTGATGGTTGTTTTTTCTAAATATCATCAAGAAGAATGAAACTATTACTAATAATAGACTGAAAATAGAAACATATAAAATATTGATAAATCCCCATATGTTAAGTGTCAATAAGTACATTCCTTGAGCTCCGAACAAGATAAAGCAGGATAATGAATTGGCAGAGAATCCCATTATTAACATCAGTAACGATTTAATTAGTATTGATGATATCTTTACTAGCTCATCATCTATAGTAGTAAACGCTAAACCAAAGACTTTAAATCCTATTGTTTTACCATCCTTAAAAATCAATGGAAGCAAAATATAATTAATAGCAGTGGCTAATATATAGCCGATGATCAAAAAAGACCCTCTTGTCATCAATATTGTATTTTTATCACTGTTGAATTTAGTCAATGTTTCCTTATAAGATTTCGATGTCTGAATATCATTCATACAATCTTTATAGGCATTCCTATAATCAGTTTTAATACTATCGTATATTATTTTTCCATTTTCATTCTTTGAATAAAGAATATAATCGTTCAATAAGGTAACTGAACTTATATTTAGTATAGGGTAACCATCTTTAATTTCATAATATGATTTGCTTTTTGGAAAAACTTTACTTAAATATTCATCTCCAATGTATGAATCACCTTCGAATAAATTCTTATTTTCAACTCTATAATTGTTGTAATAATAGAAAATTCTATCTGTTTCTTTATTCATCTTTTCTTTGTCTTTATACTGATTCATTTTACTCAATGTTTCATCAGAAGACGAAGACAAAACGATTCCATATACATAATTTTCTACTATCTTATCTTCAAACATAAAAACATTTCCATCATAATATGATGAAAGATGCGAGTCATAGATTATTTGATAGAGATTTGTCTGAGCCTTTGAAGTCTCATCTTTTAAATTTGTATATGATGGAACTGCAAGGGAAATCAAATCGAACAAGGCGAAGAGAAGAATGGAAAAAACTAGTGTTAGACAATAGTCAAGAAAATAGGCCAAAGCTTTTTTCCCAGGCTTTGCCACTACTGCAGTGGCATATAGGTTTTCTTTTTCCCCACTTCCGTTATTTATCATTTTAATCTTCTACTAGATATTTCTCAGATCTTAAAGGTCTGTGCATCAATTCTTGCACTAAATCCTTAGGATTTTTGTTCTCGTATAAAGTTTGATAGACAGCCTCACAAATAGGCATATCGACTTTGTATTTTTTTGCTTTCTCATGGAGGATTTGTGAAGCTTTGACACCTTCGGCTGTCAATTTATTGTTAGCTAATACTGATTTGGCATCTAAACTTCTTCCTATTGCATTTCCTACTTGGAAGTTTCTAGATTCCATTGAAGAACATGTCAATATCAAATCCCCTACACCGGTAAGACCATAGATGGTTTCGACTTTTCCACCAAGTTTTCTTACGAAATGCGACATTTCGACCAGTCCTCTAGTGATCAAACCAGATCTGGCGTTGGTTCCATAACCCATTCCAGCACATATTCCACTAGCCAGAGCGATTATATTTTTCATTGCACCACAAATTTCAGCACCGATTTCATCATCGTTTGTGTAAACTCTAAAATAATCGTTCGAGAATATTTTTTGAATTGTTTCAGCAGCCTTTTCATCATAAGAAGCTGCTGTAACAGTCGTCAATTCTCTTTTTACAACTTCTATAGCAAATGATGGACCGGCTAAGACGACTATAGGATGATATGTTGTGAGATTCTTTTTGATGATATCACCCATCAAATCGTGAGTATTTGGATCAAATCCCTTGGATACTGTTACCAGGATTGCATCTTTCTTTATCAAATTATCTATTTGTGCAGTAGTTGAAGCTACAGCAAAGGTAGGAACAGCTATTATGACAACATCAGCATCTTTGACAGCTTCATTTATATCCATAGTAGCTTTCAATTCTGATGGAAATGTTATCAATTGGAAATAAGCTGAGTTTATATGTCTTTGTTGTATATCATCTACTTGGCTTTTAACAATTCCATAGATGGTTACATCGTGTTTATTGTCGACTAAAACTTGTGCAAGGGCAGTTCCCCATGCTCCAGATCCCAATACTGCTACTTTCATATTTTGAATCCTCCAGTCTGCTTCTTTCTCATAATGATTTTAACGGGGACGTTAGTCAATCCAAACTGGGTTCTAAATGTCGACTCAAGGTATCTAAGATATGAGAAATGCATGAAGTCGGGATTGTTAACGAATAAAACAAATGTTGGAGGATATGTATCGCTTTGGGTGGCGTAGTTGATTTTGACTCTTCCCCCCTTGAACAAAGGTGTTTCGTTTGCCAATTGAGCATCCCTTACAACTGTATTTAACAAAGATGTAGGTATACGTTTTCCAGCTTGCTCATGGACTATTTCAATGGCTTTGAAAATCTTATCGATATTTTGTTTGTTTTTTGCCGAAGCAAAAACGACAGGAACGTAACTTATGAAAGGCATCCATTTGATCAATGTCTTTTTATACTCTTCTTGTTCGTTTTGACCATGCTCGTGTAAATCCCATTTGTTTATGACAATTATCATCGGCTTTGATTCTTCCAATGGAATTCCAGCGATATGCTGATCTTGGTCAGTTAGTCCGTAATCAGCATCGATAACCACTACCGCTACATCAGACTTCTCTACAGCGCTCATAGCACGTAAAGCTGCATATTTATCGATGGATTCATAAATTTGACCACGTTTCTTCAAACCAGCTGTATCGACGGCGATAAAGTTCTTTCCTTCTCTTGTAAAGGCCGTGTCGACAGCATCTCTAGTGGTTCCTTCCATGGAAGAGACGATGACTCTCTCTTCACCTAGCATAGCATTTACCAAGGATGATTTTCCGACATTCGGTCTTCCAATGATTGCAAATGAAATTGATTTATCATCGCTTGAACCAATCTCTTCTTCTTTAGGAAATCTTGAACAAACTTCATCTAACAAATCTCCGATTCCTATACCGTGGATTGCAGAGATTACAAAAGGATCCCCAAATCCTAATGAATAGAATTGATATGCATCTCCCAATAAGGTTTGATCATCGATTTTATTTACGACCAATATGACCTTGTTTCTTACTTTCTTTAAAAGCTTTGCTGCTGATAAAGTGTCGTCTGTGATTCCTAATCTTCCATCGACTAAGAAAAGAATCACATCTGATTCTTTCATTGCTATTTCAGCCTGAACCTTTATTTCTTTAGAAAAGGGTGCATCCTTTAAAACGATACCACCTGTATCTATCAAAGTGAATTCTCTTCCCAACCACTCGGCTTTGGAATAAAGTCTGTCTCTAGTTATTCCTCTAGTCTCTGATACTATAGCTTTTCTTTGTTCCGCCAATCTGTTAAAAAAAGTGCTCTTTCCAGCAGAAGGCTCTCCTACTATTGCTACTTTTGGTAATATCTTCATTTTATTTCAGCTCCTCTAATTTATCTTTTATCAAATTCGTGGTGGCTTCGATTCCCTGTTCTAAGTTCATATTTGATGTATCTAATTCTATTGCGTCTTCTGCTTTAACCATAGGATTCAAAGCTCTATGGCTATCTCTATAATCCCTGTCTTTGATTTCTTGAAGTATGGATTCATAGACGGGATTTTCACCTTTCTCTTGGAATTCCTTTACTCTTCTCATCGCTCTACATTCAGGGGTTGCCACCATGAATATTTTGATTTGTGCATGAGGGAGAACATTTGTTCCAATATCTCTTCCATCCATTATTACATTATGAGCAGTTGCAAATTCTCTTTGCTTTGCAACGAGAAATTTTCTTACTTCTGGAAAGGCAGAAACAGGAGAGGTCAATTTAGATATTTGATTTTCTCTTATTGCATGAGAAACATCTTCTCCATTGAGATAAACATGATCCTCGCTATCTAATTTTATGTCGATATCTTTTAGTACAGAGGAAAGTTTATTTTCATCTAAAGGATCGAATCCCTGCTTTATTGCATATAGCGTGACAGCTCTATACATTGCACCAGTATCTATATAAATGTATCCAAGTTTTTTTGCTACAGCTTTAGCTACTGTAGACTTTCCTGCACCTGCAGGACCATCGATTGCAATTGATATGAATGACATGTTTTACCTCTTTCGTTAGTAATTCAAAGAAAAATATATTACAACAATAATTATGCCTAGACCTAATAAACCAATTATTACCCACATCCACCATTTCTTGAACAAATTTGTTATTTCTTTAGGAGAACCAGAAACCTGACTTCCTTTCTTTTTCTTCTTGTTTTGTTCTTTAGGGGTATCTATAGTCTTAAACTCCTGAGTGGCCATCATCGCTCTTCTATGCTTGTATTTTCCATCCTCATTTAATAAATCTTCCAATGGAATTGACAAGGTGTTGTGTAAGACTTGTGGAGATTTAGGATTTGTATTTTGATGTCTCTCTTCATCGGATTTATAATTCATATAATTTGTTGAATCTTCTTCGTCATCTTCATAGGATGTACTTTCTATTTTTCTCCTAAGTTCTGTATATTTAATAACTCTTGATTTTTTTTGTGGCATACTAAAGCACCTGGATAATAATATTATATAAAAAAGTAGTAATTATTAAGCTTTTAAATCTAAGGTTATTGTATTTTTATCTTAGTATCTAAGATTTCTCTATATCTTGTTTCCTAATATGTCTTGAGTAGACTTTAACACATAGTTAAATGAATTAATCTTTTCTATTATTGATGACGTAGAATAGTCATCTTTGTTTGTTGATTTGATCAGGTTGATAATTCCATCAAAACACAATCTTGTTATCTCTAGCAAGAAATCTCTATTTTGTGTTTGTTGAATTCCTATAGGGTGAATCGTTTCTCTTGACGACTCCATAAAAATAGAATAAGTGTCGAATGAGAAGTCTGGATTGAATGAATATATGATATTCATTTGTTCTTCTTTATTTAATTTATTTTCTAGCACAAAAGGTCTTTCATTCTCAATTATAGTGTCACCAAGATTATAAGAATTTAAAGTATTTTTATCTAAAGAAAGACATTCATCATAAATCTGTCCTATATTCTCCCCTTTATTAAGTTTATTCTTAATGATTAAAAGGATGTTTAAAACATATCTAAGTATCGGCTCTTTAATATATTGGACTTTAATGGTCAAACCATTTAAATGTGTATCTATCAAATAGATAGACATAATAGCTTCTATCAATGGGTTGATAATTGATTTAAGTCCTTTATCGATATTTGTAGAACTGATTGTTCTTTCCAAATCATTTCCAAATCTAACTATATCGTCAAATTTTGACATTATCTGTTCATATGAATCGTTGTTAGCCAATAATGAAATATCGGTGTCTATGTTGAAGTTGTCAACCATCATAGATAAGGAACTGATAACCGAATTTAAAACACTCCCAAAATTTTTCTCGTAGGCTTCATATGTCTTTGGATTTATAAATTGATGGTTAACAACAATCATATTCATAAATGATGAACATAAATCATAAAAACTAGAAGAATTGCCAAATGCCTTCTTGACTAAATCTCTGTATGTTTTATCTCTCTTTGTGAAAAGCAATGTTTTTTCTTTAAAGCTTTTAATTGCTTGTTCCTCTAGTTTGGATTGCTTCATGAATTCAAGTTTGGATTTGTTGAGACAATACTTATCAATAATCATATCTGGATTTAAGTATTCTTTTTGAAGCTTAAATAACTTGTAGTTGTCTTCAGTCAGGTTACTTGATTTGCTAATAATCAAAAGACAGATGCTTTCCATGATTCTATTGGACAACATACATGTAGTCATGCTGTTTAAATCTAAAGATATATCTAAGCAGTCGCATAAGCCCAATGAATCTAATATCATTGATTTAGTTATTGCTTTTTGAAATTCTAGTTTTTCGATTTGATCATCTGTTTTTTTATTATCTAACGGCTTTAATGCTGATAACAAAGGGTCTCCAAATTTTTGGAGAAAACCCTCCTTTTTATTTGAATTGTTGTTTTCCATAATGAATCTTTCTACAAAAAAAAGGGGCTGTTACGAAATCAATTCTTCGGAAACAGCATCTACTAGAAGCAAA
>ERZ1031845.132-NODE-132-length-29562-cov-8.787678_pt1 | contig 29562 bp, 30 predicted proteins | sample MGYA00518169_ERZ1031845 | MGnify/ENA primary metagenome ERZ1031845 (study PRJEB33719, sample SAMN04261265) | wastewater metagenome | biome: rural village; feature: human; material: feces | host: Homo sapiens | place: El Salvador | collected 2014-01-14 ...
TACAACTTTGGTATCTATGTGTTAAAAGGTAAAAAGTTTAATGCGTTTGCCCTGCAAAGACTTGTCTATTTTTGAGGGAAGCCATACATCATCTTGGTCTGCCAGAAACAGATAGTCGCCAGTAGCTTTGGTAATGGCATTCTCAAAATTAGAGGATGCTAATCGATTAGCTTTAAAATACTTATACTTGGAATAATTTTTATGATGGAAAATCTTGATACGTGAATCATGATAAGATTCAAGGATTGATATTGTGTCATCAGTAGAACCATCATCAGAGACTATTATCTCCAACTCTACATTATCATTCTCCTTAAACCTCTGACTCAAGATGGAGTCCATCTGCTCCTTAATATATTTGGCACCATTATAGGTAGCCATACATATAGAGACTAACATATAGAAAAAAAATAAAAGGTTGCTATAAAACGATAAGCGTAGAACTTGATTCGGGATAACGAGCCACAAGACTAAAAATACCTAAGAATATGATAAAAAAGAAGCGTAAGCTTCACTTATCATACTCTCAGGCATTTGGCGTGGCCCGTATATACCGATAAGATCCGCCTACGCTATAGCGCAGGCGTTCACTTAATCTACGGTATATACATCTTTTAATCGCCAAATTTCGAGAGTATTCCGAATATAGTAAACGCTATGTATCTCAATAAATTATATGTCTATGCTGTTGATTTTTCTTGTTTTGTTTTTATTTTAATTGTTCGACATGATGTTATGATGGAGCGGAGTCGTAAAGTCTTCACTCTTTATCGTTTGCAAAAATACAAAAAACAAATGAGACGGAGAACGTTTCATTGCACAAAGTTTGGTGATTACATGAAAAAAAGTAAATTTGAGCCAGAAAACTATGTTTTTTATAACGGAGGAACGTGTATGAATAAAAGAAGATATACTTGAAAGAAAAAATAGGTGAGCCAAAAAGGTTCTCACCTCCACAACCTAATTAGCAGATGCTATACAACCTAATCAGCGGATGCTATAATTGATATAAAGAACGCGCGCAAAAGAGAATATACCGAATAAAGTACTTCTCGTTATCGTAGTCCCATGGATACTTTTTAGGCTCGTATAAATCTAAAATGCATAAGGCTCTATTTTTTTACCCCATCATCATTCCTGTTGATACGAACAGGAAACTCAGACAATGTACCACATCTATAGACAGTACTTACTTTACCGACGAAGGACTACTTTTTGAAGGACATCTGAAATTAAAAAGATGATAAAAAAGCATTATAAAAGGGCGCTACAACCATTTTTCATTTTCAACATCTATTTTTTCGCCTATTTTGCATAGATTTCTCCAAAAAAGTTCTTTAACATCACAGAATTTTGTTATTTTTGCAAGGCAATATATAAAGAACAGACAAAAGTCTATTGTTTAATTGCAAATAACAATATTGTCAAACTTTTAAATTTTAATTAAGAAACAGACATTACACAAGACTGAAACGCCAGGGACATGATGTTCAGATGCACATCAACCCTCAATGAGACTTTAAACGAGGTTTCACCTCAAGATTCTTTAACTTCGCGTTTCCGTTCTATACTTTTAAGATATTGAGCTTTTAGCTCTTGTTCTCGCCTTTGAATACCGCCAATATTCGCACAATGAGAGCAAGCAGTATGAAAGTTCACGCTCATAGGCGTGGACTGTTCTATGCTTGTATTGTGCAGGTCACTTGGCGGTAACCTAAAGGCGCAAGCTACGAACGGTTGCACGCCTTTTTTATTGTTGTTCATGAAAAAAATATTATTAGTTATGCTAATGGCTTTTGTTACAAGCATGTCATTAGTTGCAAAAGAACCTTCACAAGGATTTTTGAATGGTGCATATGCTAAAATGATGGCACAGTCAAAGATGATAGATTTCGCAAAAAACCATACACCGACAAAATCTATTGTTTACTATGGGAGTTTCACTTTGTGCCCATCAACAGGACAAAATTCCTCTTTGTCTGGTACTCTTACCGTTTATTTTTACTCCAATGGAGTTATAAAAGTAGACGGAGAGTATTATATTCCTATGGAAGACTCTAAAGAAGGAACACAAGGCTATCTTCTTCCTGTTGGGCATAAGCTGCAAAATGTTCGTGCTGTATCACTTTTGCATAACAACACAGAAATTAATTATTTGGTTGCTTTGGAAAATGGTAATACAAGAATATGGTTTGTACATCATTATAACATGTCTCCTTCAAGTAGTTCTAATGGATACTACAATAATACTCCTTACAATAATGGTAGCAATGGTTCTTCTTCTCGAACTTGTCCAAGTTGTAGAGGTTCAAGAAATTGTAATACTTGCGGAGGAGCTGGTAAATATTGGGAAGAAGTTGGGCAATATACAGGAAATTCATATAAGAAGAAAGTAGATTGTCCTGTTTGCTATGGCACAGGAAGATGTGGAACATGCCACGGAAAAGGCAGTCTTTAATTTAGTAGACTCCACTAATAAAATAAAGGGGTATAATCCCCATTTTTATTAACTATCGCACAATTTAAGTGCTTTATAGTTGCGCCCGACACATACAAGGGATTTTACAATGAAACATTCATCATCTTTCAAGGCATCCTTAGTGATGTTAGTTAGTGTCATTAGTTTGCTGATGCCACAAAAGATTTCAGCACAGAGTACTGTTTACTTCTTTATAGATAAGGTATGCAACTTAGATGTTTTTATGTTCAAAAATAGTGAACCTCTTTTTGATATGGTAGGTCCGATTACTAAAAAAAGGCAAACTAAATCAGCAATGGTGTTACCTTTATGTACACAAGCACCATGTAAAAGAAAAACGGTATTTCATGCAACAGGAAAATCAATATTTGAAATGGAAGCCACTTACACAAACCCTGTAAATGCCAAGACTTCTAAACTTGCAGCAGAAATACAACTAAATTTAACGGATGGAGCGGTCTACTATGTAAAAATAGGTTTTAGAGGACTTCGCAACGATATGAAGATGGAACTTCTTTCAGACAAAGAAGCGGAGAAAATACTAAAAGACAAAAAGTATGTTGCATTGGACGACTATGATGAAGTAAATTAAAACGAGTATGAAAAATATACTATCTATCATTCTATGTATATTTCCATCTTTACTCTTTGGGCAGAATATTGATGCAAACAAATATTTTGCCCATACATTCGACAATTCTTTTGTCAAGTGTAAGTATGGAAAATTCAAAGGACAATTTCTGAAAGGAAAATGCAACGGTATGGGCATTCTTCAAATGAAGGACAACTCTCTATACATTGGTGATTTTATGAATGGTGAAATCACAGGATATGGCATGAAAATTTCCACAAGTGGTAAAGTACTTGCAAATTGCCCTGGAGCAATGACTTATGTAGGCAGTTGGAACAAAGGACAGAAAAGTGGCACAGGTACTTGTTATAACAAAGAAGGTAAGGTAATCTATAAGGGAAACTTCTTGGCAGACAAACCTACGGCAAACTATCCAGCAAATGATGCGCAAATAGATAAACTTTTTACTTTTGTCGAGTTGTCTGATGGAGGCACATTTATTGGTGAAACGAAACAAGGAATTCCTAATGGCTTGGGACTCGTCATGATGGCAAATGGTGATTTATGCCAAAGCGAATTCAAAAACGGAGACAGATGCGGTATCGGATTATACCTCATGAGTGATGGAAATTGGGAAACCCTCAGCTTTGAAAATGGTAAATCATATACCATAACATCTTCTGAGAATTATAACCAAATAGACAACCAACGAAAACAAATGGTTAGAGAAGCTTGGGCAAAAGCTGGAAAAGAATTGGCAGGACTTTCTACACAGTTGGTTGAAAATGTAAGCAACATTTATTCTATTGCAAACGGAAAAAGTGTCAGCAATTCTTCCGCAAACATATCTTCCATCACAACATCCGACGTGCCTGTTTCAAACGACAACAATTCGGCAAAGGCCCAGAATACAAAAAATAATACTCAAATGTCTATGTCTGACCAAGTGAATTACAATTCATTGCGCAACACGTATAACAAATGGGCTTCTGACCTTATGCAAATGAAGAATGCGAATGGCCAATATCAGAATGGCTTTAAGGCATCCGACAAGAAGCATGCACAAAATGAGATGAAACGAATTCGGAAAAGTGCCATGCAAAAATGGAATAAGGAAATACCATATAATTCTATAGAGGATTGGTAATTCTATTTAATGTCTACAATTGCCACACACTTTTGCAATCACTGGGAACAAAAAATACACTCTAATAGTGGAGCGAGGAAAAACATAACCTCGCTCACTCCTTGAAGCACAGAAACAGAAATATTCTCCACAAGTCAAAGATGACAACAAGTTTCTAATAAAACTAACGACGCACATGAGTGTATAATTATCTCTGTCGGGATAACGTTGATGCAAAAACCGTAAAGCACTAAAACTCCTGTTATCAACGTATTGCTTTTTTTGAAATAGATTTAGCAAAAAAAACTTCACCCTTCATCTATTCCTTGGAATCCCCTGTGTTTATCGGGGTTTCAGGGGTTGAATGGCTCAAATCCACCCTTCATCACCCATCATCGCCTGTCATTTCCTGTCACTTAAATTGTTTTCAGTTCGTTATGAACTCACTTCCCTAACTTTCCTATTTGTTAAACTTCTATTATGAATTTGTTTTGCCAATTGTAGATAAATCTATGTTCTAAACTTTGGAACATAAGTTCTAAACTATCGAACACAAGTTCTAAACTATCGAACATAAGTTCTAAACTTTAGAACATAGATTATATAAGCTACAGAGAACATTTTCTGTGGTTTAACGATATAGTTAACCACTCTTTGTGTAATTTTTAATACGAGTTGACTCGCTTGTTACTTAGTTATAAATTACGTTGACTTACTTCATTTTAGTCATATTCATAGTTGACTACTTATGCTGAAGTTACATCAGTCAGCCAAAATCTGAAAAAGGTAAAAAGATGAAGGGTGATGAAGGGTGATGAAGGGTGAAATTGTACCCTTCTCCCTCTGAAACCCCGATAAACACAGGGGATTCCAAGGAATAGATGAAGGGTGAAGGGTTTTTGCGTGATTCTTTTTTCAAAAATACTGATTCCGGCAAAATGCCTACTTATGGCATAATTGTGCCCTGCAAGGGGCACATTTGTGCTCTTTAAGGAGCAAATTACACAGAAAGGAAAGTGATATGAGCAACTCTTTAGGCAGTATTTCTTATTCCGAACGAAGGAAAAGCGGAAATCATAAAAGATGTTTACACCATCATTTCTTTCAACATTATTCTACAAAAAAATTGCCTAAATCATTTTTTATCCGTATCTTTGCCCAACAAACTAAAGAAACAAAAAGATGGAAGCAAAGAATATCAACCAACTGGTCACAGAAAACCTGAGCTACGTAAAATCGTTGGCGAATAGGTTTAAGGGAAAAGGTGTAGACTTCGACGACCTGGTGAGCGAGGGATACATGGCTATGACACAAGCTGCACAAAAATATGATACTGAGCGCGGAACACAATTTATAGCCTATGCCGCACCCTTCATTCGCAAGGCCATGGAACAGGCCATCAAACAGCAGTCTGCTTCTTACGGAATGCCAAAAGACGGGCACCAACAACTCAACAAGAAACTGAGTCGGCCCCTCTCTATAGACGCGCCCCTTGGCACCAACAACAAGTACACCCTTCTCGACATACTGATCAACAAGGATGCACTTTCAGAGGAAGAGAACACTTACTTCCGCCTCATTTCAGAAGACCTCAAGGCAGCCATCGAAATACTCGATGAGCGCGAGCGCGAAGTAATACGCAAGTTCTACGGCATAGGTTGCCCTCACATCCCCATGGCAGACATCGCCGAGGACATGGAACTGAAACGCGAAAGAGTAAGACAGATAAGAGACAAGGCTGTGCGGAAAATGGCCCGACAGGCAAAGACCAAAGCCCTGAAGACTCTCCTGAGAAAATAAAATCCAAGTAACCCTCACTCATACTGCAAGGGAAAAAGGCACACTACAATAACACCTTCCGCTTCCGAAAAGGGAAAGTGGAAGGAACTTCCGAACCCAGCGAAAGTTCAATCACCAATGATAATACAGGAGGAAGGCTAAGCGCCTGCCTCCTTTTTCTTTTGTGCCTGTTGCTTTCTGTACTCACATGGGGTCATTCCCATGCGATGATAGAAGTTGGCATAAAAACTCTGACGGGTATTGAAGCCTGCCATTTCGCTGATGTCCTCGATAGTCATCTTGGTATAGCGACGGTCTGAAAGCAGCGACATAGCTTCGTTGATTCGGAAATCGTTGACGAATTCCGAATAGTTCTTGTGCAGTCGTGTGGCACAAACTGCAGATATATAACGAGCATTGGTATTTAGATCGGCAGCCAACTTACGGGTATTGTAAGTTTTGTCTTTGTATTTACCTTCTGCTACGATAATTCGCAAAATTCCCTCGTACAGACAGTCCTTGAGCTTATCACTAAGAAGAGTTTGATAACGGGCTACTTTTTCCTTTTTAGGTGTTAAGTTATATTTAGCCATGGCATTAAGTTAGTTGTTTTTTATAATTACCAGTGACAAAGATACGGCAAAACAAGATACAAACCAAATTTTTTGTGGTTTTTTTTATTAATTATATACAAATAAATTGCCTATGTGGAATAAAAGCCGTAATTTTGCCATAAAAATTAAAATAACAGGTCAGAATGAACAAACTCGGAGGAATGAAACAAATAATATGGTTCGTGAGAACATACATCGTGCTCATGATCATCTTCATACTGCAGAAACCATTATTCATGCTTGTTACCCATGGCGCATCACAAATGTCGTGGGGAGAAGTATTTGCAGAAATGATGCCCGTCATGTTTCATGGTCTTCGCATTGACCTGTCTATGGCCGGTTATCTCATGCTCCTGCCCGGCTTACTCCTGCTTGCCAACGTATGGATAAGACAGGAGTTCATACGCCCGATATTCAACACATATATGGGCATCATAGCAGTTGCCACAGCCTTCTGCTTCGTTCTCAATGCCGTACTCTACCCCTATTGGTGCTTCCCCTTGGACAGCATGCCTTTCTTCTATTTCTTCACATCGCCTGCTGACGCTTTTGCAAGTGCATCTTTTGGAGAGATTGCCTTGGGCATCCTTGCTCTCGCAGCCATATCGGCACTGATCTGGTGGATGTTGCGCATGCCCAAACCACGACGCGACCGTTATGGAAGACGTGATTACAGAAACGAAGGACTCGACTGCCATCGCGTGCGTACATCTATTATTGTCTTCGTCATGACTGCCCTGCTCATCATCCCTATCCGTGGAGGATTCACTGTGGCTACGACAAATACAGGAACTGCTTATTTCAGTCAGCTATCTTACCTCAACCACTCGGCGGTAAACCCGATGTTCAGTCTTCTCGAGTCGATGACAAGACAGCAGAACTTCGAAGACCAGTATCGCTATATGGACGCTGCCGAAGCCAACAAGATATTCCGTACGATGGTGAGCCAAAGCGACGAGAACACCTACCCCATTCTCAGCGATGAGGCACGCAAGCATGCTCCAGACATCCTGCTTGTAGTGATGGAAAGTTTCGCAAGCGACCTGCTTCCATCCATAGGTACACAGAAAGACGTGGCTGTATGTCTCGACTCCATAGCCCAGCAGGGCATCCTCTTCAACCGCTTCTATGCCAACAGCTTCAGAACCGACCGCGGACTCGTGGCCATTCTGAGCGGTTATCCGGCACAGCCCACCATGAGCATCATGAAGGATCCCAACAAGTCGAGCCACCTGCCATCTATCTCCAAGTCGTTGGTGAAATACAAGAACTACCAGACGGCCTACTATTATGGTGGCGACATCAACTTTACCAACCAGCGCTCCTATCTTATCTCACAGGGTTTCCAGCACATCACCTCAGACCAGGACTTCCCTATCGAGCAGCGACTGAGCAAATGGGGAGTGCACGACCATATCGTGGCCGACAGGCTGATGTACGACATCGAACACGAGAAACCAACAGGCCGTCCTGTATTCAGAGTCTTCCAGACATCGAGCAGTCATGAGCCTTTCGAAGTGCCCTACAGCCGACTGAAAGACAAGCGACTGAATGCTTTTGCCTATACCGACAGTGTGATGGGTGCCATCGTGCGCAGATACCGCAAGCTGCCCAAATGGAAAAACACGCTCATCATCTTCGTGCCCGACCACGTAGGCGGATACAAGGAGCATCTCGACAATGGCGACAGAAGCCGTTACCAGATTCCTCTCATCCTGACTGGCGGAGCCATAGCCCATCCTATGAAGATAAAACTCATCGGCTCACAGCAGGACATTGCCGCCACACTGTTAGGACAGTTGGGAGTGGAACACAAAGACTTCCTCTTCAGCAAGAACATGCTGAGCGATGCCACACCTAAGTTTGCCTTCTTCACGGTCAACGATGCCTTTGGCGTGGTAAGCGAAGAAAACTCGCTGATATTCGACAACAAGAGCAAGAAAGTACTCTATGACAAGGGAACCAAGCCCGGCTACAACATCAAGCGCGGACAGGCATATCTGCAGAAACTGTACGACGACATCAGTACAAAATAGTCATCATGCTCTCCCCATCACCCCCAAAAAAGTTCTCAAGTAACAACAAAAAAAAAAGAAATTAAAAGACACGAATGACAGACATGCTCAACACACTGGAACAGGCTGACACCCAACTATTGTTGTTCCTCAACGGATTCCACAACAGCTATTGGGACTATTTCATGATGATGTACAGCAGCCGATTTGTATGGATACCCTTTTATGCAAGTTTCCTCTATGTGATGTTCCGCAACTATGACTGGCGATCGGCAACAAAATGCCTCGTAGCCATCATTGCCATCGTGGTGCTCTGCGACCAGACCACCTCAGGCCTTATCAAGCCAATGGTAGAACGTCTGAGACCCAGCAATACAGACAACCCCATCTCGCCCATGGTGCATATCGTGAACAATTATCGGGGCGGCAGATATGGATTTCCCTCCTCTCATGCCGCCAACGCATGGGGAATGGTTTTCTTCGCCATGTATTTGGCCCGCAACAGGAAGTTGAATCTTTTCCTCCTGGCATGGGCCATAGTGATGGCATACTCACGCGCCTATATGGGAGTACACTACCCAGGCGACATATTGGTGGGCATCTTTTTCGGAGCCTTGTACGCCACCCTGTGCTACTATCTGCTGGCCTATATCGACCCACTGGGCATTGAGCAATGGAAAACCACCGGCAGGCAGCTGCATCAATCGTGGCTACCCATCACCATGGGCTCCATCTCTGTTCTGGTCATGCTGACTGTCGCAGCCTTTATGGCAGCCACAAAGATGGATATCTTCTTCAATTAAAAGAAAGAGGAAACGGCAACGCCAAAGACTACTCCCCAGCAAAAGGAAATGAATCAATAACAATACTAACAAATATATTAATCAAAATCAGAATCAATATGAAGAAAATGATGATTTTTGCAATCGCTGCTCTCGGTCTTACCATGGCAGCTTGCAACGGCAAGAAGGCTGAACAGCCACAGACTGCAACCACAGAGGTAGCAGTAGTTACCGATACCGCTTTCCAGAACAAGGCTGCCGGCGACTATCAGAGCTACGACGGAAGCAAGGTTATCACACTGAACAGCGACCTGACCGTTACAACCAAAAACACTCAGGACTACTACAAGTGGGAACTCATTGCCAAACCTGAAGGCGACCAGACCATTATCCTGCTCGACCGAAAGGGAGTGGACAAGGATATCCAGACACAGGTACAGATAGACGTAGCTGAAGGAATGATGGTTGTCAACAACGAGACCTTCCGCAAAAAGCAAGAAGCTAAGTAATACAAATAAAAAACGCTCCTCACTTCACAGTGAAGAGCGTCTATTCAATAGGTATTAGTCCGTTTAAGGTAAAAAGATTGTATTCAGGATAACGTTTGCAAAGGTAGCAAAATTATTTTGAATAAAAAAATATTTTGACGTGTTTTATTGTTCTTTTTTGAAAAAATCTTATAAAAACAATAACACACAACCTTTTTTCCACACCTCTTCAACTATTTCAGCAAAAATATAATGCTCATCTTTTTCATACTTACAATTTATTTTGTAACTTTGCACCACATTAATATATATATAAAACATATCTCATTGAAATATGGCAATAAATGAAGAAAATCTGAACGAAGAGAAGAAAAGCATCTCTTTCGTTGAACAATTTGTAGAAGAAGATCTCAAGGAGGGCAAGAACAACGGTCGCATACAGACACGCTTTCCCCCAGAGCCTAACGGATATCTGCATATCGGACACGCCAAAGCCATCTGCATGGACTTTGGTGTGGCAGAGAAATATAACGGTATCTGCAACCTTCGTTTTGACGATACAAACCCCAGCAAGGAGAACAACGAATACGTAGAAAACATCCTGCAGGACATACAATGGCTCGGCTTCAAGTGGGGCAATATCTACTATGCTTCCGACTATTTTGAGAAGTTGTGGGACTTTGCCATCTGGATGATCAAGAACGGACATGCCTACATCGACGAGCAGACTGCGGAACAGATTGCAGAACAAAAGGGAACTCCTACCACTCCCGGTACAGCAAGCCCTTATCGTGACCGCCCTGTAGAGGAAAGCCTTGCACTCTTCGAGAAGATGAACTCTCCCGAGGCGGTAGAAGGAAGCATGGTGCTGCGTGCCAAACTCGATATGGCCAATCCCAACATGCACTTCCGCGACCCTATCATCTATCGTATTATCCAAACTCCACACCACCGTACAGGCACCAAGTGGCACTGCTATCCTATGTACGACTTTGCCCACGGACAGAGCGACTACTTTGAAGGCGTAACCCACTCTATCTGTACCTTGGAGTTTGTACCCCATCGTCCTTTGTACGATAAGTTTATCGACTTCCTCAAGGAGAAGGACAATACAGCAGACAATCTGTACGACAATCGTCCACGACAGATTGAGTTCAACCGCTTGAACCTTACCTATACAGTGATGAGCAAGCGCAAGTTGCACACACTCGTAGACGAACACCTCGTCAATGGATGGGACGATCCTCGTATGCCTACACTCTGCGGCATGCGTCGTCGTGGCTATTCACCAGAGAGCATTCGCATGTTTATCGACAGCATTGGCTATACCAAGTTCGACGCCCTCAACGACATGGCTCTTCTCGAGGCTTCTGTACGCGAGGACCTCAACAAGAAAGCATGCCGAGTAAGTGCTGTACTCGACCCTGTGAAACTCGTTATCACCAACTATCCTGAGGGAGAGAGCGAGGAAATGGAAGCTATCAACAATCCTGAGAACGAGGCTGACGGTACACACACCATTACCTTCAGCAAGAATCTGTGGATAGAGCGTGGCGACTTCATGGAAGATGCTCCAAAGAAGTTCTTCCGCATGACTCCCGGCAAGGAGGTTCGTCTGAAAAATGCCTATATTGTGAAGTGTACCGGATGCACCAAGGATGCAGAAGGAAACATCGTCGAGATTCAGGCAGAATACGATCCAATCAGCAAGAGCGGAATGGAAGGTGCCAACCGCAAGGTGAAGGGAACCCTGCACTGGGTTTCTGCCGACCATTGTGTGAAGGCTGAAGTCCGTGAATACGACCGCCTGTTCAACGTAGAAAACCCATCAGCTGACGAGCGCGACTTCCGCGAGTTGCTCAACCCTGAGAGCCTGCACACCTTCACCAACTGCTATGTTGAGGAATATGCTGCTGCCAAGAAGCCAGGCGAGTATCTGCAGTTCCAGCGCATCGGCTACTTCATGGCCGACCTCGACACAACAGCAGAGCATCCTGTATTCAACAAGACTGTAGGACTGAAAGATACTTGGGCTAAACTCAACAAGTAAGTTTTTCCTACCATCTATCATTTCATGTTATATCAACGAAAATGAATACAGCTGCACTCTTTCTGTGGATTCTCAATAATTTGAACTACTGGGTGGTCATGCTTTTCATGGCCATCGAGAGTTCTTTCATCCCTTTCCCTTCTGAGGTGGTAGTTCCACCTGCAGCATGGAAGGCTATGGATCCTGCCAGCGGAATGAATTTTCTGCTTGTCATCGTAGTAGCCACAATGGGAGCTGACATAGGAGCCCTTATCAACTACTATCTCGCCAAGTGGGTAGGACGCCCCATCATCTACCGCTTTGCAGACAGTCGTATAGGACACATGTGTCTCATCGACCGCGAAAAGGTAGAAACAGCCGAGGAATATTTCCGCAAGCACGGCGCTGCCTCTACCATATTTGGCCGACTGGTTCCTGCCGTACGTCAGCTCATCAGTATTCCTGCTGGTCTGTCGGGCATGCGTCTGGGCAAGTTTCTGTTGTACACCACTATTGGTGCCGGCATCTGGAACACAGTACTGGCCATCATAGGCTGGAGCATATACCAGTACACCGACTACAAAACCACACATGACGTATACCAGCAGGCTTTGAAGTACAGCCACGAAATAGGCTACGTGCTCTTGGCTTTGGCTGTCATCGTAGTCGCCTTCATAGCTTACAAGGGTCTGAAAAAGAAATAAAGGAGCAAACCTTTTTCTTTAGAGAAAGGTAGGATTGGAAGAAAAGCCGTTAAAACAAAGGCTACAACTAATCATAAAAAAGAAATCTCCGCAAGTGTGACTTGCGGAGATTTCTTTTTTATATTGAGCTTATGAAAACTCAGAGAGACTAATTCATTCCCGAGAACTGCTTGATGCGCTGTTCTTCCGACATCTTGCAGATAAGAAGAGTTCCGTCTTCCTCGGCCACAATATAGCCTTCGAGTCCCTGGATGACAACCTTCTTCTCGTTTAAAGTATGAACAATGTTATTTTTCGACTCTATCATCTGGATATTTTTGCCAATAGTGGCATTACCATACAGGTCGCGACGTGACTGTGCCAGCAAACTGCCCCATGTACCCAAGTCGCTCCATCCGAAACTGGCAGGGAAGACAAATATTTCCTCTGCCTTCTCCATAATAGCATAGTCGATAGAGACATTCTCGCACTCAGGATATCTCTGGTCTATCTGCTCCTGCTCCTGAGAGGTGCCATAGATAGGACGCAGGCTCTCAAATATCTTCGCTATGGCTGGCTGATATACACGGAAAGCATTCACTATGGTGGCTGCGCTCATGATGAAGATACCTGCATTCCAGAAGAAGTTCTTGTCGCTAATATATTTCTTAGCGGTTTCCAGGTCTGGTTTCTCATGAAACTGATCAACACGATATATCTCCTTGTTACGGGCAGAAGGTGTACGAAGATCTCCCTGTATATAGCCATATCCCGTCTCAGGACGAGTTGGCTTCATACCAAGGGTTACAATACTGTCAGTCTCGCCTGTAAACTTGAGTGCAGAAATAATAACACGTCTGAACTCATTACTGTTGGTAACAATATGATCGGAAGGTGAAACGACAATATTGGCATTGGGGTCTTTCTCCTTAATTCGCCAACTGATGTAGGCAACACATGGAGCCGTGTTGCGGCGACATGGTTCCTGCACGATGTTGCCCGCAGGAATCTCGGGCAATTGCTCCTGTACAAGGGCTGCATACTTCTTGTTTGTAACCACCCACACATTCTCCGGGTCGCAAATACCTTCGAATCTGTCGAATGTCAGTTGTAACAAAGTACGACCTGTACCCAGTACATCTATAAACTGCTTGGGTTTCTCCTCGGTACTCATAGGCCAGAATCTGCTGCCTACTCCACCTGCCATGATTACCAAATGATTATTTTTGTGAGCCATAATCCTTATATATAAATGTTATAGATTGCAAAGATACTAAAAATAAGCTATTAAACAAAAAAAGGATGAGATATTTTCTCATCCTTTTTATTTTTATTGATTTATTTCAATAAGTCAGGGCTCCTCTAACCAATACAGAGTTGATTTTGCACACCTGCTCATGAACTGTACATTAGCGTTTACAGCTTGTTCAGTTCCTGTTTCCAGGTCTCATAAGCCTCCTTGTAAGCATCGCGATGGGCTACATCAGGCTCTACAACAGCCAACTTCTTGAGCGAAGCGAAAGCCTCATTATGATCCTTATAGATTCCTGCACCAATACCAGCACCCTTTGCAGCACCAGCACTACCGTCAGTCTCATACAGTTCAATGGTGACTCCACTCACGCTGGCAAGCGTATCGCGGAACAAAGGACTCAGAAACATATTAGCCTTTCCGGCATGAATCTTGTTGAGTTCCATACCCATCTGCTGCATAATTTCCATTCCGTAGCAGAAACTGAAGACAATGCCTTCCTGTGCCGCACGCACAATATGTGCTCGATTGTGCTTATTGAAGTTCAAGCCACGGATAGAGCAGCCCACTTCCTTGTTCTCAAGCACACGCTCTGCCCCATTGCCGAATGGTATGATACGCACTCCTTCACTTCCGATAGGCACGCCTGCAGCCAAATCGTTCATATCGGCATAGCTGACATCAGGTGTGATGTTTCGATGTACCCATGCATTGAGAATACCCGTACCATTGATGCAAAGAAGCACACCCAAACGGTCGAGTTCCTTGGTATAGTTGGCATGCGCAAAGGTATTGACACGGCTGTGAGGATCATAGTTCACATCTCCGAGCACACCATATACTACGCCTGAAGTACCGGCAGTACTTGCTATCTCGCCTGGATTGAACACATTCAGGCTGACTGCATTGTTTGGCTGGTCGCCTGCACGATATGAAATAGGTGTGCCTTCCTTGAGTCCCAACTCTTGAGCTGCCTCCTTGGAAACTACGCTCTGTATTGAGAAAGTAGGAACGATGTCGGCCAGCATACTCTCGTCAAATCCATAGTAATCAAGCAGGAACTTAGCAGGTTTCTTCTCCTTGAAATCCCACATCATACCTTCAGAAAGTCCGCTGATGGTTGTCTTTACCTCGCCCGACAATTTCATAGCCAGATAGTCACCGGGCAACATGATTTTGTCTATCTTGTCAAACAAATCTGGCTCATTCTCCTTGACCCAAGCCAATTTGGAAGCAGTAAAGTTGCCTGGTGAATTGAGCAAGCTCTGCAGACAACGCTCTTCGCCAAGATCACGGAAAGCCTTATCACCATAAGGCACGGCACGCGAATCGCACCAGATGATACTTGGACGCAACACGTTCTGCTGCTTGTCCACACACACCAAACCGTGCATCTGATATGAAATACCTATAGCGAGGATGTCTTCTCCCTTGGCACCAGTCTCTGCCATAATTTTCAGAAGCGACAGCTTGGCATTGTCCCACCACATCTGTGGGTCTTGCTCTGCCCACCCTGCCTTTACAGCCATGATAGGTGCCTCATGGTCAGGATAAAAAGCTGATGCGGCAATTTCGCCACTGTCTACATCTGTTAGAGATGCTTTCACAGAACTGGAGCCTACGTCAAAGCCCAATAAATATCTTCTTGCCATAATTCTTAGAATAAATCAGATTATTGAAAATTAAGTTTTTGTGCTATTGCTCGTTCTTTACTCGGAGTCTTCATACTTCAACCTGAGTTCTTCACGCAAAGTTCTTATCTCCGAGTTCTTCACTCGAAGACTTTACGAGTCTTCTTTCAGCAAGTCATCAAAGAAGCTGTCAAGGTCGCTGTCGAGTCCTTCCATCAAGTCGCCCCCTACGATCACTGTATCATCGTCGGCAAGATAAAGTTCACCGAGGTTTTCTTTATCATCGTCCTCAAGAACAAAACTATAGGGCTTCAGAATACCCAACGAGTCTATCAAGTCGGCATTCCTTCTCATCAGTTCGCGCAGAACCTTGGCAACTTCATCATAGAAATTCTCATCTTTATTGTCTATCCATTGCTCCACCACACAACGTGTTATTTCCTTGTCGTCATCATCGAAAGCCAGCAGTTCTCCGCCGTCTTGAGATACACGCACATGAATGTCTGTCAACACGGAAGTTTCCTCTGATTCAGGAAACTTCTGAGCCACTTTTCTTAAAAAGCGCTCCACCTGTAAGATTGTTTGTTCCGTTATGTCCATAGATTAATGCTTTTGATTATGCAAAGATACAAAAAATAAAGTGATGAGCAAGAAAAAAGAATGAAAAGTTTCGTTTACGAACATCTTTTCTCGTCATTTTCTTTGCTCATCACATCTTTTAAAACGAAACGGCTTTATTCTTGCCCTTACTCTCATTGCCCACACGGTCAAGAGCTGTTACCACATAGGTGTATCGTTTGTCCTTCACATATGGCAACTTAAAAGATTCGTCATAAGTCACCTTGAGAATATTTAAAGCTTTCGAGAGGTCTACCTTCTCGCCCTTTTCAAATCGATAGATCACATAGCGATTTGCCACGTCGCCCCACTTCTTTCCTTTTGGAGCCTTCCATGTAAGTTGCGGTCCGTCTTCGGTCCATACGAGTGTAAGACCTTTCACTTTCTTTGGTGCTTTGTCATCCAGGAATGGCATCAAAGGAGGAAGGGCTGGCGTGCGCCAATAATAGTCGCGAAGTGTATGACCGATGTTGCCCACATTGTCGGCAGCAGTCTTGGCATACCACAGCACGGTGCCTTTCACATTGGGCATCTGCTGGTGAAGACGATGTTTGGCTGGCAACTGATGACTCTTTGGATTATCCGGGTCGGCATACTTAGCTGTACGCTCTATGTCTTCACCTATATATAATGGTCGTGCCGATGCATGCTTGTTCCACCAAGTGATAAGCGTCTTGTAGTCGGCAGCACGATTGCCTATCTCCCAATAGAGTTGCGGCACATTATAGTCGACCCATCCATTGTTGACCCACAACAGTACGTCGGCATACAGGTCGTCATAGTTTTGCAGACCATTGGTCTGGCTTCCATTAGGGTCGTTTCGCTTGTTGCGATAAATACCGAAAGGTGAAACACCAAACTTCACCCAGGGCTTTACAGCATGGATGGTCTCTCCCAATTGCTTCACAAAACGGCTCACATTGTCGCGTCGCCAATCCTGAATATTGGAAAAGCCATGATTCATGCGCTGATAGAGCTGCTGGTCTGGAATCTGCTTGCCTGCTACAGGATAAGGATAGAAATAATCGTCGATGTGAAATCCGTCGATATCGTATCGGCTCACGATATCGGCTGCCACACGACAAGTATAGTCGGCTGCCTCCTGCAGACCGGGGTTGAGCAGCACCAGATTATCATACGAGAAACAGAGCTCAGGATGTTGCACCACCACACTACTGGAAGCCAGCTGTTCCATAGGAGTTCCTCCGTGCTTGGCGCGATAAGGATTGATCCAGGCATGCAGTTCCATGCCTCTACGATGACACTGCTCCACCATCCATTGCAAAGGGTCCCAATAAGGAGACGGAGCTTTTCCTTGCTTTCCTGTCAAATATCGGCTCCAAGGTTCCAACTTGCTTTCATAGAGAGCATCGCACTCTGCCCTCACCTGAAAAATAACGGCATTGACACCATCCTTCTGCAGTTCATCGAGCTGGCTACTAAGCATGTTCTGTATCTGTTCTGTCGTCTTTCCCAGATACTGTCCGTTCACACATTGTATCCACACGCCACGAAACTCTCGCTTGTTCTGAGCCTTCATTGTACCAGCCTGCAGCAAGAGAGCAACCATGACTGCTACTGTAAAGATTGTCTTTAGTTTTTTCATTGATTAATATATTTCGCTTTTCCGTTTTTTCTATAATAATTTATTGAACATTCGCAGGATTCTGAAATTGATTTTTTTATTCCTGTCTCGGTTCTCCCGGTTCCTCATCATGCAACTTGGGCAAGGATATGTGATACCTTACAGCGATGAGGCGGATGGCACATACCACCAAAAAGGCCACTGCCGTTGTGACGTACAGGCTGACACCCATCGAATCCAATGCCCAATAGGTCAGGCCACCCAGGATACACGCCATGGCATATATCTCCTTTCGGAAGATGACAGGTTCCTCGTTAAGCAGCACATCGCGAATAACTCCACCAGCCGCTCCTGTGATACAGCCCATGATGATGGCCACCCAAAAGGGGAAACCACTGTCTATCGTCTTTTGTATGCCGGCTATATTGAACAGTGCCAATCCCAATGTATCAAAAAGAAACCACGTATTATCGAGTCTTTTCAGATAATGGTGAAACACGATGACGACACCCTGCGCCATAAGCGTACATATCAGATAGATGGGACTCAGCATCCAGAAAGGACGCACGCCGAGCATTACGTCACGGATAGTTCCTCCACCTATGGCCACAGCCACACCACACACGAAACCTCCCAACCAGTCGTAATGCTTAGAGGCTGCAAGACGAATGCCCGACAAAGCAAAGGCAAATGTTCCAACGAACTCGACAACCCTCTGAAGAGTCATCATGAATTCTGGGTCTTGTTGTATATTCATTTTCTTGGTTTTCTATATAGTTATAAGGTGTTTTGATTTCTCACTCATCACTTAAATCTTTCTCCCCAGCAAGTAGTCATCCACTGGTATAGCCGTTCTTCTGAAGGCGAATGCTGTGCAAACCAGAAACGGCTGTCCTGAATAGCATCGGGCAGATACTGCTGCTCGACAAAATGTCCAGGATAGTCGTGAGGATAACGATATCCATCATGATAACCCAGTTCGCTCATCAACTTAGTAGGAGCATTGCGAATATGAAGGGGCACAGGCAGGTTGCCCGTCTGGCGCACCTTTGCCAAGGCTGCATCTATAGCCAGATAGGCACTGTTGCTCTTCGGACTGGTGGCAAGATAGACCACAGCCTCTGCCAAGGCGATACGTCCCTCGGGCCATCCTATCTTCATCACGGTATCGAAAGCCGCATTTGCCAACAACAAGGCATTGGGATTGGCCAATCCCACATCCTCACAGGCACTTATTACGACTCGGCGAGCGATAAATTGTGGGTCTTCTCCGCCTTCTATCATGCGTGCCATCCAGTATAAGGCTGCATCAGGATCGCTGCCTCGTATACTTTTGATAAATGCCGAAATGATATCGTAGTGCATGTCACCCTGCTTGTCGTAGGCCAGAGGATTCTGCTGCAGCTGTTCCTCAACCATCTTGTCGGTAATAACCACCTCGTCAGAACCTGCCGACTCTACCACCAACTCCAGGATATTGAGCAACTTGCGGGCATCACCACCGCTGAAACGCATCAAGGCACCCGTTTCCTGTAATTCTATATGCTTCTTCTTCAGTTCTATGTCCTCAGTCAAAGCCCGATGCAAGAGCTCCTCCAAGTCTTCCTTGTCCAACGACTTGAGCACGTAGAGCTGGCAGCGAGACAACAATGGGCGTATCACTTCGAAGGAAGGATTCTCCGTGGTGGCCCCAATCAGCGTCACAACTCCCTTCTCCACCGCACCTAACAGAGAGTCCTGCTGACTCTTGGAGAAACGATGAATCTCATCAATAAAAAGAATGGGTGAAGCAGAATTGAAGAACCTGCCGCTCTTGGCACGCTCTATAACTTCGCGTACATCCTTCACACCACTGGTCACAGCACTCAACGTATAGAAAGGCACTTGCAGGGTCTGAGCCACTATCTGGGCAAGCGTGGTCTTGCCTACACCAGGAGGTCCCCAGAGTATAAACGACGATATTCGGCCTGCGTCAATCATCTTGCGCAGCACTGCCCCTTCGCCCACCAAATGTTTCTGACCGACATAGTCAGCCAATGTGCGGGGCCTCATTCTTTCTGCTAGTGGTTCACTCATTATGTCTAAGATTATCTGTCATTTTTCTCATACAGTATTCGTCTTTTCTCATATATTACCATACCAGGACAAATCCTGCTTTTATGCAAAGGTAAACAAAAAAAATGAAACCCCAACAAAAAGAGTACTTTTTTATGAAAAACACACAGAAAAATTTGGATATTAAAAATATAGTATTTACTTTTGCAACTGAAAAAACATGTAACAACGATGAAGAAAGAAAAAGCATTGACACTCAAGACTCTGACAAAGAGCAACGTATGGGACATTCAGGAGAACGACGTGTTCCGTCTTTGGGAAGCTGCCGAGAAAGACTCCGACCTGAAAGACTGTCAGAACAAATACGTCGCTATTATCCGTAGCGCCTTCGAGATAGAGGAAGTGAAGATAAACAAGCCTGAAGTCATCGAAAAATATAATCAGCGTGGCTTCAAAGTGGGTGTTTTCCAAATCAACGACAACAAGGTGAAGTATGCCATCAAGAAGCGCCCCATCCTGCGCGTCACCGACCTGACATACGAGAACATCCGTCACATCAGCGCTGCCAAACTCATGGAGGTGCTTGAACGTAACTTTGGTGGTGGATGGGACAGTCTGCCACAGAGCATCCAGGACATTATCCAGAGTGGCTTTGAAATCAGCACCACAACTCTGCCTAAAGACCGTCTGCACAAGGCTGGCGGACTGTATGAGAAGAAGGTAAACGACGGTTTCGAAGTTCTCGAGATTCCTAAGGGATCATGGACCGAGGCTATCTTTGCCAAGGAGAAACCTATGGTAGAGAAAGTACGCATGAGATTCGATGACGACGATGAGCTCGACCGCGAGGATGAGTTGGCTGACCGCGAGGAGGACGAGGATGAGGATGCACCAGAGATTGAAGACCACTACAACGATCCAGATGAGGACGATGACGCCTTCGATGACGACAAGTTGACAGAAGAAAGCTATCGCACCACCTTCGAAGATCCTGAGAACCTCGGTCTTGATGACGCAGAGGATGTTGCCGACGATGACGAATACTAAAACATCGAAAGCCACACGAGACTTGTAACATTACACATTATTATATATATACATACAGAAATGAACGCATTAATTGGATTGATCGTACTCTTCGCAGTAGCTATCATCGGATGGGCTATTGCCGAAATGAAGTACAAAACCTTCACCTTTACACGTTCCGAGAAGGATGTAGAGGAAGAAGAACTATTGGAGAACGAGCATCGCGCACAGGAATTCAAGGAAATGAACATCCGCGACATCATGCGCAACAACTCCACCAATGGCTACAACGCAGTAGGATAATCACATCAAAAGAATGACTATCCAATACTTGATTATAGGTATCACATTGGCGGCATGCATCACGTATGCCGCCATTTGTATCTATCGGGCTGTCAGTTCTGCCCGAAAATGCAAGGATTTTCACTGCGCAGGCTGTGCTTTTTATGATAAATGTAAGAATAATCAGAAAAAAGCAAGAAAAAAATTTGGTGGAATAAAATAAAAGCAGTACCTTTGCACTCGCTAATCAGAAATGATGTTGCAACGCTACAAGGTGTCTTAACCGAGCGGTTAGGTAACGGTCTGCAAAACCGTGTAGAGCGGTTCGACTCCGCTAGACACCTCAACAAAGGAAGCTTCTCAACAAGCTTCCTTTTTTATTTATATAAACCCAGACTCGAATCTTTTTTTATCGAAACCACTTGTTTCTTATCTTTTTTTAGTAACTTTGCCACCACAATAACAGAAGACAACATGGATATCATCAACAAATACTTTCCGAACCTCACGGACAGACAGAAAGAGCAAATAGCACAGCTTGACGCTCTGTACAGAGAGTGGAACGCCAAGATCAACGTCATCAGCAGAAAGGACATAGATAATCTCTACGAACACCACGTGTTGCACTCCATGGCTATCGCCAAAGCCATCAACTTCAAAGACAGAACCGAGATTCTCGATTTCGGATGCGGAGGAGGCTTCCCTGGTATTCCTCTTGCCATCCTCTTCCCAGAGTGCCGATTCAAACTCATCGACGGTACGGGCAAGAAGATTAGAGTATGCAACGAGGTGGCTGAGGCCATCGGACTGAAAAACCTCAAGGCTGAACACCTGAGAGGAGAAGAAGAAAAGGGGAAATATGACTTCGTGGTAAGCCGTGCAGTCATGCAACTGCCCGACTTGATGAAAATCATTAAGAAGAACTTCAAGAAGACACAGCAGAATGCCCTGCCCAACGGACTGCTCTGCCTGAAAGGAGGCAACCTGAACGAAGAGCTCAAGAGCTACAGCCGGGTGGCTGAAATTACACCACTGAGCACCTTCTTCGACGAAGAGTGGTTTGCACAAGACAAGCAGCTCGTCTACGTACCCTGCTAAGACTCACCGCAAGGAGACAAAGTAAAAAACATCCAAACAACAACCCTCAAAAAATAGGAGAAAACTAAAATGTTACATATCGAACGATTCCAGTGCAACATGCTTTCAGAGAACTGCTACGTGGTGAACGACGAAACCAAAGAATGCGTCATCATTGACTGCGGAGCCTTCTATCCTGAAGAGCGAAAAGCCATTACCGATTACATTACCGGAAATGGTCTCACCCCCATACACCTGCTGGTGACACATGGTCATCTTGACCACAACTTTGGCAACGACACCATCTATCAGGCTTTCGGACTCAAACCCGAGGTGGCACAGGCAGACGAACATCTGATGAAAAACCTGCAGCATCAAGCTGAGTCATTCTATCAGATGAAGATAGACACCGTGTTTCCACCAATCGGTCATTTCTTCGAGGACGGCGAGACCATACACTTCGGCAACCATGAGCTGAGCATCATCCCAACCCCTGGTCACTCTAAAGGTTCGGTCACCTTCTATTGCGAAGCAGAGGGTGTAGCCTTCACTGGTGACACACTCTTCCAAAATTCTATAGGAAGAACAGATTTCCAAGGCGGTTCAATGTTCCAGATTATCAACAGTCTACGTCTCTTGGCACAGTTGCCCGACAAGACAAAAGTGCTGCCAGGACATGGCAACACCACCACCATAGGCGAGGAACTCGCCCATAACCCCTATATGGACAGATAAGAATCAGATAGGTTTATCAACAACAGAAGATGAAACAAGCTAACAAGGCAGAGAAAATCATACTCGGCATAGACCCTGGCACAAATGTCATGGGCTATGGCGTTATAAGGGTCGTAGGCAACAAGGCGCAGCTTGTGGTGATGGGCATCATCGATATGCGCAAAGAAAGCGACCCCTACCTCCGCTTAGGCAAAATTTTCGAACGGGTAACAGGTATTATTGACGAATACCTACCCGACGAAATGGCGATTGAGGCACCCTTCTTTGGCAAGAACGTGCAGTCTATGCTCAAGCTTGGACGGGCACAGGGAGTAGCCATCGCTGCAGCCATACATCACGACGTACCAATACACGAGTATGCTCCGCTGAAAATCAAAATGGCCATCACCGGACAGGGTCAGGCCTCCAAGGAGCAGGTGGCTGGCATGCTGCAGAGAATGCTGAAGATCAGCGACAACGACATGCCCAAGTTCATGGATGCAACCGACGCACTCGGAGCTGCCTACTGCCACTTTCTGCAGATGGGAAGACCCGAGACCGACGCGCCACACTACTCCAGTTGGAAAGACTTTGCCATACGCAACAGAGGCAAGGCTTCGACAACCGACAACACACTAACAGGCCCTCAGACCAAACTCCTGGGAGCTCTCAGGAAACATTAATATTAGACAGAAATGCAAACAATTATCAAGATTGAGAATGGCGTGACCCGTATGCCAGAATGGCGAATGGCAGAGCCTGTCAACTTTACAGCCTGTGAGGGCGAGCATATCGCCATCGTGGGAAGAAATGGTAGTGGAAAATCCATGCTGGTAGATATTCTTGTGGGCAGACATCCGCTGCTCATGCACGATCCCGTATACGATTTCTCGCCCAGCAAGAAAACGCTCGTGAGTGACAACATCAAGTATATTACTTTCCGCGACACTTACGGAGGCGACAACGACCGAACCTACTTTCTGCAGCAAAGATGGAACCAGCTTGAGATAGACGAGAATACGCCCATTGTGAAGGACAAACTGGAGGAAGCCTATCAGATGGCTGGCGAGGATACTCCCGAACGCAGAAAACTGCAGCAGCACATCTACGAGCTCTTCCATATGGACAAATTGCTCGACAAGTACATCATCCTGCTGTCAAGCGGTGAGTTGCGAAAATTCAAACTCGCCACCACCCTTTTCTCTGAGCCACGTGTGCTCATCATGGACAACCCATTTATCGGACTGGATGCCGATACTCGTGAACAACTCAAGCAGCTTCTTGCCACCCTCTCTGCCGAACGCGCCCTACAGGTTATCCTGGTACTCAGCAAGAGCGATGACATTCCGCAGTTCATCACACACATCGTGGAGGTTAACGGTATGAAGGTTGGCCGCAAAATGACAAAGCAGGAGTATCTCGACTTACGCAAGCCAGTTCCTGAGCATATCCTTTCGCCCGTCCAGCAACAGGCCATTATCGACCTGCCCTACAGCAATCGAGAATATCACAACCAGGAAGTGGTCAAGATGAACAAGGTAAGCATATGCTACGGACGTCGCACAATACTGAAAGAACTCGACTGGACAGTCATGAACGGTGAGCGATGGGCACTGAGCGGGCAAAACGGAGCCGGCAAGTCTACCCTTCTCAGCCTTATCTGTGCTGACAATCCTCAAAGCTATGCCTGCGACATCGCTCTCTTCGGAAACGCACGAGGAAGCGGTGAAAGCATTTGGGACATAAAGAAACACATCGGCTACGTGTCGCCAGAGTTGCACAGGTCTTATCAGCGCGACCTGCCTGTAATACGAATCGTGGCAAGTGGGTTGAAAGACTCAGTAGGTCTTTATGTGAAACCCAACGAAGAAGACTACGAGAAGTGCCGCTTTTGGATGGAAGTGTTTGAACTCAAAAACATGGAGGAACGTGGATTTCTGAAATTGTCGAGCGGAGAACAACGACTGGCCCTTCTGGCAAGAGCCTTCGTCAAAGATCCCGAACTACTCATACTCGATGAGCCCTTGCATGGACTCGACAACTACAACCGCCGACTGGTAAAGGACATTATTGAGGCGTTCTGTAAACGACAGAACAAGACTATGATCATGGTTACCCACTATAAGGAAGAACTGCCAGCATGCATAGACCACAGCATCTTCCTCATCCGACACGACGAGTAAGCCTGTGACTCCATTATAATAGAAACAAAAAACATAGAAACAATGAAAAAGTTCTTATTTCTTATAGCCGTATGCTGCCTCATTACGACAGCCACCAAGGCACAGGATGTGCTCAACGAGATAGTAAAGACTTCTCTCAGCATCACCAACGACACCACACTGAGCCGCGAGGTACGAAAGGCTGCTGTGTTCAAGTATGATGCCATGTCTTATCTGCGCTCCAAGGTGTTGCCCCCCAATGTTCTGTTGGAACAGAAGATCAGTGCCGACTCACTCAACGCATGTATCAAGATGCTCAATGAGCAGGCTTACGCCATGAACCAGTATGTAACTCTTTATCAAAAGCGACTCTCTGAAGCCAAGAAGCGCAACAAAGGCATGGTGAGAAGCCTCTTCAAGCAAGCCACCATCGACCACAAACTGTTCAACGACAGCGATACAGAAATCACACTGGCTTACTTCAACCGTTCCGACTACCCCATACAGTTCTGCCTCGACTGCGACTGGATCAAGACGCTCGCCTTCATCCGCTCTATCGACTGGAGCAAGATTTAGAGATTTGCATAGTCAACCCGTATTATAGCCCCAACAGGAATAGTAAACTTATGTAATGTTATTATGTGGTTCTAAGCAATCAAAATCACATCAAACCACTATTACTGGGTAATACATTTCTTATAAAAAAACAACAGAGAGTAGTTTACAATAATCGGTAAACAACTCTCTGTTGTTTAGTTCTATCACATGCAAAATCTCGTGCTGTACCGTAAAGCCACCGCACTTCACAACTTGCAGTTTCTTTGCAAGCTACAGAAGAATATCTATGCGGTGTGTGTTATTTTTCTTATTGCTTTATCTTTAAAGCCAAATGCTTCAAAGTTTATTTCTTTTTCTTCAATGCCAGCTTTGGTATATGGATTTTCTGACCAGCCTTCACGTCGATAGCGCCGCCATTGACAGCCTCAAGATAACACTCCATACCTGGACCAAGATACAACTTGCTGATACTGCTCAAAGTCTGACCACTCTTGGCAACTATCGAATGATCCACACCCAAGATGCGATAAGCACCTGTTCGTACACGCGGATCGGCATCATACTTGCTTGCAGCCTGCACCTCCACTTTCTGCTTGGCTTCTTTCAAAGCTTTCCGCTTGGCAACTTCAGTCTGTTGCTTAGAGACAATCTCCTTTGCAGCAACTGCTTTTCTGAGGCTGTCAGACTGAGCGGCGGCATTCTGCTCATCAACTCCATTTAACACCTCAGCAGACTGAGCCAAACGAGCACTGTCTTGAAGCGCTTTGGTGCGCAAGTCATCCTTCTGAGCTTGTGCCAAACTGTCTTTCGCCATACGTACCTTCTGCATTTCCTCCAACTGCAAGGCAAGATGATTGCGTTGGGCTTGCATCTTACCATAGTTGAAAGCGAACCAGCCGATACCTCCTATCAAGAGCAAAATCAGAATAACAGCTACAGATATGACATAACGTGGAAGCATGAAATAATGCTTTCTATCTGATGAAGACTCTTCATCGTCCTCTTCGACTGTATTCTCAGGATTACCGACAGGGACAGCCTGCTTAGTTTGAGAAACTGGAGCCATCTTTTCTGGACGAGAGACTCCAGTTTCCTCCTGAACAGAAGATGCTGTAACAGACTGAACGAGTACCTCCTTCACTGCTGGCTGTTCGGGCTCTTTCACCTCAGCAACTGATTGCTCAGACAGATTGACCGCATCAGGAAGTTCGGGTTCTCGCACCTTTGATACAGGTTGTTCGGAATCTTGAGCATCAGCAACAAGCTGTTCTTTCTCTTTAATCTCTGATACAGGCACCTCGGCTTCCTCAGAAACAACAGATAAATCCTCTACCTGAACTGTTACTCCAGATACGACATCTTCCTTTAGCTCTGATTCGTCAGACATCTCAGCTACTGCGGGAATGCTTTCCGACTTATCTACGGGCGAAGTCTCCGACTCTTCAGCAATCTGTTGTTCATCAGAAGGTGCAGACACCTCCTCTTTGGCTTCGAAGGCAAACTTTCTGTCTATCTCGCTGAAATCAACACCATCGTTGACAACTACAGTCTCAAACTGAGCAAAGGGCTTATTGACAATTTCCTTCAGGATATTGTCAGGAGTGAAGGTTATCTTATCACGCCCGCCAATGATGATACGTTCGCCAGTATTGACATCCACACTTTCACGGTCCTTGACAGACGTCACCTTGAAAGTACCAAGCCATCTTATTTTCAACTGCTTGTCAGACTGCATCACACCATTAGCCACATCAAACATCTGTTTGATGAAAGCCTCAGCCTCCGAAATGGTCATATTGTTCTTCTCGGCAAGAATCCTGGCAAGAATTGACATACTGGATCTATTCATCTCCTACTCCTCCATTCTTTAGTTTTTCCTTGATAGCAGCTACAGGACGAAAGGCAAGTACCAACTTGGGCGGTACGAGCTGACGCTTCTTGGTTGTGGGGTTGACAACCATGCGCTCCATACGCTTCTTAACCTCAAAAGTTCCAAAATTAGGAATAGCGACAGCCTCTCCCTCTTCGAACTGAGAGATCATTGCATCAATCACTTTTCTCACCAACTTCTGTGTATCCTCTTGCGAATAACCCGTCTGGCGAGCAAGTTCTGCTATATATTCTTTATTGTTCATAATAATAAAAATCTATATGTGGATATTGGGAAGAATCCCTAAAATGCAAAATTAGTAAAATAATGATTAAAAACCAAACAAATTGGAGAAAAAGTGAAAGTTGCGAAGCTTTCACCCTGCAGTCAGCATGCACCAAAAAGAAAAAAAGGAATACCAAGTTTTGACAAACTTGACATCCCCTTTGTTATGATCATGAAGCCACACACCGGAAAAGTGCAGGGCTACAAAGTTCTTTTTCACAAGATATTGAAATGGAAAGACGGAACTAATTGTTCACGCTACCACCCACAATATCGAGCAATTCATTCGTAATGGCCTGTTGACGACTCTTGTTGTACTGCAGGTTGAGCTCTCGCAAGAGTTCATCGGCGTTATCGGTTGCAGTCTGCATAGCTACCATTCGGGCTGCATGCTCACTGGCCTGACTGTCCAGAAGGGCTGTGTAAATCATCAGTCGCAACTGCTTAGGAATGAGCACACCCAATACCGTCTCCAAGTCTGGCTCTACGATGAAGTCATCGTTCAGAGGCTTTACCTCTGACATTTGGTGTTCATCATCCTCTACTTGTTTCTTACGCAAGTATTCCTGAGCCTTCGCCGTAACCACATTGGATGTGAGGTCGCGGTCGTTGTCTCCTCCTATAGCCTCAGTAGAGAGGTCGATAGGCAGGAAAATTTTCTGTGTCAGGATTTGCGAGCCGGCACTCTTGAAGTGATGATAAATCATCTCCACCTTGTCGAGTTCGCCAGCAGCATACTGCTGAGCAAGTTTATGGGCGATGTCGGCACAAGCTTGTGCATTGGGATGGTCGGCAAGATCCATGAAGTTTCCGCCAGTCTTCAGTCCTAACTTCTGTGCCTTCTCAGCCACCTTTCTGCCTATAGGATAAACCATGATGTCGTCAATGCCTTGAGCCTTATACTCGTCCACCGCCTGCATCATCATCTTGATGACATTGGAGTTGAATCCGCCACACAAGCTGCTGTTGGAACTATAAACCACCAAAGCCACACGCTTAATTACCTTGTGCTCTACCTGCAACTCATGCTCCACATTGGGAGTACTGACCAAGAAACTCTTGAGGATATGCTCCAGCATATTCTCGTAAGGCAACATATTCTGAATAGCTACCTGAGCATGATGCAGCTTGCTCGAAGCAACCATCTTCATGGCACTCGTAATCTTACGGGTACTATTGACACTGGCGATGCGAGTTTTAATCTCTTTTAACGACGGCATAGGCTATTACGCTTTATATTGTCCTGCAACATTAGCCATGGTCTCCTCGATAACCTTGATACAGTCATCGGTAAGTTTACCATCTGCCAAAGTCTCGATAACATCAGAGTGCTGGCTACGCATAGCATCAAGGAACTGGTCCTGACACTCGCGAACCCTATCCATAGGCACATCGTGCATCAATCCGTGTACACCACAATAAAGTATGGCTACCTGCTCGCCTACTGGCATAGGGCGATACTGAGGCTGAACAAGGAGCTGGTCGTTCTTACGACCACGGTCCAAGGTCATTGCTGTCACGGCATCCATATCGCTTGAGAACTTAGAGAAAGCCTCCAACTCACGATACTGAGCCATATCAATCTTCAAGGTACCAGCCACCTTCTTCATACTCTTGATCTGAGCAGAACCACCTACACGAGATACAGAGATACCCACGTTGATGGCTGGACGGAAGCCCTGGTTGAAGAGGTCGGTCTCCAGGAAGATCTGACCGTCGGTGATAGAGATCACGTTGGTTGGAATGTAGGCAGAAACGTCACCAGCCTGGGTCTCGATGATTGGGAGGGCTGTCAAAGAGCCACCACCCTTCACCTTGCCCTTCAGGCACTCAGGAAGGTCGTTCATCTGCTCGGCTACCTCCTGCTGGTCGTTGATACGA
>ERZ1031845.134-NODE-134-length-29384-cov-17.982338_pt1 | contig 29384 bp, 20 predicted proteins | sample MGYA00518169_ERZ1031845 | MGnify/ENA primary metagenome ERZ1031845 (study PRJEB33719, sample SAMN04261265) | wastewater metagenome | biome: rural village; feature: human; material: feces | host: Homo sapiens | place: El Salvador | collected 2014-01-14 ...
GCTCCGTTCATGCCATGGCATATCGCGACCATCACGAGGCATACACCCGCATCGTAAAAGATTTTGTATCGAAAGAGAAATAGGCTATTCATGCAAATGGCGGGCAGCATGAGAGGAGAGTTTCAGCACGGCAGGACCGCTCATGCCCCAATGGGTGATGAGGAGCGGACTAAAAAGCCTTGTCGGCTATGTTGAAGGTGAAGAGCGATGGGATAGGCTGTTCTATCGCATGTCCTAAATCTGAGAGATGCTTGAAGTTTTCCATCTTGGGATGACCGCCAGTGGTGATGGCTACCCGGTGGAAAGCTATCTGTCTGAATTCGGAAACGGGATGAGAGGCAGAAGATGCTCCCGAAAGATTTCTTTTTGAAACCTTGAAATCCAGGAGCAGGCGCTCAGCCTCCAGTTCCGTGATGGCGGTGAGCAGGTGGTTGCATTGTATCTTTACGCCCAGTCGCTTGGCGGTATTCACCAGACAGTCGATGATGCTGCGTGAATCCTGCGATTGCGGAAACACGCATTGGCCTTCCTCCCGTGATTTCCACCTTGGCAAGTACCTTTGAATTTTTCTCGAATATGGTGATGTCGGCGTGAGGGAAGTTGCGCTTGGCCTCTATCGCCGCAAAGAATCCTGCGGCGCCTCCACCGATGATTGCAATATGTAGTGTTTGTGGCATATTGTATTTTTGATGATTAGGATGCAAAGTTAGCATAAAAAGAAAACATGGCAAAATAAAACCGGATTTTTTTGTCATTCCGATTTTTCTTCGTAACTTAGCGGCGCAAATATAATATCATGTAATCTGAAATATGGCAAAAAGAGAATATGTAGAGGCCAACAAGCGTTGGCTGGAAGAAAAGGCTCAAGAGGAAGGTGTGAAAGCACTCCCTCGTGGTATATATTATAAGGTGTTGAAACAGGGAGATCCAAATGGGGCACAACCAGGCAAACGCAGCATTGTGACTGCTCATTATACGGGTTGGACCATCAATGGCAAGAAGTTTGATTCCAGCCGTGGCGGAAGTCCGTTTGCGATGCGATTGAGCGATCTGATAGATGGTTGGATTGTGGCGATGCAACAGATGCATGTAGGCGACCAGTGGGAACTTTATATTCCTGCCGAAATGGGATATGGAAAGTTCTCTCAGCCAGGAATACCAGGAGGTTCTACTCTTATCTTTGAAGTTGAGTTGTTGGGAGTGGGATAAACGCACCTGTTGAAATCCCAAAGGTTTCTATTCCATCTTTAAATAAAAAAGTCCCATACGATTCCAGGTACTGCCAGATGGCATTCTGCGGATCGTATGGGACTTCTTTTATTGTCACTTTTTGTTGTGGCAATTATTTCTGCTGTGATTTCAGCAAGTCGCGAATCTCCATCAGAAGTTTCTCCTCAGCACTTGGTTCTGGTGCTTTTGGTGCCTCAGGCTCCTTAGGTTCTTCCTTCTTCTTAGCTAACTTGTTGACCGCCTTGATGAGCATGAAGATACAGAAAGCCACGATGAGGAAGTCGAAACAGGTCTGGAGGAAACTACCATAGTTGATGGTCGCAGTCTTGAATTCCTCACCGGCAACCTGTACGGTAGGCAAGGTCAACTTGAGGTCAGCGAAGTTGACGCCACCAATCAACCATCCGATAGGAGGCATGATGACATCATCCACAACAGAACTTACGATTTTGCCGAAAGCACCACCGATGATCACACCGACAGCCATGTCAAGCACATTGCCACGCATGGCGAATTCCTTGAATTCATTCAAAAATTTACTCATAACTTAATTCTTTTACTTTTGTTTATTTAAATGTTGATATAATTTTAGTATTTATACTTTGTCATTTCTTGCAGAATGATGATTTTTCCGATATATATAATAAGGTGTAAGGCATCATAGGGTTTGATTTCTTCATCCGATATGCATATTTCATTCTTGTGAAAGGATTGAATTTTGCAATATGGAGTTGTCAGTCTGACATGCTAACTGTTTTTTTTATAGCAAGATTAAACCTCAACTATCCTTTTTTAATTTATTTAATACTCTTTTCGTGTGCAAAGTTAGAAAAAAATTAGTAACTTTGCGCTCGGAAAAAGAAAAAATGCTTGAAAGCTTATTTTTTTGAATGTTTCAGCACTTCAGGATTGCTTGAGAGCTTAAAATATGGAATTATTTTAAACCATTAATTTTAAATATTAAAAAAAATGACAAAAGTTGCTATTAACGGCTTCGGCCGTATCGGTCGTCTGGCTTTCCGTCAGATGTTTGAGGCAGAGGGTTATGAGGTAGTTGCTATCAACGACCTTACATCTCCAAAAATGTTGGCTCACCTTCTTAAGTATGATACAGCACAGGGTGGCTTCGCTGGTAAGTATGGCGAGGGCAAGCACACTGTAGAGGCAACAGACAACTCTATCATCGTTGATGGTAAGGAGATCACTATCTACGCTAAGCCTAACGCAGCTGAGCTTCCTTGGGGTGAGCTTGGTGTTGACGTAGTACTTGAGTGCACAGGTTTCTATACATCTAAGGAGAAGGCTTCTGCTCACCTTACAGCAGGTGCTAAGAAGGTAGTTATCTCTGCTCCAGCAGGTAACGATCTCCCTACTATCGTTTACAACACAAACCACAAGACTTTGACTCCAGCTGATACAGTTATCTCTGCAGCTTCTTGTACAACAAACTGCTTGGCTCCAATGGCTGACACTTTGAACAAGTACGCAGCTATCCAGTCAGGTATCATGTCAACAATCCACGCTTACACAGGTGACCAGATGATTCTCGATGGTCCTCAGCGTAAGGGCGACCTCCGTCGTTCTCGTGCAGGTGCTCAGAACATCGTTCCTAACTCAACAGGTGCTGCTAAGGCTATCGGTCTTGTAATCCCTGAGTTGAACGGTAAGTTGATCGGTTCTGCACAGCGTGTTCCTACTCCAACAGGTTCTACAACTATCCTCGTAGCTGTTGTTAAGGGTAAGGACGTTACAGTTGAGGGTATCAACGCTGCAATGAAGGCTGCTTCTAACGAAAGCTTCGGTTACAACGAGGATCCTATCGTTTCTTCTGATATCATCGGTATGCGTTTCGGTTCTCTCTTCGATGCTACTCAGACAATGGTTAGCAAGATTGACGACGACACATATCAGGTACAGGTAGTTTCTTGGTACGACAATGAGAACTCTTATACTTCTCAGATGGTTCGTACTATCAAGTACCTCGCTGAGTTGAAGTAATACCGCTGAAGCGATTTACGACAATATATATAGCCTGGCATTTTACAATGCCAGGCTTTTTTATTATTTATTTTTTTTGTCTAATGGCTTGAAGTTTTATAGCATAAAGGCATACTGATTCTCCTTTTCTTGCCTTGTTTTCCCATTTTTTTTATTTCTTTGTTTGTCTGTATCGGAAAAATTTGTATCTTTGCGCCATGAAACATTCTATGATTACCATATTGGGTCCTACTGCCAGTGGAAAGACTAGTCTTGCCGCTGCACTTGCCTCGCATATCAATGGCATGGATTCTTCCATGTGGGGTGGCGATACGCATGGGGCTGAGATTATCAGTGCCGATAGTCGCCAAGTCTATCGGGGCATGGATATTGGTACGGGAAAAGATCTTGAGGATTATACGGTAGGGGGTAAACTGATTCCTTATCATCTGATAGACATCTGTGATGCCGGTACCAAGTATAATCTCTTCCAATATCAGCAGGACTTCTATGATGCCTATCAGGACATTACTCAGCGTGGCGTACTTCCGATACTCTGTGGAGGTACCGGACTTTATATCGAGTCTGTCTTGAAAGGTTATCATCTTTCACCAGTTCCTCAAAATCCTGCTCTTCGTAGTTCCCTCGAAGGTAAAACGCTGGAAGAACTGACAGATATGTTGGTGGATTTGAAGGCGAAGAATGGTTCTAATATGCACAATCGCACAGATGTTGATACTGCGCAGCGCGCCATCCGTGCGATTGAGATTGAAACTTACAATCTCGAACATCCAATGCCAGAGCGGGAATTGCCTGCGGTTGATTCTTTGGTGATAGGAGTAAGTATCGACCGTGATGCCCGCCGTGATAAAATCACCCGCCGTCTGAAACAGCGTCTGGAGAATGGGATGGTAGAGGAAATCAAGGGACTCCTCGATCGTGGTATTCCTGCAGAAAACCTGTTGTACTATGGGTTGGAATACAAGTTTATCACAGAATATGTGATAGGGAAAACTTCTTATGAGGAGATGCTGAGAGGATTGGAAATCGCCATTCATCAGTTTGCCAAAAGGCAGATGACCTGGTTCCGAGGTATGGAGCGCAGAGGTTTTACCATTCATTGGATAGATGCACTTCAACCGATGGAGCAGAAGGTAGAGCAGGTTCTTGAACTGATGAAATCTAATCAGTAGCAATTTATATGATTGATAGATATTTGGATAAGTAATAGATGAATTTCTGATCGTATATACATTATTATTAATATAGAGAATATTATTATAGGAGAATAATCGACGTGGCTGTAAATGAAAATAAATGGGGCTTGCTCTATTGTCCTCGAGGAGGATGGAGGAGCAGTGCGCGCTGGACTAAGATAGAGAAAGTTTTGCGCCAACTTCATGTGGACTATGATTTCGTGCAAAGCGAGAATCAGAAAAGTGTAGAGCGTCTGGTTAAGATGTTTATCAACAATGGCTATAAGACAATCGTTATTGTGGGTGGAGATTCTGCATTGAATGATGCAGTAAACTGTCTGATGCAGGTAGATGCTTCCGTAAGAAACCAGATTGCGCTGGGTATTATTCCTAATGGACTGATGAATGACTTTGCTCATTTCTGGGGATTTGATGATAGTGATTATGAACAGACTATCAAATGGCTCCAGCAGCGTCGTGTGCGCAAGATTGATTTAGGTTGTATCCGTTATCAGAACAAGAAGGGGGAAAACTGTCACCGCTATTTTCTCAATTGCGTGAATGTCGGTCTGATAGCTGCTATCATGAATCTGCGTCGCAAGACCCATCATGTATTCGGTTCCCGCACCCTGTCGTTCCTCTTCTCATTCGTGCTGATGATTTTCCAGCGATTAGACTATAAGATGCATATCCGCATCAATTCAGATGTCATTAAGCGTAGGGTGATGACCATGTGTGTAGGAAATGCATCGGGATATGGACAGACTCCTAATGCGGTGCCTTACAATGGTCTTCTGGATGTCTCTGTAGTTCATCATCCTGGTATGACCCAGCTCTTTGAAGGCTTTTATCTTTTCGTCAAAGGTAAATTCCTCAATCATAAAAGTGTGCATCCCTATCGCACGAGAGAGGTGGTGGTAGAGGATTCTTCTCATGCGATGATTGGCGTAGATGGTCGATTGATGAAGACGCCAGTTGGGCCTTACCGCATCACGGTGGAGCAGGAAGTAATCAACTTCCTGATACCGCAGTAGTCAGATTGATCTTATTTCAAGAATAATAAGGTTTTAAGAATAATAAGGTGTATCGGAATACAAGTTCCGGTGCACCTTTTTTCGATTGTGCGATTGTTGTAAAGAGACTACACAAAGCTGTGTGTATTCATCAAAGTGACTTAAAATCGGGGAATATTTGCCTTTTAAAAGCTTATAAAACATTAAATATAGCGATTTTCTTAAATTCTTTGCCAAAAAACTTTGTCGTTTCGCTTTTTTTCCTTACCTTTGGATGCAATAAAGTCAACAAAAAATATTAAAAACCTTAATATAGATCTATGAGTTATCTAAAATTCGAAAAGGCCCTGATGACCAACCTACAGGAGTCATTGCCGAAGGAGTTGCTTAGAACCAACCGCTCGGGTGCTTATTCGTGCTCTACGATTGTTGACTGTAATACTCGAAAGTATCACGGTTTGCTGGTTGTCCCTGTTCCAGAACTGGATGGTGACAATCATGTATTGCTGAGTTCTCTCGATCCTACAGTCATTCAGCATGGCGCTGAATTCAATCTCGGATTGCACAAGTATCAAGGCAACAACTTTAGCCCGATGGGCCATAAATACATTCGTGAGTTTGATTGCGATAAGGTGCCAACAACGCTTTACCGTGTAGGTGGTGTCATCTTAAAGAAAGAGGTCGTTTTTCAGCATTATGAAGATCGCATCTTGATCAGATACACCATGGTGGATTGTCATTCAGCTACCACCTTGCGTTTCCGTCCATTCTTGGCATTCAGAAGCGTGCGTCAGTTTACCCATGAGAATGGAACAGCATCCCGTGAGTATTCAGCAGTGGATAATGGTATCAAGACTTGTATGTATGCAGGTTATCCAGACCTTTATATGCAGTTCTCCAAGAATAATGAGTTTGTTTTTGCCCCAGACTGGTATCGTGGTGTGGAGTATCCTAAGGAGCAGGAGCGTGGCTATGCTTCCAATGAGGACCTTTATGTACCTGGTTATTTTGAGATGACAATCAAGAAAGGTGAGAGCATAGTCTTTGCTGCATCTACATCTGAAATCAAGACCGGTACATTGAAGAAACTTTTTGATAAGGAAGTGGCAGAAAGAGCCCCTCGTGACAATTTCTTCCATTGTCTTGTCAATGCTGCCCATCAGTTCCACCGTCGTGAGAAAAATGATGACCGATACATTCTGGCTGGTTATCCTTGGTTCAAGTGCCGTGCGCGAGATACATTTATCTCTTTGCCGGGTCTTACCCTCTCTATAGAGGAAAATGACTACTTTGAACTGGTGATGAAGACTGCCATGAAGGGATATCAGGAATTCATGGAAGGAAAGGATATCACGGTGAATATTACCGAATTGGAACAGCCGGATGTTCCTCTCTGGGCAATCTGGGCTCTTCAGCAGTATGCTAAGGAAACCAGCAAGGAGGAATGTCTGAAGAAATATGGTAAGTTCATCAAGAGTGTCATGCTCTTTATCGAAGGCAATCACCATCCTGATCTGGAATTGCATCCTAATGGACTCCTTTACGCTGATGGAAAGAATAAGGCTGTGACATGGATGAACTCTACTGCCAACGGAAAACCTGTAGTTCCAAGAAGTGGCTATATTGTGGAATTCAATGCGTTGTGGTACAATGCATTGTGCTTCTGTGCTGCTCTCTGCGAACTGGAAGGCAAGCAAGAGAGACAACAGCATCTTCTGGAATTGGCAGAGAAGACCAAGCAGTCTTTCCTCGATACTTTCCTCAATGAGTATGGTTATCTCTATGACTATGTAGATGGTAACATGATCGATTGGAGTGTTCGACCTAATATGATTTTCCCAGTCGCTTTCGACTATTCTCCTCTTTCTCAAGACCAGAAGAAGAAAGTGCTCGATATCTGTACACGTGAACTCCTGACCCCTAAGGGATTGCGCTCTCTTTCTCCTAAGAGTGGCGGTTATAATCCTGTCTATGTAGGTCCTCAGAGCCAGCGAGATTATGCATATCATCAGGGTACTGCATGGCCTTGGCTCGGCGGTTTCTATATGGAGGCAAGTTTGAAACTCTACAGAAGAACCCGATTGAGCTTCATCGAGCGCCAGATGGTGGGATATGAAGATGAAATGTCCTATCATTGTCTCGGTACCATCAGCGAACTCTTTGATGGTAACCCTCCATTTGCTGGACGTGGTGCCATTTCCTTTGCCATGAATGTGGCAGAGATTCTGCGTGCACTCGAATTACTCGATAAGTATCAATATTAATAAGGAGGACTGCTATATGAAAGTATTAATGTTTGGATGGGAGTATCCTCCTCATGTATTTGGTGGTTTGGCTACTGCTAACTTTGGTATTTCTCAGGGCTTGCATGCCCAGGGTGACATTGAAACCATACTCTGTCTTCCTCATCCTTTCGGTGATGAGGACCGCAGTGCTTGTAAGATTGTGGCCATGAATAGTGTGCCTATCGCCTGGCGTGATGTCAATCATGATTACGTACAGCAGCGAGTAGGCAATATTATGAATCCGGATGACTATTTCCGTTATCGCGATCATATCTATGCCGACTTCAACTATATGAATGTCAACGACCTCGGATGTATGGATTTTGCTGGTGGTTATCCATCCAATCTCCACGACGAGATCAACAACTATAGCATCATTGCCGGTGTGGTAGCTCGAAGTGAGGAATTTGATATTATCCATGCTCACGACTGGCTGACTTTCCCTGCTGGTATTCATGCCAAGAGGGTGAGTGGTAAACCTTTGTGCATTCACGTGCATGCTACCGATTTCGACCGTAGTCGTGGTAAGGTAAACCCTACCGTTTATTCCATCGAGAAGGATGGTATGGACAATGCCGACTGTATCATGTGTGTATCTGAGTTGACCCGACAGACGGTCATCAATCAGTATCACCAGGATCCACGCAAGTGCTTTGCTATGCACAATGCGGTATATCCATTGAAGCAGGAGTGGCAGGATATTCCTCGTCCTGATCATAAGGGCAAGGAGAAGGTGGTTACATTCTTGGGTCGTCTCACCATGCAAAAGGGACCGGAATATTTCGTTGAGGCTGCCAATATGGTGCTTCATCGTACCCGTAATGTGCGTTTCTGCATGGCTGGTTCAGGAGATATGATGGATCAGATGATTTATCTTGCAGCAGAGCGAGGTATTGCCGATCGTTTCCATTTCCCTGGTTTCATGCGTGGCAAGCAGGTGTATGAGTGCCTGAAGGATTCCGATGTCTATGTCATGCCTTCTGTGAGTGAGCCTTTCGGTATCTCTCCTTTGGAGGCTATGCAGTGTGGCACACCTACCATCATTTCCAAGCAGAGTGGTTGCGGTGAGATTCTTACCAACTGCATCAAGGTAGATTACTGGGATATTCATGCCCTTGCAGATGCCATTTACAGTATCTGTCATAATGAGAGTCTTTTCGACTATCTTTCTGTGGAGGGCAAGAAGGAAGTTGACCAGATTACCTGGGAAAAGGTGGGTGCCCGCATCAGGGACTTATACCTTAAAACCTTAGGATGGAAGTAATGTTTAATGTTAAATGTTTAATGTTAAATGTTAAAGGGCTAATCATAAAGTTCAAAGTTCAAAAATTAAAGTTCAAAGTATGAAAACAATTTGTTTATATTTCGAGATACATCAGATTACCCATCTGAAACGCTACCGCTTCTTCGACATCGGTACTGATCATTATTACTATGATGATTACGAGAATGAGCGTTCTATCAGCGAGATAGCTGAGAAGTCATATATGCCAGCGCTCAATGCCCTGTTGGAGATGATTCATCAGAGTGACAAGTATTTCAAGGTAGCCTTTTCACTCTCAGGAGTCGGCATGGAACAGTTGGAAATGCATGCTCCTCAGGTATTGGAAAAATTGCAGGAACTGAACGCTACCGGTTGTGTAGAGTTCCTCGCAGAGCCATATTCTCATGGTCTTGCCTCTCTCGTCAATGAGGATAGCTTTGCCAAGGAGGTTAAGCGTCAGGCTTCTAAAATCAAGGAATATTTTGGTAAGGAGCCAACTGTGCTTCGCAATTCATCACTCATCTACAGCGATGATATCGGTTTGCAGGCTTCTCAGATGGGCTTCGAAGGTATGTTGACCGAAGGTGCCAAGCATGTATTGGGCTGGAAGTCTCCACACTATGTTTATCATTGTCCGATAGCTCCAAATCTGAAGCTTTTGCTCCGTGATATCCGTTTAAGTGATGATATTTCTCTGCGTTTCAATAATAGCAGTTGGGATGGTTATCCACTCTTTGCTGATACCTATATCAATGAGATAGCAGCTTTGCCACAGGAAGAGCAGATTATCAATATCTTCATGGAACTGTCTGCCCTTGGTATTGCCCAGCCATTGTCCAGCAATATCCTCGAATTCTTCAAGGCATTGCCAGAATGTGCTCGCCAGAAGGGCATCACCTTCTCTACACCTTCAGAGATTTGCAAGAAGATGAAGTCTGTAGGCGAGTTGAATGTACCTGATACATTGAGTTGGGTGGATGAGGAGCGTGATGTCAGCACATGGCTCGGAAATCCGATGCAGCGTGAGGCTTTCAACAAACTCTATAGTGTAGCCGACCGTGTACGTATTGCCAATGATCCTCGTATCAATCAGGACTGGGATTACTTGCAGGCAAGCAACAACTTCCGCTTCATGACTACCAAGCCAAGTAATGTAGGTCTTGACCGTGGTATCTATTCAAGTCCATTTGATGCTTTCACAAATTACATGAACATCCTGGGCGACTTCCTCAACCGAGTAAACTCTCTCCATCCAGAAATGGACAATGAGCAGCTCGATAATTACATGACCAGTGTAACCAATATGGAGGAGGAGATAGAGATGAAGGATAAGGAAATCACCCGTCTCCAGGCTAAGTTGGACAAGATAGAAAAGGAAGTAGAGAAACTACGTGAAGCACAGAAGCCAGTCAAGGCTGCTACAAAGAAGGCTGCTACAAAGAAGGCACCTGCCAAGACTGCAGCCAAGCCAGCTGCAAAACCTGCTGCCAAGAAAACTACTGATAAGTAAAAATGAGATTCTTTAGGAAATCCCTGAAGAAAAGAAATTATAAAACAAGAGTGTATCTCCTGACTTTTTTAGGAGATACACTCTTTTTTAAATATAAACGTATAAAAAGCGCTTCATCTGATGGAAGATGGGCGCTTTTTTATACATTTTTCCGTAAACGTTTACGTTATTTTGTGTATGTATTTGCATTGACTTTTTGAGAATTTTTCATACCTTTGCGGCATAACAAACCTACATAATAACTAAGGAGCCGCTTCATAATAACGGAACCAAGTCATGATGAATAAGGTGAGTTCGTATGAAAACTGAATAAAATCGAAATTAAGTTCAGCTTAAAAACTTGAAATAATAATAACCTAAAACAGAAGTTTATGTATCAACAACTGAAACGTGTCAGTATGGCACTGGCTTTAGGCTCTGTTTGTTTTGGTGCTTTTGCACAACAGAAAACAATCAAGGGTACAGTGAAGGATTCTAATGGCGAACCAATGATCGGCGTTAGTGTTGTTCCAGAGGGTATGGCAGGCTCAGGCTCTGTCACCGATTTGGATGGTAACTTTTCTATTAACGGAGTTAATCCATCAACAGTTCTCAAATTTACCTATATCGGTTACAAGGAAAAGAAAGTGAAGGTAGGTGCACAGAACTCAGTCGATATCGTTATGGAGGAAGACAACAATTCTCTGGATGAATTGGTAGTCATCGGTTATGGCGTAGTGAAGAAACGCGATTTGACAGGTTCTGTCGCTTCCATCAAGTCTGACGATCTTAAGAATGTGGCTTCATCTAATGCAATGCAGGCCATGCAGGCTAAAATTCCTGGCATGGACTTGCAGCAGTCAAGTGGTGAGTCTGGTTCTGGCGTAAGCATCAATCTCCGTGGTGCCCGTTCTATGTTGGCATCCAATAATCCGTTGATTCTTGTGGATGGTGTGGCTTATGGTTCTACACTCGACATCAATCCATCTGATATTGAGTCTATGGAGGTATTGAAGGATGCTTCTTCTACTGCTATCTATGGTACCCGTGGTGCCAATGGTGTTATCATCATTACTACTAAGCGTGGTAAGGCTGGTAAGACTTCAGTAGGATTCAATTTCTACAACTCTTTCAACAGTGCTACCAATGCAGCACATTCTATGTACGGTGCTAAGGAAGTACAGCGCCTGATAGACAAGAGTGCTTATGCAACTTGGTATAAAGGTGATAAGACAGCGGAGGCTTATAATACCGTGCTCAGTAGCATCACTCCTGAAAGTGTATTGACCAATAAACTGGATGATGGTACATCTACATTCGATATTTATAATGATGGTTCCTATACTGATTGGGGCGATTTGCTCTTGAAGAACAGTACCTCTCAGAACTATGAAGTAAATGTAGCAGGTGGTAGTGACAAGACCAATTTCAATATTTCCTTGGGTGCTATGTATGACCGTGGTTTGATGAAGAACGATCAGATGAGCCGCTACAATGGTAAGGTGAATATCGACCATCGCATCAATAAGGTTGTGAAGGTAGGATCCAGCTTGCTCTTTACTTATAAAAACTGGAATCGTCGTAATTCCGGTGTTTACAACCAGGCTTTGAAGATGACCTCCATTACTCATCCATATTTGACAGATGGAAGCATCAATGCCACTCCAAACCCTTGGTATGCAGCTCACTGTTCTCCATTGCTGGATGATGTAAAGGATGCTTATCAGAATAATACTGAGTCAACCCGTTTCTTCGGCAATGCTTATGTGGAGGTTGCTCCTATGAAGGGTCTGAACTTACGCTCTATGTTTGCTGTGGATAGAAGCGACTCACGCAATGGCTTGTATCAGGACTATCAGAGTCAGCAGAGATATCAGTCTCCTTCTACCAGCTACATCCGTCAGATCAGAAATAACTCTACTGCGATTACATGGGATAATACCATCAATTACAATACTACGATAGCAGAGAAGCATGATTTGACAGCATTGCTTGGTCATGAGTTGACCCAGACAGTGACAGAAAGTTCTACCGTGGGCGGTGATGCAGGAGCTACTCATTATTATGAGAGTGGTTACAATGATCTGTCTAAGATCCTTTCTCCTGTGACAACTTCTACATACGTCAAGACTTCCATGTTGTCATTCTTCGGACGTCTGAACTATTCTTATGCCAGCAAGTATCTGTTGACCGCTTCACTTCGTGCTGATGGTTCATCTACTTTGGCAAAGGGTCACAAGTGGGGTTACTTCCCATCTGTAGCAGGTGGTTGGAGAATGATCGAGGAGAGTTGGTTGAAAGACCAGAAAGTTTTGAGCAACTTGAAACTTCGTGCTTCTTGGGGTATTTCTGGTAATGCAGCTATTGATGCTTATTCAACTTTGACATCACTGAGTGCCAATACCTATTATTATTATTTGGGCAACACAGATGTATCTGGTAAGATTCCAAGCCAGTTGGGTAATCCTAACCTGACATGGGAGAAGACCTCATCATTCAACCTTGGTCTCGACTTCGGTTTCCTCGATGGCCGTATCAGCGGTAGCATTGATTACTATTGGAACCATACCTACGATTTGTTGTTCTACAAGACAGCACCTGCATCATCATTCCCTACCGTTATCGACAATATCGGTAAGACAAAGGGACAGGGTCTTGAGATCTCTTTGATGACAGATATCATTCGCACCAAGGACTTCGACTGGACAGCCAACTGGTCTTACTCTCACTTCAAGGATGAGATTACTGAGTTGACAGGTGGTGTTGATAAGTATGTATCTGGTACCAAGGGCTTGTTCGTAGGCAATCGTGTAAACGCATTCTATGATTACAAGGTACTCGGTGAGTGGGGTATTGGTGAGTTCGACCAGTATGTAGAAGACTTTAAGGCTGCACATGATGGCAAGAAGCCAGGTTGCGCAGGCACAAAGGGTTATGGTACACCAGGTTCTCCAAAGATTTTGGATAAGGATGGTGATGGTGCTATCACTTCTGACGACCGTGTACTCTACAACCAGGATCCTAACCATGTATTCGGTATGACCAATACATTCACCTATAAGGACTTCTCACTCTCAGTACAGTTGATGGCTCGTTTGGGCGGTTATATTTCATACGCAATGAATGAGCAGTTGAACTTTGAGTCTGCTAACTGGGGTGATGCTATCGATTATTGGACACCAAACAATACCGATGCCAAATTCCCTAACCCAGGTTTGGATACAAATTCCAGCAAGATCTGGTCAACTTACAAGTCTGCGTTCACATACGAAAAGGCTGATTACTTCAAGATTAAGGACATCACCCTTTCTTATAATGTGCCAGCTAAGTGGTTGCATACTATCGGTATGAATAAGGCTCGAGTATATTGCTCAATGAAGAACTTCATGACATGGAGTAAGATTGACAACTACGACCCAGAGCGTGGTGGTAGCATCTCATTCCCTATGCAGAAGCAGGTTGTAATCGGTCTTAATGTAGAATTCTAAAAACATCGAATCAATTATGAAAACAAAGATATTATTCATGGCAGCGGCATCTTCTATGATGTTGGGACTTACCTCTTGTTCTGATTTTCTGGAAGAAGAGAATAAAGTTGGTGAAACTGCCGGTTTGACATATAAAACTCCTGCTGGTCTGGAAGGTCTTGTAGCAAACTGCTACACCTTTGCTCGTGGCTGGTATGGTAAGGAAGCAGGTTTAGGTTTGAGTGAAATGGGTACCGACCTCTTCTATTATGGTTATGATAACAAGCAGAAGAGCCTTTGCTCCTACAATTTCAATGCAGCAGCATTGGAAAACAATGTGGCAGATAACCCTTGTCTTGATAATTATTGGGAACTTTTCTATAGTGCTACAGATGTCTGCAACAATGCCATTAAGTATGTAAATGATGCAAACTTCTTGGGTGAGGATCTGAAGAACCGTTATCTGGGTGAGGCTTATTTCCTGAGAGCTTTCTATTATTTCCACATGGTTAATACCTGGGGAGCTATCCCATATAATTCTGAACCAGTAACAGCTCAGAATTTCAATCCTACCAGAATGCCTGAGAACGAAGTGTTCGGTAAGGTGTTGGACGATTTGGATGAGTCTATCGCTAAGTTTGAGGCTGCAGGTTACAAGACCAAGGCTGATGGACGTGCCAACTATTGGGCAGCTAAGGCTTTGAGATCAAGAGTGTTGCTTTATGCAGCATCCTGGTTGGGTGGCCAGTTAGGTCAGACCGTCAAGGGTGGCAATTATGATGGTAAAGACAAGAATGCTCTCTATACAGCTGCTCAAGCAGATGCAGAGGCTGTTATTGGTGCAAGTGATTATGCAAGTCTTGACAATGACTACAAGCATGTATGGACAATGGCTAATGAGAGCTACAATACCAATCAGGAGGCACTCTTCGGTGTAACCTATTCTCAGGACATCAAGACCAATGTCAACTGTATTCCTTACCGTTATCGTTTGGAAGGTGGTAGTCCAATGCAGTACAATAGTTTGATTACCCGTACGGGTTATACTCGTGGTGGTAATGCCATGTTGTTGATGTTTGTTTCTATGTGGAACAATGGCGCTAACGACTTAGGTGGCAATGGTCAGAAAGATACACAGGTGTTCTGGCGTATAGCTGCTGGCAAGACAACCATCAAGAGTAAATTAACTGGAAAGAATGTAGAATGTGGCGCAGCTTATTCTCCATACGGACGTGGATTCACCCGCTATTTGCCTTCATTGCACTTGTGGAACTTGTTGGAGAAGCATAAGACAACCGATCAGCGTTCAGAAGCAACTTTGCTTGATCACTATGATATAGCTTCACCTGATTTGGCTAAGAATTCAAAGAATTATCCAGAGTTGCAGGATACCGCTATTTACTATTGTCCAATGGATGGAGATTCTCCAGAGGGTCAGGCTATGCAGGCTTGGGCAAAGAACAGATATCGTATCCAGTTTATGGCAGGTGGTGACATCCCTGTTTACACATCTATGGATGAGGCTAAAGCCAAGCCAACAGAGGCAGCTGTGAAGACTTCTAAGGTTTATGGTGATGAACGTTACAACCTGTATAAGATTGCAGGTTGGTGCTCATTCCCTGGTATCAAGAAGTTCTTGGACGATGTTTATGATCCAAACTACCCAACTCATGACATCTCCAGCCGCGATGCTATCGTGATGCGTATCCCAGAGATGTATCTCATCAAGGCAGAATGTCAGTTGGCTCTCGGTGATGGTGGTGCAGCCATGGCAACCATCAACCAACTCCGTAAGGCGCGTGCTATCGAGGGTAAGGATAATACCTTGAGTGGTAATGCAACCATCGATACCATCCTTGAGGAGCGTGCTATTGAGTTCTGCGGTGAGCAGATGCGCTGGTTTGATTTGAAGCGTACAGGTAAGCTTTACGAGTACGTACAGAAGTATAATGCACAGGCAGCAGACAACTTGAAGGCTGATGTCAGCAAGCATTACCTTTATCGTCCAATCCCACAGAATGAGATTGACGCTGTTCAGAACTTCACCACAGAGGTGAACAGTACGACAGGTTTCTGGCAGAACCCAGGATACTAATAGATATTTTTGGTTAGAAACACACTTGTTTTGGGCGAGCATCATCGAGGGATGGTGCTCGCTTTATTCTTACAAATCTTTTATTTTTAGAGGGTGTGTCATAAGCCATGACGCACCCTCATTTTATAAAGCATTTCCTCAAAGGAAATACATTTATAAGCTCTAACAAAGCGCTTTATTGAGGTCTAAGTTTTATTGAGGTCTAATGATGCGCTTTATTAAGGTCTAATGATGCGCATCGTTAGGTGTCAATGATGCGCATCGTTAGGTGTTAATGATGCGCATCGTTAAGTTGTAAAAAAGCGCTTCTTCATCCAGCTGTAATTTTCGAGAAATTAGGTGCATTATTTCCGTCTCTGTACCCACTTTTATTTTTCCCTGCCCACGGAAAAATTCTTGCGTGGGCAAGGAGAAAAAAATACCCGAGCAGAGAAGGGAAATTATAAAAGTATTTGTAGGAAATAAAAAGGGTGCGTCATGGACTTATGACACACCCTCACGTTTTTTGAGTGATATAGTGTTTTATTACTTTGCAATATACTTTCTGTTGTTATGGATATAAATACCCTTGTTGAGAGCCTGCAAATCGCTTGTAGAAGCGTTCTTGATTACCAGGCGACCGCTGAGGTCATAGACGTTGTTGTCTTTCTTAACTTTTACATCGGATGTAATACCTTTGATACCATTAGTATTATTTTTTGTTCCTTTGAGGGTGATAACCCATGCAGCTTGAGCATCCTGTGGAGTAAAGGTCATGACTCCTGTCGCAGGTGTAGCTAATGTAATATCGTAACTGGTGTCTGTGCTTGTGATTGTAGTACGGCTTGGAAAGCTGTATTTGTCAGAAGCATAATTGGCACCATCTAATTCTGCTAAGTAGCAATTCTTATTATCTTCATTAGTATAACCAGCGAATGTAGCAGAGGTAATTGTTACATTTTCTGGTAAGTTGATTGTGAATTTTACTCCTTTGCTATACTTGATAGTATTGCTTTTAGCAGTGGCATAACCTTTGCTGGAAGTGATGGAACAACCATTGTTGAAATTCCATGTTGTTTGGGTATTACCATTTTTCAAATTGCAGGTGTTTGCAGCTAAAGTATATGTTACGTTTTCTGTTTCTCCAGGGGTAGGATCTACTGTTGAGTTTCCTGTATAATCACCTGTGAGATTATTTACTTCATATTGGGTAGCAATAAGCTTTCCATCCTTGCTATTTGTAATCTTGCAACCATTCTTAAATGTTATACCATCCACAAATGCAAGGAACATACCTTTTTGGGCTTCTACTTGAACATTATCAAAGGTTATGTTCTTGACATAGCTCTCTGGCAAACCATAGATGTAGATAGGGAAATGTCCCTTCGCACTTGTGTTGTATGGAGTACCTGTAGATGTCACATTCTGAATAAGAATGTCTCGGAAGGCAGGTGTCTTTGCGTTTACTTCTGCTGCTGTGGCTTCAGATGGAATTGGCTTTGTACTCAGATTGTACCAAGTTTCGATATAAATAGGGTTTCTCACTCCTGTCATTGTACAATTACGGAAAATGAGATTATATACATCGCCACTTCTATCACGTTGTGATTTCAAGCGGAATCCACTATCTGTATTCTTGAAAGTGAGGTCCTCATAAATAATATCATGCATATTATTGGTGAAACTGCCAAATGATGCACCATGTCCTGTACCCATTTTACAGTTCCATACGTGCACATACTGAGCATTATCATCGCAAACTACGTTATCGTCACCAGTACTGATATTACAGTCGTAGATGTTTACATGGTGTCCCCAAATAGAGATACCATCTGTGTTGTGTGATGGTTGCTCTGTCTTTGTATCTGAGGCAGGATTATAAATAGTCACATCATGGATAGTTGCATGGCTTGCCTTACCACTATTGCTGATAGTAAGATTTACACCTGGGGTGTTCTGAATCTTTATATTTCTAACCATGAAACGAGAACCCTGTTCGAAACGGATCATAGCTCCTGGATTGAAAGTTTCTTTGTTGTCGCGAGCCTTCCACCATCGAGTTCCTTGTCCATCAATGATAGATGTTTCGCCTTCACCCTCAATAATGATATCATTTTGCTTTCTGTCCTTACAACCAATAAAGACAGTCTTGTTGTTAGGAGCCTTGCCATATTCCACGAGCTTCAAGGTGGCTCCAGCGCAAAGGTGGAGTACTGTTTTAGACTTGATGCTGAGCACCTCGGTTGTACTTGTCATCTGGTCTTTACTACCAAACATCCACGTACCAGCAGGAATTACGACCATACCGCCAGTTGTAGGAACAGCATCAAGGGCTTTCTGAATAGCCTTGGTGTTATCTGCTGCCGATGTAGATGCACCATAGTTTTTGATGTTAAACGTATTTGCTGATGGGATGGCAGGCAACTGTGGTAATTCTACAGCAGACCATCCCTCAGGAGTGTTCTGGGCATTTTGCTCAGAAGTAATACCAGTAAAAGTCTGGGCCTTGGCAATGCCTGGCAGTGCCAAGAGTGCTGAAAGCACGATAGTTTTGATGATTGATTTTCTCATTGTAATTTAGGCTAAATTTTTATTTGTGGCAAAATTACAACTATTCTTTATAATATAAGGTATAATCATCTCAAAAAAATACGAAAACGATTGCGTAGTAGTAGAAGTAGAGGTTGAAATCGCATTAAAACTTTGCACCTTCATTAAGTATTTGGATTTTATTAACGGATTATTGGTATTTTTCCGATATTTTTTTTAGAATCTTGATGGTTTCGTCTAATGAAATGGCTTTTATATCATTTTCTTCAAAATCCTTTGTATTTCTTGTTACTATATAATCTACATTAGCCCTTTTTGCAGAGTAATATTGCACACCGTCTTCAAAATCTTTCCATAACGAATCATAGGAATTATATATGTCAGTTTTATCAACCGAAGTAATATCAATAAATTCTCTTAGGAAATTAATTTTGTTTTTGAAGATTTCAATAGGCATTTTGCACCGTTCTATGCATATAAAATTTGTAGTTACAAAGGATAAGGAACTAGCACAGATTTGAATTTTATCTTCTACGGCATAAGAAATAATCATAGCTGCAGCCTGATAAAAGGGCTGCCTCTCTAAAATGAAATCTATAAGTACGTTTGTATCTAAAAAAAGTTTCATAGATATTTCTCTATTATTGAATCTGATAGTTCCTTTTTGTAATCTAAGGATAAGTCTTTAGGGCATATAAAACCGCTCTCCAATGCTTTCACTTTTGGAGAAATGTAATATTTTTCGGCAGTAGAGTCTTTAGAATTAGCTCTAATGTTATTCATCAGGGCTTTCATTCCAGCTTTGATAGCTTCGGAAATACTTATATTATTAAGCTTAGCGTATAACGCTGCTTCATTATAAGTTGTATTATCGAGATAAATTGTTGCCATATTTGTAATATTATAAGTTTATTTTCTGCAAAGATACGCTTTTTATTCTAAACTTCCAAGAAAATCATAAAAAAAGTGCAACGCTCAAGTCGAACATTGCACTTTCTATGTGTTTATGAATTTAACTTCTTTATTTCCTCTATAGATAATCCTGTTGCTTGGGAAATGATGTCTATTGGTGTATTTAAAGCAAGAAGTTTGAGGGCGATTTTTTCTGTTATTCCTTTTCTTAGTCCATCTTGATATCCCTCATCGCGGCTGGTGTCGAAGAGACTCTTCATGTGTCTTACGGATTCTAAATTGCGAAAATAGGCTTGTTTGTCTTTTTGAGAGAGTGAATCTACACGTAGACATTCACGTGCTTCTGGTAATCCTGGAGCAGTGGCTTTTGAACTGATAGAGCCTGTTTTAAGAAATTCCATCCATTCATCAAGTGGTGTGGTCGCTACCTTGTTATAATCATTGACACGTAGTATGTAAAATTCTGGGAACAAGTTAGCAGGCGTCTTCATTGATTCCAAATCTTTATCCTTGATGCCAAAGAAATTTTCTTTCTGTCTGCTGGAGAGTTTTAGGGTGTCGTGTAGTTCGTGCTTGCTGACGAACTCGGTTTTGCCATGGTAAACATAATCTTTTCCTTGTCCCAGATTAAAATAGACAATATAGATGGAATACACCTTGCGAATAGCTCCGTATGCTTTGCCAAGATTGATATACTCTGTTATCACCTTAGATGCACCATAGCGCATTCGGTGGTAATAGGTTATTTCACGGCTATTTTGTACTTCAATGATGCATAATTGCCCATCTTCGCTTTCTGCCAGAATATCGGCTCGGTTATATTTATCGTATTCGTCTTCTTGGTTGCTTTCGCTTTCCAGAAAGCGGTGAATCTTAAATTTCTTTCCAAGTAATGAAGACAGAAAACCTTCAAGCACAACATAGTTAGCTTTGTTGCGCAGCAGACGTTTCATCGCCCAGTCGAATCTTATATAGTTTTCTCCGTTCATTGTCATTTCTTATTTGCTTAATACTTCGCTGCAAAAATACGCTTTTTATTCTAAACTTCCAAGAAAATCAAAAAAAAAGTGCAACGCTCAAATTTGAGCATTGCACTTTAATATGATTATCGGATGTAAGTACTATTACTGTACAATCCAGCGTGGGTCACCGAAGGTACCATACTTACTCTGGTATTTGTCTTGGATAGTGAAATCACCTGTTGAAGGTGATACCCAAAGCTCTGCAGATGAAATATCTGCAGGATCACCAATCTGCAACTTTGACTTCCAAGTGAATTCATTGGTATAATATACATCAACGAATGGAGCGTTCTTGTAGCTTGTTGCTGTTGCATCTGCCAACGCTGCACTCTGACCGATGAGGGTGTTGCTAACGTTAGGAACAATATTGTTGTTCTTGTTGGTATCGATGAGATACTTACCGCCCACAACTGCGTCATACAATGTACAGTGATCTACATTTACCTTTGTCATGCTATTGGCTACAGCAATCATAGGACCTGCTGAGAGATTGGCGATGGTAGAGTTGGTGAGGTTTACTGTTTCCAACTGTGCCTCTGGAGCATCTTTACCTGCTGCCAACACACCATAAGAACCGATCTTATTGATTAAGCAGTTGTTGAAGTTGATGCTACCGATGGCAGGTTTAATTCCCTTCTGCAGACGGATGATACCACGGGTATTCTTGATATTACACTTATCGAACTGAATAGAACCGATGTTATCGTCCGTGTTCAAGTTGAGGATGTAGTCTGCGCTGTTGTCCTTATTCTCCAAGTTGAGGTTGTAGAAACGGATGAGATCTTTTTCGCCCTCAATCTTGATTTCCTTCACCTTCCATGTAGAAACGGCCCCAGATGTTCCCCAGAAGTAGATGCTCTTGATGTTGGCTGGGATCGTGAGTCCCTTCTGTTCGCCAGTATCAGAACTTGTCATCTGGTAAGTTGCATTCTTAGGCATAACAATGACAACCTTGTCTGATGTAGCTTCCTTCAATATGGTACCCAGGTCCTCGCCCTCGGCAAGAGTCATGACATCAAAGCCTTCAGGGTAAGCTTCGGTAGTCTTGAATGAATAAGTACCTCTCAGATTCTCCTTGTTCCACAACTTCACCTTGTATGAAGAGTTAGCCTTCAAGCCAGTAATGGTCAGCTTACCTGCTGCAACGTCCTCGGCAGTGAAGTCAACCTTGGTAGAATCTTCTGAACTCTTGTAATAGTAAACTGCATCGATAGTCTTGCCTGCAATGAAGCTTACGGTAGCTGTGCTTGATGTAACATCAACACCTGTGATAATCTGTTCAGCCTTGGTCTTAAACTTAAACTTATCCAAGTATTTCCAGTTAGAAGATTTTCCGTCTAAGCTGCGACCCTTGATACGGATGTAGTACTCTGTGTTTCCATCCAGATTGTAGATGCTGTCAGGAGTATCTACAAATGAAGAGTCAACAACGCTATGTTCGGTGCCGCCCATAGGAATATCGTTGCTGAGAGAGTCTGTGCTGTACTCAATGATGTAATAGTCGGTGTTTGGCATCTTCTTGAAGCTCACCTCAGCGCGGTCGTCCAGAGGAGTAACCGAAAGTTCGATAGAGTGGAACAAGCGGTCGTAGCTAGCGTCAACACTCCAGTCATTGTCATCGGTACAAGATGTCAATGAAGCAAATCCCAGGAGCATGAGTGCTCCGGAGATTGCGCTTTTATTAATTTTAGATAAATTCATTATTATTCAAATTTTATCTTTTATTAGAATGGTTGATGAATTGCTGTTTTATAGCAATCGCTTATTAATACCCATAAGAATTACTCAACTTGCCCTGTGAATCGGCGATACTTGATGTAGCGATAGGGAGTAGGTAGCGATTCTTTACAGTTGTATTGAGATATGAACTGATGTATGGCAGTTTGCCTTTAAGGTTCTTCTGGTCCTTATCGGTTACCTCTGCACCCCACCAGGTTACACTCTCGTAGCCGGCTGTATTCTCAGGAACTTTATACCAGCATACAGAATTCATATCAATCTTTTCATCTGTAGCAGTCTTGATGGTCTTGTAATAGAGCTTGGCAGGATACTCATTGATCTGAGCCTCATAGTCAGCCTTAAACTGGTCTATCTTCTTGCTCAGAAGGTTCCAGCGCTCCAACTCATATTTACGTACACTCTCACCTGCAAACTCCCAGGCATTCTCGTCAACAATGGCATTGAAGAATGCATCCTTGTCAGAAGAAATTCCAGCTACGTATGCCTTGGCATCAGCCTTGTTGGCATCAGCGAAAGCACGCTCGTGTACCATGCCGAGAGCGTCACGGGCACTTAATCCGTTTACGCCACCTGTAGTAGCGTCAGGATTGCCGTTAAGCTCATTCATTACTTCAGCATACATCAGAAGAATCTGAGAGTAGCGCAGGGTAATGAAGTTGATACCTGTACATACCTTTTCTGTACTTCCCAAGGCAGCCTGACGCCATTCCTCACTCATCTTACGGATATCCCACTTACCGCAGTAGATACCGAATGGTGCGTTCTTGTCGAATGACTCTTTCATCACACCATCTGTCTCCTTCAGGGTGTAAGGAACACAGGTTATGTCACGACGCTGATCTTTGTGGTCGTATGACCAGAAGAGAGGAGCTGTCATCTTAACCTTACCAGATGAGTTACCCTTCTTACCATAGCGTGAAGAAGAACCATTAATGCGAACACCGATGGTATAGCCTAACTCACCACTTCTGTTAACGCCCAGTGCTACTTCGAAGAGATTCTCGTAGTACTTGTCATCAAGCTTGTTCTGGTTGATGAGATACCACTCGTTCTCATAGCTTGGGTTCAACTGGTGAATGCCCTTGCTGATGATTTCATTGAGGTGAGTCTGTGCCAACTGATAATACTTGGTACGCTCAGCTGCACCTGGACGCTGTGTAGGATAGGTTGGGTCGCTGTTCTCTGCAGCAGTCTCATATCCGTCTTTCTGATTTTCGCGGATAGCCCATCCGGCACGCTGCAAGGCAATCTGTGCGAGCAAGCCATGAGCATAGCCCTTGGTGATACGCTCTGTGGTATATGAGTTTTCGCCTACCCAGCAAAGGTCAGGGATAGCTCGCTCCAACTCTACTATCATGCTGTCCATGATTTCATCACGGTCGGTCTTGCCTACGTAGATGTTGCTCAAGTCTGTCTTAGTTCCTTCCAGCTTCATTGGCACGTCACCGAAGTTTCTTACCAGGTTGAAGTAGAGGAGTGCTCTTACTGTGATAGCCTCGGCACGGTAGCGATGCATCAGTTTGATGTTGCTCTTGGTTTCATTGCCACTCTGTGTGTCGAAGTTGTTTACGAGCTCGATTACATTGTTGCTGTATTCGATACCCTCGTAAAGCTTGTCCCAGCTGGTCTGAATCTTAGACCAGCTACCAGCTACCATGTTGAAGTTGCAGACACCACGCTCACTGTTGGTCTGTGAAGTGGTAGATGCGTCCTGACCATCTATCAACTCAATATCTGAGTTGGTACCGAGGGTGATACCCATCAACTGTCCGTAGATACCCTCTTCTGTCAGTTCACCGTATGCCTTGTTCAATACAAGACTAGTATAGTAAGGTGAAGTTGCTACCGCATCAGGAGTGTGCTCCGAAGGTGACTGCTGGTCGAGGAAGTCACTGCATGATGTTGTTGTACCGAGCAACAATCCGCTTATCAATAATGCTTTAAAAATATTCTTATTCTTCATTGTTATATCCTCCTTGAATTAGAATGAAACGTTCACACCAAATACGAATGAGCGGCTCTTTGGATAAGCTGCATAGTCGATACCTGGGCACATTGGATTCTTCTTAGAACTTGTATCTGTCTCTGGATCAGAGCCTGAATAGCCTGTGATGGTTAACAGGTTGTAGGCTGTTGCATAGAAACGTACATTGTTCAAATATACCTTCTTGATAAGGTTCTTTGGCAAGGTGTAGCCCAATGTCAATGTCTGCAAACGGAGGAACGAACCATCCTCTACAGCATAGTCTGTGATAGCCATTGTACCTGTTACACAAGGATTGAATATACTTGCGTTAGCATTGATTGCATTCAGGGTGTTATAGATGTTCTCGATACTACCATACTGAGCAATGACAGTTGAAGAAGGCTTTGTCAGATTGACACCTGTGGCAGGATCAACGCATGTATAGCGGTTGATGAAGTCGTTGTTCAGGTTGTAACCCTTGCGGGAACCCTGGTAGAAGCTTGATGCCAGCTTGGTACCATTCACAATCTTGTTGCCGAATGAGTAGTTGCAGAATACAGATGCATCGAAGCCATGGAAGGTTGCGTTGAAACCGAAACCGCCAGTCCAAGGTGCGATGGTGTTACCCAAGCGCTGCTTGATAGCCTTGCCGTTCTCGTCTGCCTCCAACTTGATGGCACCTGGAGCCAATGTTCCACCGATTGTACCTACGGTATTGGCGATGCTGGCATCTGCCAACTCCCATGCAGTACCGTTCCACTTCAAGTCGCCTGTGCCGGTTTCTGGGTTGTAAACAGTATAGAAACCATTCATCTTGTAACCCCAAACCTCACCGAGTCGGCCACCTTCTACGAGGCGGAAGTTTTGGTTGTCATTGCAGAGTGAACCTGCCCACTTATACTCCTGGAACTCAGCCTGGCTGTTCAACTTGTCAATCTTGTTGCGGTTGTAAGAGATGTTGCCAGTGAAACCGAGTGTGAAGTCCTTCTTGTTGATGATATCAGCATTGATGGTGAACTCGAAACCCTTGTTGGATGTCTGACCGAAGTTCTGATACTGATAAGCATATCCCGAAATAGATGGGATGTTGGTCTGCATCAGCAAGTCCTTGGTTGTATTCCAGTAGAAGTCGAGGGTACCATTGATACGGCTGTTGAAGAAGCCGAAGTCGAGACCGAGGTCACGGGTGATGGTTGTCTCCCACTTCAAGTTTGGATTAGACAAAGTCTTGTGCTCCAGCATAGTAGAGAAATTGCCATCGAAGAATGGCAACTTTGCTGTTGCATCAGACAATGAGTAGGTTGCATCAATCAAACCGCTCTTGATACGGTTGTTTCCTGCAGTACCGTAAGAGAGACGGAACTTCAAGTTTGACAACCAGCTGGCTGTACTCTTCATGAATTCCTCCTCGCTTACACGCCATGCGAAGGCTGCTGATGGGAAGTAACCCCAACGGTTGCCTGCTGCAAACTTAGAAGATGCATCGGCACGGAGGGTAGCTGTGAAGAGATATTTCTCTGCATAAGAGTAGTTGATACGGCCGAAGTAAGACAAGAGGTTGTCCTTACGGCTGATGGTGTTATCGTTAGGGAGAGCTGTACCTGCTGCCTGGTTAGCCAAAGCTTCCTTGACACCGAAGGTGATAGGGAAGGCTACGGTTGTAGAAGTGTAGCTCTCATCCTGTGATGACGACCACTCCTGACCTACGAGTACATTGAGCTTATCACCTCTCAGGAGGGCGTTCTTTGTATCGTATGTCAAGGTATTGGCATTACGCCAGTTCTTGTTGTCCTTGCGGATAATCTGTGTCTGTGGCTGACCTGAATAACCGAACTTAGAGTTGCGTGATGCGTATGTACCCCAAGCCTGGTTTGTCTTCTCGTAGCTCCATGAATAACCGAATTCAGAACGGAAGGTGATGCCCTTGAATGGCTTCCAATTCAAGCCGGCATTGTAGTTCTGACGGAAACGGCGCTGCTGCTTGTAGGTATCGTCCATACGCTGTGTAGGACTAGCCTCTGTACTGTTTGAACTTTCATCATCGTCATCGCCGCTGATGAACAAAGGATCTACTGGGCGGAATGTAACAGTCTTGGCTACGATAGAGTTAGAGGCGTTGCTCTCGTTGGTATCAGCACCTGAACCCAAACCGTTAATCTTGGTATAAGCCAAGCGGGCATTGAAGTCCAATGTCAACCACTTGTTCAACTTGCTGTTGAGTTTAGCGTTGATGTTGTCCTTGGTATAGTCAGAAGCCTTCATGATGCTCTTGTCATCAGTGCGAGCATAGCTGATGTTGTACTTGGTCTCCTTGGTACCACCGTTTACAGCTACGTTGTAAATCTGCTGCAAGCCAGTGCGGCCGAAGAGGTCGTCCTGCCAGTTGTTACCCTTTACAGACTTCCAGATCTCCATATCATCGTAGTCACCATACTCAGTGTTACCTACTTCATACTGATAGAGAGCGTAGTTGTAAGGATCCATAACCTTGGTCTCCTTGGCCATCTTCTTGAAACCTAAAGATGCACCAAAGCTTACCTGGGTCTTACCCTCCTTACCACTCTTGGTAGTAACGATGATAACACCATTGGCACCACGGGCACCATAGATGGCTGTTGAAGAGGCATCCTTCAACACGTCGATAGTCTCGATTTCGCTTGGAGCGATATCGCTGATAGAACTTACAGGGAAGCCGTCAACGATGTAGAGAGGTGAGTTGTCCTGCGAAAGAGAACCACCACCGCGCACGCGGATCTTGATGTCTGCATCAGGCGAACCTTCTGTTGTTGTGATGTTTACACCGGCAAGCTTACCAGTCATGGCTTCGCCTACACTTGAGACAGGAATGTCTGCAAGTTCTTTGGAACCGATAGAAGCCACAGAACCAGTAAGGTCCTTCTTCTTCATCGTACCGTAACCGATAACGACTACGTCATTCAAGCTGTTTGCTTCGTCTTCAAGTTTTACAGTAATGTTAGTTTTACCTGCAACGTTCACTTCCTGAGATTTCATACCAATGTAAGTAATCTTCAGTTTGTTACCTTTGCCTTTCAAGTTTACGGTGAAGTTACCATCAATGTCGGTCACGCCGCCATTACCTGCTACACCTACCTCCATGACAGATGCGCCGATAATAGGCTCGCCCGTATTGTCAGTAACAACGCCCTTAACGGTCTGCGCTGAGATGCTCGTTACACAGAACATCAATGCACCTGCTAACGCAATTTTCTTTTTGTTTGAATTACCAGACATACATTTATTTTGGTTAGATTAGTGAAATATTGTATAATTCTGTGCAAATATACGAATATTAGTTTATCTGACAATACATTTTAATATAAAAAATAACGTAAACGTTTTCAAAGTTCTTTCACAAAATAGCTTCTGTGTAGTGTTTTCGTTAACATAAAAATCCCCAACAAGAATCCATCGAACTTCTTCCGATGTCCTCTTGTTGGGGATTAACTATGATTTTACGTTGCTTTCAAGCAATATCTTCAAATCAGGATTACTTGATGATAATCTTGTTTGTCTTCTTGCTACCGTCAGACATGGTCTTTACGACGATGTTGATGCCACGCTGCAACTTGCTTACCTGAACACCGTCGGCAGAGTAGATCTTGGTGCTCAAAACATCGGCAGAAGTTGCGATGTTCTCAATACCCGTGCTGGTGCTTGCTACTGTAGCTTCACCAAGACCACCCATCTCGTTGGCTGCACGAACACTCCATGTAGCAGAAGCATCGTCAACGTTGTAGGTAGGCTCAACGGTGAAGTCAACCACCTTGCCGTTCTTGCATACAGCCCAGAGCAGAGCATAGTTGCTGTTGTCCCATGTCAGGTTGTTACCAGCAATCTTCACATTAGTTGGAGCTGAAGCCTGTTCGGTGGCAGCAGTTGGATCCCAGTCGTCATCACCGCCCATGACGGTCTCAATGCTGTAGAATGCAGCTTCCTCTGCTGTGAGGACAGGGTTTTCTGCTGTCTCGTTGCGACGGTTGGTATAGTTATTTCCATCCTTTGCATCGTAAGCATCATAAACCTGCTTTCTTCCGCTTAGGTCTACTGCTGAACCTGTAGCTGTAGTAGAGTTGTACTCTGCAAAACGCTTAGGATAGCCACCGCTCATCTCATCCCAACCAGCTGCTGTAGGAATCACTTCCATCTTGGTGTCGATGAAGAGGGCGATAGGAGTGCCCTTGCCCCAAGGACGACCGAGCTTGTACTTACCATTGATACCTGTGTCTGAACCGTCCTTGATGGTACAATCCTTGAAGATGTAGCCATACTGGGTAGGCAGTGAAGGTACGGCGAGATAGCCTGTGCCACACATCAAGAGATCCACATTATTATAATATACGTCACCCTTACCGCAGAGGAAGTCGGTGTTACCACGCAGAATACCACCCTCGAAGTAGAAGCGACCCTTCTGGTTGTTGGATACATAAGTGTCTTGATAAGCCCAGAGGTTGACATTCTTGCAGATGGTCTTGTTACTCTTGTCGTTGAGAACGATGTCGCGACCCTTCTTGTCGCCCATGCTGCTATACATCTTGATGTCCTGGAAGTAAGTGTTGACAGCACCACTTTCCAAGCTCAATACATCACCTTTTCCGATACCTTCCAGTACGTTTGCCATACCGAATCCTTTGTCGCACTCCACTGCAGGTACTGTATTGGTGATAGAGGTGTTCTCGTTGCTTTCACCGATGATAGAAACGTTAGGAGTGTTCAGATAAGTCGTAGCACTTGGATATTGCTTACCATCGTTACCTTCTACCATCTTGTTCTCATCAGCAGGAATCTTGTAGTCGCCCTGCTTGATGAAGATGCGGAAACGCTTGCTGGTATCTGTACGCTTAGCTGCTGCATCAAGTGCTGCCTTGAAGTCTCCGTCGGTTGGTATGATGAAGTCGTAGAGTGCTTTGGTTACTGCTGGCTTGGTCTTGGTAGTAAAGTTCAGAACAATTGCCTGGTCTGTGGCATTGTCTGTCAAATCGGCTACCGAACCTGCAGCGAGTGTGAAGGTATAAGCTGTAGCGTAGTTCAAGCCTTTGTATGCGAAGGTGATGGTCTTGCCTGATACTGTTCCTTCTATCTTTGCTGTTCCGAGAGTGGCTGCAGCTTTGTCGGTGAGTTTTACTTTCTCATCAAAAGTCAGTACAATCTTGCCGTTGGCAGATGCGTTGGTTGCGCCTT
>ERZ1031845.152-NODE-152-length-27506-cov-5.307202_pt1 | contig 27506 bp, 22 predicted proteins | sample MGYA00518169_ERZ1031845 | MGnify/ENA primary metagenome ERZ1031845 (study PRJEB33719, sample SAMN04261265) | wastewater metagenome | biome: rural village; feature: human; material: feces | host: Homo sapiens | place: El Salvador | collected 2014-01-14 ...
ATCAGATGGTCAGTTGACTATTTATGATTTGAAAAAGTTTAATATCGAATAAAGAGAAGTCCAGCAGAATCTTCTGCTGGATTTTTTTTGATTTTCTTGAAGAAAAAACAATTTTTGTTAATTTTAAAATATTCTGTATTTTTAGAAAATAGTGTGTTAAAATACCAAACATATCGAAAGAAAGTTTATGGTAGGAGGAAACTTTTATGGACAATAAGTCTACTTTAAAACGTGTTGGACTTGGAGCGGTAAGCTTGGCTTTAGTTGCTTTATTGGCTGCGTGTGGGGGCGAAAATAAAACTGTAGCTAATAAAAACGAGATTAATTGGTACACACCGACTGAGATTTTGACACTGGATATCTCAAAAAATACTGCCCAATATTCTGCGCTAGCAATTGGGAACTCATCAAGTAACCTACTTCGTGTAGATAAAAAAGGTGAACCAAAACCAGACTTGGCAAAAAGTGTCGAAGTTTCTGAGGATGGTTTGACATATACAGCGACTTTGCGTGATGGTTTGAAATGGTCTGACGGTAGTGATTTGACTGCGGATGATTTTGTCTACACATGGCAACGTATGCTTGATCCAAAGACAGTTTCAGAATACGCTTATTTAGCTGTTGAATCACATCTTGAAAATGCTGATAAGATTAATACTGGTGAAATCTCTGATTTGAGTCAATTTGGTGTTAAAGCTGATGGTAATAAAATTACCTTTAAGCTTACAAGTCCATGCCCACAATTTAAGTACTATCTAGCCTTTTCTAACTTTATGCCACAGAAAAAAGCATTTGTTGAAAAAGAAGGCGACAAATATGCTACAACTTCTAAAGACCAAATCTATTCTGGACCATATACTATCAAAGGCTGGAACGGAAGTGATGGCAGCTTTACTTTAGTTAAAAATAAATACTATTGGGATGCTAAGAACGTTAAGACTGAAAAAGTCAATCTTCAAGCAATCAAAAAAGCAGATACTGCCGTTCAAATGTACAAAAACGGTGAGCTTGATACCGCAAATATCTCAGCAACCTCATCAATCTATAAAGCAAACAAGAGCAACAAAGAAGCAGTTCCAGTTCCAGAAGTTCGAATGACTTACATCGTTTATAACGAAACGGGCTCAGTTGCCTCTCTTGCTAATGAAAAAATTCGTCAAGCACTTAACTTGGCAACAGACAGTCAAGATGTCGTAGAAGCTGCTATTGATACTGGCTCAAAACCAGCGACAGCACTTGTAACACCAGGACTTGCTAAATTGACTGATGGTACTGACCTTTCTAAATACGTTGAACCAGGTTACAAGTACGACGAAAAAGCTGCCGCTAAATTATTTAAAGAAGGCTTAGCTGATCTTGGTACAAACTCAGTTAAATTGACAGTGACTGCTGATTCAGATGACGCCGTTACAAAAGCAGCTGTTGACTACATCAAACAAAGTTGGGAAGAAGCTCTTCCAGGCTTGAAGATTGAAGAAAAATTTGTTACCTTCAAACAACGTCTTGAAGATACTAAGAACCAAAACTTTGAAGTTGCCCTTGTATCATGGGGTGGAGATTATCCAGAAGGATCAACATTCTATGGTTTATTCTCATCAGCATCAGCTTACAACTATGGTAAAGTATCAAGCCCAGAATTTGACCAAGCTTATAACAAAGCTTTGACAACTGATGCTTTGGATACTGATGCAGCAGCAGCGGATTATAAAGCAGCTGAAAAAGTCCTTTACGAAGGTGCACACTACAATCCAATTTACTTCCGTAGTACTGAATGGCTTCAAAATCCAGATCTTAAAAACCTTGTTCGTAACTCAACAGGTCTAACAGTGGACTTTAGCCATGCTTATAAAAAGTAAGCATTAGAATTTAGTTTAACCAAATAAGCCCAACTGATGTTTGGGCTTATTTTTTTGTGTGATATTTATACTTTTTGTGTAAAAATATGTAAAACGATATCAGATTTTATACGCTGACAGATACTTTGAAAAGTATGATTATTTGAGTGATTAAAGCTCTAATAATCGCTGAAAATGATAAAAGAAAACTGATTGTAAATCACCAAAACAAGTGAATTTTTATAAAATAACGAACAATTTTCAGCACTATCAGTCTAAATGTTTGCAAAATGAGTAAAAAATGAGTGTAAGCACTCTTTTTGAAATTTTAATTAATTTTCAAATTTTCTGTATTTTTAGATAATATTGTGTTATAATACATAACATACCGAAAGAAAGTTATATGGTAGGAGGATCTATTATGGAGATCAAAACTTTAAAACGTGTCGGTCTTGGGGCTGTCACATTGTTGTCTGCTGCTACACTAGCAGCATGTGGTGGAAATAATTCATCATCAAAATCTGCTAGCAAAGATATCAATTGGTTCGTACCAACTGAAATCAGCACACTTGATATTTCAAAAGTAACTGATACTTACTCATCAGTTGCTATTGGTAACTCAGGAAGTAACCTTCTTCGTGTTGATGAAAAAGGTGATTTGAAACCTGATTTGGCTGAAAAAGTTGAAGTATCTAAAGATGGTTTAACATACACAGCTACACTTCGTGATAACCTTAAATGGTCAGACGGTAGTGATTTGACTGCAGAAGATTTTGTTTACACATGGCAACGTATTGCTGATCCAAAAACAGCTTCTCAATACTCATATCTTGTTTCAGATGCCCACGTTTTGAATGCTGAAGATGTCATTGCAGGTACTAAAGGTGTTGACCAACTTGGTGTTAAAGCTGACGGCAACAAAGTTATCTTTACTTTGTCAAACCCTTCTCCACAGTTCATGAGTCTTCTATCATTTGCAAACTTCATGCCACAAAGCAAAGCATTTGTTGAAAAAGCAGGTGATGACTATGGTACAACATCAGAAAAAGCTTTGTACTCAGGTCCATACACTGTTACAAAATGGAACGGTACAAGCGGTAACTTCACACTTGTGAAAAACAAATATTACTGGGATGCTAAAGACGTTAAAACTAAGAAAGTAAACGTTCAAACAATCAAGAAACCAGATACAGCTGTTCAAATGTACAAAGATGGTGACCTTGATACAGCAAGCATCTCAAACACAGAAGCTACATTCAAAGCTAACAAAAATCGTAAAGATGTTGTTCCAGTTCCAGAAGCAACAACTTCTTACATGGTTTACAACCAAACAGGTACAGTTACTGCTTTGAATAACCTTAAAGTTCGTCAAGCACTTAACCTTGCAACTGACCGTGCAGGTATCGTTAAAGCTGCCATCGATACTGGTTCAAAAGCTGCAACTGCTCTTGTACCAACAGGTCTTGAAAAACTCCCTGATGGAACAGACTTGGCTAAATACGTATCACCTGGTTACAGCTATGATAAGAAAGAAGCTACAAAACTCTTCAAAGAAGGTCTTGCAGAACTTGGTACAGACTCAGTTAAATTGACTATCACAGCTGACTCAGATGCACCGGTTGCAAAAGCTTCAGTTGACTACATCAAACAAACTTGGGAAGAAGCTCTTCCAGGATTGAAAGTTGAAGAAAAATTTGTTTCTTTCAAACAACGTCTTGAAGATACTAAGAACCAAAACTTTGATGTTGCTCTTGTTCTTTGGGGTGGTGACTATCCAGAAGGTTCAACATTCTACGGACTCTTCACAACTGGTTCATCATATAACTATGGTAAATTCTCAAATGCAGATTACGATGCTGCCTACCAAAAAGCTATTACTACAGATGCTCTAGATCCTAAAGCTGCTGCTGATGATTATAAAGCTGCTGAAAAAGCACTTTATGACAACGCACTTTACAACCCAATCTACTTCCGTAGTACAAAATCACTTCAAAATCCAGACCTTAAAGGTCTCGTCCGTAACTCAACAGGTTTGTCTGTAGACTTCACACACGCATACAAAAAATAAATCTTGAAGTGATGATTAAACAAGGTTCGAGCTTGCTCGGCCTTGTTTTTTTATGCCCTGAAAAATGGTACAATGAATGTATCATATCAGATAAAGGAATATTATGCGTTTAGATAAATTTTTAGTAGGGGCTGGAATCGGTTCACGCAATGATGTCAAACAATTGCTTAAGAAAAAACAAGTAACTGTTAATGGTGAAATTGAAACCTCTCCAAAGACTCAAATTGATGAGAAAATAGACAAAATTGTCTGTCAAGGTGAAAATCTTTCCTATGAAAAATATGTCTATTACATGTTAAATAAACCCAAAGGTGTGATTTCAGCAACAGAAGATAATCACCACAAAACGGTTTTAGATTTGTTGGATAAAACAGCTTGGGATAAAGAAGTCTTTCCTGTTGGGCGATTAGATATTGATACTCACGGGCTTTTGTTTTTGACAAATAATGGGAAATTGGCGCATGCCATGCTTTCGCCTAAAAAGCATGTTGATAAGCTTTATCGCGCTAAAGTAGCTGGGATTATGACAGCTGAAGATGTCGAGCATTTTGCTAAAGGCATCGAGTTGAAAGATTTCACGTGTCAACCAGCGCAGCTAGAGATTTTAGAAATTGATGAAGCTGCAAAGACAAGCTTAGTTGCTATCACAATCAAAGAAGGAAAATTTCACCAAGTCAAACGCATGGTTTTAGCTTGTGGCAAGGAAGTCACAGACTTAGAACGTTTGAGTATGGGACCATTACAATTGGATGAAAACTTATCACTCGGTGAGTGGCGTCGATTGACAGCAGAAGAGCTAGCGAAACTAGAAGTATTTGACGTTGAGCTGTAAATTTCTTACAGTACTTATTTGATTATTTAGCCTAATCATGTTAAGATAATAGTAATAAAATCAATTGAGCGAGGTGTATTAAGGTGGCATTTGGTGAAAACGGACCACGTAAAAAAACAGCGTTTGAAAAAATGACTTTAGTAGTTGTTATCTTAATGGTTCTAGTAACTGTAGGTGGTCTTATTGCGACTGCTATTGGTTCAATTATTTAAAGAACGCTGAAGAGGCGTTTTTTTATGCTTTTGCACATCCAATTTTAGTGCAACAGTTATTACAATGAAAGAATAGGAATTAATAATGAGTATGTTTTTAGATACTGCCAAAATCAGCGTTAAAGCTGGTCGTGGTGGTGATGGCATGGTTGCCTTCCGTCGTGAAAAATACGTCCCTAATGGCGGTCCTTGGGGAGGTGACGGTGGTAAAGGTGGCTCAGTCATCTTTAAAGTTGACGAAGGACTTCGTACATTGATGGACTTCCGTTACAACCGTATTTTTAAAGCTAAATCTGGTGAAAAAGGGATGACAAAAGGAATGCACGGACGTGGTGCAGAAGACCTTATTGTTCGTGTCCCACAAGGAACAACTGTTCGTGATGCTGAGACAAATAAAGTTATCACTGACCTTGTTGAAAATGGTCAAGAATTTGTTGTGGCTCATGGTGGACGCGGTGGACGTGGTAACATCCGCTTTGCGACACCACGTAACCCTGCACCAGAAATTGCCGAAAATGGTGAACCAGGTGAAGAACGTGAACTTCAACTTGAATTGAAAATCTTGGCAGATGTTGGTTTGGTTGGGTTTCCATCAGTTGGTAAATCTACATTACTAAGTGTTGTTACAGCTGCTAAGCCCAAAATCGGTGCTTATCACTTTACAACAATCGTGCCTAACCTTGGTATGGTTCGCACAAAATCAGGTGACAGCTTTGCTATGGCTGACCTTCCAGGATTGATTGAAGGAGCTTCACAAGGTGTAGGTCTTGGAACACAATTCCTTCGTCACATCGAGCGTACACGTGTTATCTTGCACGTTATCGACATGTCAGCAAGTGAAGGTCGTGACCCTTACGAAGATTATGTTTCAATCAATAACGAACTTGAAACTTACAACCTTCGTTTGATGGAACGTCCACAAATCATTGTTGCTAACAAGATGGACATGCCAGAAGCAGAAGAAAACTTGAAAGTCTTCAAAGAAAAATTAGCAGCAAATTACGATGATTTCGATGAAATGCCAATGATTTTCCCAATTTCAAGCTTAGCTCACCAAGGCTTGGAAAATCTGATGGAAGCAACAGCAGAGTTGCTTGGCAAGACTGATGAATTCTTGCTTTACACTGAAGATGACATGGTTGACGAAGAAGTTTACTACGGATTTGATCCAGACGAACGTCCGTTTGAAATTTCACGTGATGACGATGCTGCTTGGGTATTGTCAGGTGAAAAACTTGAAAAACTCTTTGTCATGACAAATATGGAACGTGACGAATCAGTTATGAAATTTGCCCGTCAATTGCGTGGTATGGGTGTCGATGAAGCCCTTCGTGAACGCGGTGCTAAAGACGGAGATATTGTTCGTATTGGTAACTTCGAATTCGAATTCGTGGATTAATATAAGATACAAAGTCCGTTAAGCGAGCGAAGCAAAAATAGAAATTTTAACGAAGAGCAATGAGCTCTAGGAAAAATTATCTTTTTTGCCAAGCTCGTAGGACGTGTTTGATTGTTATGTTAGCTATTACTAATTGGTATACTAATTAACAGTTGTGGCAAGCTCTATAGAGCGTTGCCTAGGCATCTTACTAGTTTGAAAATGGTTTAATGTCGAACCCATTTTCTCATGTCGTAGCAGGTGTTTATCAACAATAATAAGTTTTATAGATATTTTTAACGGGAGGTTCTTATGGGTGAAAAACCGATATCTTTTAGAGATAAAGATGGTAATTTTGTATCAGCAGCCGATGTTTGGAATGCTGAAAAGCTAGAAGAACTTTTCAATACCCTTAATCCAAATCGACGTTTTCGCTTAGAACGTGAAAAATTAGCAAAAGAAAAAGCAGGAGAAGCAGAAGACCAAGAGTCTTAACCTGCACTCCTACTTGAGCTCAGCTTTTTGGCTGGGCTTTTTTAGTTCCTATCTAAGGAATTTTCAGTTAAATGGTAGTGCTTTCTTGCAACGGTTTGAATGAAATGTTGGTCGTGAGAAACACTGATTATGCATCTTGGATAATTAAGGAAGAGTTCGCGGATAAGCGGTTGGCTTGTTGGTGAAAGATGTCGTGTTGGTTCATCAAGAATAATCACTTGATTTTTAGAAAGGACCGTGTGGGCTAAGAAAAGTTTAGCTTTTTGCCCCCCAGATAGGTTAAGAGCAGAGTGCTCCATTTCTTTTCGTGTAAATTGAAGGCAAGCTAGGATGGTTCTTGCGTTATTCTCATTTGCTACATCGTCTAAAAATTCGAGAGTTGAAATCTCTTTTGAAAAGAAACTGTCGTAATCTTGTGGCATGTAACCGATAGAAAGTTGCTGATTTTGGTTTAGGTCGTGATAAATCTGTTTGATTAATCTTGTTTTTCCAATGCTGTTTTTACCTGTTATTACTAATTTATCTTGTCCGAAAATATCTAAATTAATTTTCTGACCAGTTGGTATCTGGTGCTTTTTCCAAGAAAGAATTCTCTTGTTTTTATCAAGTGTTGAAATATCATTAAAAAAGAGCGCGATGTTATCCATGTTTTCTGGAAAGTCGACACGATTGCTATCTTCTTTTTGATACCTTTTTTCAAGTGAAAGAACAGTTTTCATCTTTTTAGCCGCCAGTCTTCCAAGAGTGCTGTCATGGGTGTGTCTAACATTGTATTGGGCAGCTTGGTGGATGCGATGGATTTTTGCATCTCGTTTTTTCTTTAAGCGATAGTCGTTTTTGGCTTCTTGTAATTGCTTAGTATAAGTGCTTTGGCGTTGTTTAAGGTAATCTAGGTACTTTCCTTGGAAATAGCTAGCGCGAGGAAGTTGACGATGCTTAAGAAGTTCAAGATGTAAGATGGCAGTATCTTCAAATATAGCTTCATCGTGAGAGATAAAAATAATGGTCTTATTAGATTCTTGAATGAATTTTTTTAAGACTACTTGACTGTCAATATCAAGATCGCTGCTTGGCTCATCTAATAAGAGTAAATCAGCTTCTTGTTCAGTTATTTTAGACAGTTGGAGCTTAAGTTTCTCACCGCCTGATAAGCTAGATAAAAGTTGATTTTTTTCTTCTAATGTAGCAAGATTCAAACCTAGTTGCGCAGCCATTTGATAAAAAGCTGTATAATTGAAAAGATAATCCATGTTCTTATAAAGAAAATCAGAGATGGTCTGGTCATTTTCATTTTTAGACAGGAATTGTGGAAGGTATCCGATTTTTTTAAACTGATTACGAATTTGTCCAGTATAGTCAGCATAGCTTGCAATTAATTTTGGGGATACGATAGTTTTTAGTAGGCTTGATTTTCCTGTTCCTTCCTATCCAATAATGGCTAATTTCTCACCAGGATTTACAATGAGATGCAAGTCTGTAATGATTGGCTTAGAATCCTTGAGATGGTGAATGGATAACTGATTAATTTCTAGCATAAGATCCTCGCTTTCAAAAAGACACACTCTACCATAGCAGGTAGAGTGTGAATCTCATTATGGTCAACGCTAAAAATACCCAACACGTCTGATGGATAAGCAAGAGAATAGAGAACTGCACTAAAAACAAAACCTAATATGGTATACCAAAACGTTTTGTTCTTAGTTGTTCATTGCTTAAATTCCTCCTACTTGATTTGCTTTCATTTTAGCAAAAGAGTGCTATTTTTGTCAAAGAATATGCGAAAATCCCCAGTCAAAAGGCTGAGGATTTTTGAAATTAATAATTTTCAGCTCGGACTTCGAAGTAAGATTGAGCGTGAGCGCAGACTGGGCAAACTTTTGATGCTCTTGTACCAACAATAATGTGACCACAGTTGCGACATTCCCAAATCTTAACTTCGCTCTTTTCAAAGACTTTAGCAGTTTAGACATTTTTGAGAAGAGCACGATAGCGTTCTTCGTGATGCTTTTCGATTTCAGCGACCATGAGGAATTTTTTAGCAAGTTGAGGGAATCCTTCTTTTTCGGCGGTTTTGGCGAATTCAACATACATATCTGTCCATTCATAGTTTTCACCATCTGCAGCAGTTTCCAAGTTTTCGGCAGTATCACCAATGCCAAAGAGTTCTTTATACCACATTTTGGCGTGGTCTTATTCGTTGTCAGCAGTCTTCAAGAAAAGTTCTGCGATTTGTTCAAAGCCATCTTTTTTGGCTCTTGATGCAAAGAAAGTGTACTTGTTGCGTGCTAGAGATTCACCAGCAAATGCAGCTTGTAAATTTTTTTCGGTTTGAGTACCAGCATACTTAGACATATCAAAGTCCTCCTTATATTAAACAGTAGATATCTACTGTTTTTACACAGAAAAAAGTTATGGATTTGCTACCTTAGCGCCCTTATCTCGCCTAAAAAGGAGTTTTTCTGTCAATATAAGTGAGGTAATTCCCAAAGCTATTAGGGTGAGTTTAATTATGTAGCTTGTCTTGATAACTTACCTTCAGTCTACCAAAAGCAAAAATGGAAGTCAAAGTTTTAATAGAGATTGTTAAAAGAAAATATTGTCATTTGGTCAATATGAAGGCATCGAAAAACTAGGTCTTAAAACCTAGTTTTTTGATTTATTAGACGTTCAATACTTTATTCAAGAAGTCTTTTAGACGTGGGTGTTGTGGGTTATCAAAGATTTGTTCTGGTGTTCCATCTTCAATAAATTGTCCGCCGTCTGTGAAGATAACACGGTTGGCTACTTTACGAGCAAATCCCATTTCGTGGGTAACGATTAACATAGTCATGCCTTGCTCTGCCAAGTCTTTCATAACACCAAGAACGTCACCAACCATTTCAGGGTCAAGTGCAGAAGTTGGTTCATCAAAGAGCATGATATCAGGATTCATTGCCAAACTACGTGCGATAGCGACACGTTGTTTTTGACCACCAGATAGGCTATCTGGTTTGGCATCGCGTTTATCAGCAAGCCCAACTTTTGCAAGAAGTTCCATAGCGTGTTTTTCAGCATCTTCTTTGCTTTCTTTTCCTAATTCGATAGGAGCGAAAGTGATGTTTTCAAGAACAGTCATGTGTGGGAAAAGGTTGAAGTGTTGGAATACCATACCGATATTTTCACGAACTTTATCGACATCAGTATTTGGGTCAGATAGTTCAAAACCATCAACAACAACTTTACCACTTGTGATTGTTTCAAGAAGGTTAAGCGTACGAAGGAAAGTTGATTTTCCTGAACCTGAAGGGCCGATGATACATACAACATCACCTTCGTGGAATTGTGTTGTAATTCCTTTTAAGACTTCATTATTTCCATAAGATTTATGCAAATCTTGAACATCAATTTTTAATTCTGCCATTATTTAAGCCTCTTTTCTAGACGTTTTGCTAAACGAGTCAAAAGGGTGATCATTACAAGGTAGATGATTGCTAAGATAGCGTACATACGGAATGATTGGTAGTTACGAGCGATAATGATTTTACCTGTTTGGAAGAGTTCAACAAGACCAATTGCTGATACGATAGTTGTATCTTTCAATGAAATAACGAATTGGTTGATGAAGTTTGGCAACATCACGCGAACGGCTTGTGGCAAGATAACTTTTTTCATTGTCTTACCGTATGAGATACCTAAGCTTCGACTTGCTTCCATTTGTCCTTTAGGAACTGCTTCGATACCACCACGAACAATTTCAGCGATATAAGCACCAGCGTTCAATGAAAGTGCGATTGTTGCAGCAAAGAAATCATTGATTGGGCTTTGGTGACCTGTCATTGATTCGATAAGGTTTGGAATTCCCCAGAAGATGAAAGCAGCGACGATCATCAATGGGATACCACGAACAACATCGACAAAGACTGCTGATATTGTACGAAGAACTTTATTTGGAGCAACGGCCATCATACCAAAGATGATACCAATAACCATAGCAATTGCAAATGAAATTAGTGTTAGACTAAGAGTCGTTCCAAGACCTGAAAGCAATTGTGAGTAGTTGTTTTTGATAAGTCCCCAAATAGTTGTTTCATCAATACTTGATGAAGTTGATTTCTTATCGTCTGATGAGCCAAGGTATTTGCTTACGATTTTATCGTATTCACCTGATTTAACAAGTGCTGCAAGACCATTGTTGAACATTTCAAGTAGTTCAGGGTTAGCACCTTTGTTAACAGCAAATCCGTATTCACCAGATTTTTCGCCATCAACTGGTGTTTCAAAGTTACGACCTTGTTTGATAGCGTAACGAAGTACGGCTTCATCATCCATAAGAGCGTTAATTGAACCTGAGTTCAAACTATCATACATAGTTGATGCTTCGTCGAAAGCACGAAGTGTGTAGCCGTATTGAGCAGCGTGTTCAGACAACCATGTGTATGATGATGTACCATTTTTAGCTCCAACAGTTTTGCCGTTTAAATCTTCATATGATTTAACAGAACTTCCTTTTTTAACAGCAAGCAAGATTTTTGAAGTGTAATATGGATCTGAGAAATTGAAGATTTCTTTACGAGCATCAGTGATTGACATACCTGCCATAACACCGTCAGCTTGACTAGCTTGAACAGCGTTAAGTGCAGCATCAAAACCAGGATTTGAGATTTCGATGTTGAAACCTTGTTGTTCTGCGATAGCTTTAATTAAGTCAACGTCGATTCCTTCGTATTTACCTGAGTCATTTTGGTATTCAAATGGGGCAAATGAAGAATCCATGACGATTTTGTAAGTTGATTTAACAGGTGTTGCTTTTGCAGAAGCGTCTCCAGTTAATTTTAGGCTGCTTGATGCAACAATACTTGATTTGTCATCAGATTTCTCAGAATCACCAAGCCATTTTGCCATGATAGCATCGTAAGTACCATCTTTTTTCATTTCGGCAAATGCGTGGTTAAATTCATCAATAAGGTATTCGTATTTGCTTCCTTTTTTAACAGCAAATGCGAAGCTTCCGACTTTTTCTCCATCGATATTGATAGCATAGTTTTTACCTTGACTGATTGCGTATTGGACAACAGGTTGGTCATCCATAGCAGCGTAAACTGAACCAGCATCTAGGCTATTGTTCATCAAGTCACTAGTATCAAATGTTTTGATTTTATAACCGTATTTCTTTTGGTTTTCTTTTAGGAATGCTTGAGCAGCAGTACCGTTTTTAACACCAACAGTTTTACCTGAAAGTTGTTTATAGTTAGACACTTTAGCATCGCTACGAGTGTAGACAACAACAGCGGTATCGTAATAAGTATCTGAGAATGTGAAGACTTTTTTACGAGCTTCTGTAACTGTTGTACCAGCCATAAGGGCATCGGCTTGACCAGCTTGAACAGCATTAACGGCAGCATCGAAACCAGGGAATGTCATATCGATATCCCAACCCTCTCGATTTGCGACTTCATTAATAATGTCAACGTCAATACCTTTATAAGTTTGATCTGAATCTTTAAATTCGAATGGTGCGTATGCTGTGTCAGATACGATACTAATTGTATCTGCTTTAGCGTCTACACCAAACACAAAGATTGCAGAAACCATTGCTAGCATAATAGCTTTCAATTTGTGCTTCATGTAAGTCTCCTTTTGAATAGATTGCATTAATTATATCAAAATTCAGACAGTTAGGCAACTTTAGATTTTAACCCGTGTTAGAAAATCTAACATGAGAATTCAGAATGAATTGTCTTCGATATCAAAAGGGAGTATTTTACCTTTATTTATGATAAAATGAAGGAAATAAAGACAGTTTGAGGAATATTATGATTGATAGAATAGAAAATAATCATTTTAAATTAGTCTCGAAATATGAGCCATCTGGTGACCAACCACAGGCAATCGAGACTTTAGTTGATAATATTGAAGGGGGAGAAAAAGCTCAGATTCTTCTCGGAGCAACAGGTACTGGTAAAACTTATACGATGAGTCAAGTCATTGCTAAAGTTAATAAACCGACCCTTGTTATTGCACATAATAAGACCCTGGCTGGTCAGCTTTATGGGGAATTCAAGGAATTCTTCCCAGAAAATGCGGTTGAGTACTTTGTATCTTACTATGACTATTACCAACCCGAAGCTTATGTGCCATCAAGTGACACCTATATTGAAAAAGATAGCTCGGTCAATGATGAAATTGACAAGCTACGCCACTCAGCAACGTCATCACTTCTTGAACGAAATGATGTTATTGTCGTTGCATCTGTATCATGTATTTATGGTTTGGGGTCACCGAAAGAATATGCTGATAGTGTTGTAAGTCTTCGTCCAGGTCAGGAAATCTCACGTGACCAATTGTTAAATGACCTTGTTGATATTCAATTTGAACGAAATGACATTGATTTTCAACGTGGTCGCTTTCGTGTTCACGGTGATGTGGTTGAAATTTTCCCAGCCAGCCGAGACGAACATGCCTTTCGTGTCGAATTCTTCGGTGATGAAATTGACCGTATCCGAGAAATCGAAAGCTTGACAGGTAAAGTTTTAGGTGATGTTGATCATTTGGCGATTTTCCCAGCAACCCACTTCATGACCAATGAAGAACACATGGAAGAAGCCATTCAAAAAATTCTAGCAGAAATGGAAGAGCAAGTTAAGCAATTCGAAGCTGAAGGCAAACTCATCGAAGCACAGCGTATTCGCCAAAGGACAGAATATGATGTCGAAATGCTTCGTGAGATGGGCTATACAAATGGTGTCGAAAACTATTCTCGTTATATGGATGGACGTTCAGAAGGTGAGCCACCATTTACTCTACTTGATTTCTTCCCAGAAGACTTTTTGATTATGGTTGATGAAAGTCACATGACTATGGGACAAATCAAGGGAATGTACAATGGTGACCGTTCACGTAAGGAAATGTTGGTTAACTATGGCTTCCGCTTGCCAAGTGCACTTGATAACCGTCCGCTTCGTCGTGAAGAGTTTGAAAGTCATATTCACCAAATTGTTTACGTCTCAGCGACACCTGGTGATTATGAACTAGAACAAACCGATACTGTCGTTGAACAAATTATTCGTCCGACAGGGCTACTTGATCCTGAAGTGGAAGTACATCCGACGATGGGGCAAATGGATGACCTTCTTGGTGAAATCAACGCTCGTGTTGAAAAAGGTGAGCGTACCTTTATCACGACATTAACTAAGAAAATGGCAGAAGATTTGACAGATTACCTCAAAGAAATGGGTGTCAAAGTAAAATACATGCACTCAGATATCAAGACTTTGGAACGTACCGAGATTATTCGCGATTTGCGTTTAGGTGTTTTTGATGTTTTGATTGGGATTAATTTGCTGCGTGAAGGGATTGACGTACCAGAAGTTAGCTTGGTTGCTATTCTTGATGCGGATAAAGAAGGATTTCTCCGTAATGAACGTGGTCTGATTCAAACCATTGGTCGTGCTGCGCGAAATAGTGAAGGTCATGTTATCATGTACGCAGATAAGATTACAGAATCAATGCAAAAAGCCATGGATGAAACAGCGCGCCGTCGTAAGATTCAAATGCGTTACAACGAAGAACATGGTATTGTACCGCAAACCATTAAGAAAGAAATTCGCGATTTGATTTCTATTTCTAAAGCGACAGATACTGAAGTGGCTGAGGATACGCCAGATTACTCAAGTATGAACAAGGCAGAGCGCAAAGATGCTATTAAGAAATTGCAAAAACAAATGCATGAAGCTGCTGAAATGCTTGATTTCGAGCTCGCTGCTCAACTGCGTGATATGGTATTAGAGTTGAAAGCTATGGATTAAGGGAAAATGTAAAAAAATGTCTCGTGCACAACATGTGATTTTAACTAATATGTGCTTAATTGAAGATGGCAAAGGCAATGTCGTCATGCAGGTTCGTGACCCAAAACGTTATTCTTGGTCAGGCTATGCTCTTCCTGGAGGACATATTGAAGCTCATGAAGAATTGGTAGAATCAGTTATCCGTGAGGTCAAAGAAGAAACAGGACTTACCATTAAAAATCCTCAGTTAGTTGGGATGAAACATTGGTACACCAAAGAAGATAAACGTTATCTCGTTTTCTTGTACCGAACTTCTGATTTTGAAGGGAATGTTCATTCGACCGATGAGGGAAAAATTAAATGGGTAGCTAGAAAAGACTTACCTAACCTTGACTTAGCATATGATATGTTAAATTTGCTACGTGTTTTTGAAGAAGATGACCTTAATGAACTCTTTTATCGTGAACGCTTAAAAGACGATTTCTTACGTGAATTTTGGTAAGAGTAATAAGTTGTCTTCCTATTTGAATAGCCAGATTTTAAACAATCAAAAAGCTTGGAACAATTGTTCCAAGCTTTTTTTGATAATTAATAATAGAAGGGGAGAAGTGATTGAACTTCTTCTTATTTAACTGAACCACCAGTAATGCCTTCAACGTAGTATTTTTGCATAAACATGAAGAGAAATGTGATTGGGACAGCGATAAGAACTGAACCAGCAGTGAATGACATGAACCAGTCATTAATGGTATCTTGTTGCAACATTGAGAATAGACCGATGGCAACAGTGTATTTACTTATTGCATCACCTAGGATAACCTTAGCGAAGATGAAATCAATCCAAGGACCAATGAAAGCCATAAGCGCTGTGTAGACAATGATTGGTTTTGAAAGTGGGAGAGTGATTTTAAAGAAAATGTCAGCGCGAGTAGCTCCATCAATCATAGCAGATTCATCAAGTGAGTAAGGAATTGTATCAAAGAATCCTTTAGCAATGTAGAATCCAAGCGCTGCACCAGCAGAGTAAACTAGGATAAGTGCAAGCAATGTTTGGTCAAGGTTGAATGCTTTTAAGATGTAGTAAACAGCAATCATACTCATGAAACCAGGGAACATATTAAGCACAAGTGCTAACTTCAAGAAACCATTGCGGTGTTTGAATTTGATACGACTAAGTGAGTATGCCATAGCAACGTTGATGAATGTTGAAATTACACAAGTAGCAGAAGCGACGAATAATGTATTCAAGAACCATTGCCCAAATGGAAAGGCATCAGAAGTAAATAGTTTAATGTAATTATCTAGCGTCCAAGTTTTTGGAATGAAGTAGTTAACGTATGCTGTTCCTTCGCCACGGAAGCTAGTAAGAACAACCCAAACGATTGGAAAGAGCCAGATGATTGATAAAACAATCAATAAAATATAGACAAAAGTCAGTGTTAATCTTTTTTTGTTTTTCATTATTTAGCAACCCCTTCCTTGTAAGAACTTGTTCTTGTGTAAGCCAAGAGACTAAATACAGCAGAAAGAACAAAGATAAAAATACCGATAACAGAAGCAAGGTTGTAGTCAGCTGCAGTAACTGTTAAGTTGTAGAGCCAAGTAACAAGCAAGTCTGTGCTACCAGCTTGGTAGAAGTTAGAGTTAGTAGGACCACCACCAGTAAGAAGGTAAATAACGTTGAAGTTGTTAATGTTACCGATAAATTGTTGAATCAAGTTTGGCATCATCACAAGTAAGATTTGAGGGAATGTGATTGATTTAAAGATTTGGAATTTATTGGCACCATCGATTTCAGCGGCTTCTATTTGTTCTTGTGGAAGGTTCATGATAATACCTGAAGCGACAAGCATTGTGACAGGAATACCTACCCACATGTTAACGATGATGATTGAGAATTTAGCCCAAAGTGGGTCTGACAAGAATGGCAGTGGGTTTGCAGCAGAGATAAGTCCGATTTTTTCAAGGAATGCATTGACTGGACCTGCATCACTGAGCAAGTTTCTCATGATAAGAAGTGAAATGAATTGTGGCACAGCAATTGTGATAACGAAGATAGTACGCCACATTTTTTTCAATTTCAATCCTTTAGTATTAATGATTAATGCAAGAACAATACCAAAGAAGAAGTTAGTAACAGTAGCAAAGACTGCCCAAATTAATGTCCAAGACAAGACTGGGAAGAATGTTCCTGCCATACGACCATTAAAGATGTTACCGAAGTTAGCAAAACCAACCCAGTCAAACAAACTTTTCGGTGGTAAATGATTATGATCATAACTTGTGAAAGCCAAACAAATCATATAAATTAATGGCAAGATAGTGAAGAGAAGAACCCCAATCATTGGGACTACCATCAAAGTCATGTGGAAACGACCGTTTGCCAATGTTTCAAAATCTTCTTTAAAGGTAGGAACTTTCAAACCTTCTTTATCGATGACATAAAGATTTCTAGCGCTCTTAAGGTTACACCAATAAATATAAGCAAAAACAAGGCAGAAGATAAGAGAAGCAAGACCGAAGATAAGCATTAACATTGAGTTATCGCCATCAACAGCAACTTTCATCTTAATCCCGTTGACGGTTTGTTCAACAAGACCTTGTTGGTGTGTTCCCAGAGTGATTAATCCTTGCAAGTTTGGAATAATCTGAGAGAAGAAAGTGATTAAGAAAAGAATCTCTGATAGTAAAAACAAACAACCTTTAATGATCTGTTTATGGTAAAAATTTGAGAATCCCATAATCAGAAATGACAGTTTGGTATCAAATTTTCCTTTTTTGAAAGCCTCAGTAACTGATACACTGTCAAAATAGTGTGAATTAGTCATACAAAACTCCTTTTATTAATCTTGTTGGAAGTCACTGCTAAAAATTTAATCTTAAAGTTCTTAGCAATAAGTCCGACAAGAGTTTCCCTAAAAATAAAATGGGGATGTAACTCCCCACTTCAGAACATCTTACTTAGCGTTAGCTAAATCTTTGTCAAATTGTTGCAATTTAGCGAGGTAGTCACCACTTTGAATTTTACCATTGTAGACATCGCTGAGAAGTGCAGCGCTTTCAGTCCAGAATGTAGTCATTTGACTAAGTTTAGGTGTTACAACTGTGTAGTCTGATGATGAAGCCATCTTGATAACTGCTTGAGCCAATTCATCTGATTGAACTTTATCTGATGATTGAACTTCTTTGTTAGCAGGAATAATGTTACGACCTTCATAAGTGAATTGGTTTTCTTGGCTTTCTGCACTAGTAAGCCAAGAAGCAAGTTTGTAAGAAGCAGCGATACGTTTTGTATCTGAACCTGCAGGAGCTTGGTTAACAGCGAAGAGTTTCACACCAAGGAAAGCTTTTTGTTGTACTTCCTTACCGCCGATTGAGATTTTTGGATAAACAGCGATACCAAGGTTATCTTTACCAACAGCGTCTTGTGCAGCTTTAAGATCCCAAGGGCCTGATTCAAGTGAAGCAACGCTTCCGTCACCGAATTTAGACATTGCATTTTCAGCAGTCAAGTTAACGAAACCTTTGTTTGATTTTTGATCAGCAATCCATTGAAGAACAGATACACCAGCTTCGTTACCCCAGTTTGTGCCATCAACTGTTTCACCGTCTTCTCCGAATAATGTGCAGCCAACTGACATGAAAAGTGGGGCAGTAGCGTAAGCATTCATTGATTTGAAAGTAGCACCAAATGTAGCTTTGCTTGTAATTGTTTCATAGTTAGTAACATCTTCTTCAGAAAGTTTAGACTTATTATAGAAGAGAACTTGTGATTCAATACCGAATGGGAAGGCGTATGTTTTACCTTTGTATTTTGCACCAGCTATTGCTTGATCAGTATCGTTAGTAGCAATTTCTTTGGCATAATCTTCAGGAACTTCTTGGATAACACCAGATTCAACTAGTTGACCAAGTTGATCGTGTGGAAGTGAAAAGACATCAGCAGCTTTTTGTGGGTCTTTCTTAACGTTTTCTTGTGCTTTTGAATCGTTTGATTCAACCATCTTAACTGTGTAACCAGATTCTTTTTCGAAATCTTTAACAATAGCAGTGTAAGATTTTTTAGCACCAGTTGGTACCCAAAGTTTGATTGTCTTGCTGTCAGAGGCAGAAGATGATTTAGTTGATGAGTTATTTGAACAAGCAACTAAAACGCTTCCAGCAAGTGTTAAACCTGCACCAGCAAGGACCATTTTTTTCCATGTGTTCTTCTTCATGAGTTTCCCCTCCTAGAGAAAGATTAGTAATATTATTTACACTTATATTATGCAACCGTTTGCAATTAATGTCAAGCGTTTTTTGTAAAAAAGTTAAAAAAACTTAAAAAGACAAACAAAGAAAGTGATAAATAAGTGCGTTAATCTGATATATATTGGTCAGTTTTTACTATAAAATAGCTTAAAAAAACAATTTTTTTCTAAAAAATATCACAAAATAGGGCAAACAATTGCAGAAATATCTTATTTATGTATAATAGGGGATAAAAATAAGAGTTTTTACCTCTAAAACCTTGTCAGTACAGTAAATCTATTATAAAATGTAAGATGCAAAGGAGACTTAGATGGTTACAATTAAAGATGTAGCGGCTAAAGCTGGCGTCAATCCTTCGACGGTTAGCCGTGTTTTGAAGGATAATAAATCCATTTCTCAGAAAACAAAAGACAAAGTTCGGAAAGCGATGGCAGAGTTAGGTTATGTTCCTAATGTGGCTGCCCAAATGTTGGCCAGTGGGCTAACGTATAATGTTGGTTTGATCTTTCCACCGTTAATCACACCAGATCGTTTAAACGAACCATTCTTTATGCAAATTCTTTCTACTATAACTAGCGAAGCGAAATTAAATGATTTTACAGTTTCTATTGCAACCGGTATGACAGTTGATGAATTAGAAGAACAAGTAAAATTAATGTATCGCCAAAAACGTGTAGATGGATTTATTATCTTATACTCTGATCCAGAAGATCCAGTTCGTAAGTATTTAATGGATAATAATGTACCTTTTGTGATTGTCGGTGCTCCCGAAGGTTTCGAAAATGATATTACTTATATAGATAATGATAACCAATTGATGGGTAAAAAAGCAGTTGAATATCTTTATCAAAAAGGACATCGTGAGATTCTATTTGTTACGGATGATTTAAAATCTGAAGTGTCATCAGAACGTTATTTTGGTTACCTTCGAGGCATGGAAAAATTTGGTCTGACAAGCGATAAAGCAGTTTTTTTCGATCGTAGAGATCCAATGATTCTGGAGGTATTAATTGAAAAAATTGAATCAAGTAAAGCAACGGCTCTGATTGTGATTGCTGATACAATTTCAGTTCGATTAGCACAGTTCTTGTCTTATTATCAATTGAAGGTTCCTGATGATATTTCAATTATCACTTTCAATAACTCAGCCTATTCCACTTTGATTCACCCTTATATGACAACATTTGATATTAATGTTGCTAATTTAGGTCGAACTAGTTTCAGACGATTGGTCGAATTGATTAAATCTCCTGAAACGGCGTTTACCGAAAAAATCATTGTTCCTTTTACCTTGAGAGAGCGTGAAAGTGTCCGTCAATTGCATGTTGAAGATAAATAAATTCCCTTTCTAGCGGTTTTTATGAATGAAAATAAACGCCTTAATTGCTATTAGTTTTAGCAGTTGAGGTGTTTTTTTATTTTTTTTGCAAAAAATGATTGACTTACGCAAACGCTTGCGTTATAATTTGCAGTGTAAAGATCTTTGATAAAGGAGAAAACATATGGAAAAACGTGCAAGTGGTGTACTGATGCATATCACATCATTACCCGGCAAACAAGGGGTGGGAACATTTGGTCAAGAAGCTTATAACTTTGTTGATTTCTTGGTTGAAACTGACCAAACATATTGGCAAATCCTACCATTAACAACGACAAGTTATGGTGATTCCCCTTATCAATCATTCTCAGCAACAGCTGGGAACACACATTTAATTGACTTAGAATTGCTTTGTAAACAAGGTTACTTGGAAAAAGAAGATTTTGAAACAGTTAACTTCGGAGATGATTTAGAAAACGTAGATTATGCTCGTATCTTCGAAGCACGACGTCCAATTTTGGAGAAAGCAGTTGCAGAATTTATGCAAAATTCTGATAACCAAAAAGCTTTAGCTGAGTTTGAAAAAGAAGCAAGTTGGGTAAAAGATTACGCAGAATTCATGGCAATCAAAGAGTTCTTTGGAAATAAAGCTTTGCAAGAATGGGATGATAAAGCAGTTGTTCGCCGTGAAGAGGCAGCTCTTGATGCTTATCGCGAAAAACTAAAAGATGCGATTACTTATCATAAAGTCACTCAATATTTCTTCTACCAACAATGGGCTGATTTAAAAGCTTATGCTAATGAAAAAGGCATTAAGATTATTGGTGATATGCCAATCTACATTTCTGCTGATAGTGTAGAGGTTTGGACAATGCCTGAACTTTTCAAAGTTGATGCTGAAAAGAACCCACTTTGTATTGCTGGTGTTCCTGCGGATTCATTTAGTGATGATGGTCAACTTTGGGGAAATCCAATTTATGATTGGGAAAACCACAAGAAAACAAATTATGCTTGGTGGGTTTACCGTATTAAAGAGGGGATTAAGCTCTACGACCTTCTTCGTATTGACCACTTTAAAGGTTTCTCAGATTATTGGGAAATTCGTGGCGATTACGAAACTGCAAATGATGGTAGCTGGCAACCTGGTCCAGGACGCGCTTTGTTTGATGTCGTACGTGACGAGCTTGGCGAACTTCCTATTATTGCAGAAAACCTCGGTTATATTGATGCCAAAGCTGAGCAATTGTTAACTGACACTGCTTTTCCAGGTATGAAGATTCTTGAATTTGGTTTCTATGATACCGAAGGTAAGAGTATCGATGCTCCACATAACTGCAATAAAAATAGCGTTGCTTATAATGGCACACATGATAATGAAGTGGTTAATGGTTGGTATGACAACTTGACTGATGAACAAAAAGCATTTGTTGATGCTTATACACATCGTCATGAAGGCGAACCAATCACACAAACAATGCTTCGTACCTTGTTTGCAACGGTTAGTGATATTGCAATTGCAACTATGCAAGACATACTAGATAAACCAGCTGAGTCTCGCATGAACATTCCAAATACTGTTGGTGGCAACTGGCAATGGCGTATGTTAAAAGAAGATTTGACAGATGAACGCAAAGCATTCTTGAAAGACATTACAGCACTATATTGCCGCAAAAATACATTTAAATAAAAAAGAAAAAGGGATATTATAATGACAACTAAATTTAAAGATTACGTAACTTCAAAAGGCCAAAAACTTGCTGAATTGAGCAATGAAGATATCTATGTAGCGCTTTTGCACTACGTTAAAGAATTAGCTGCCGAAAAACCAAAAAATACAGCTAAACGCAAAGTTTACTACATTTCTGCTGAATTTCTTATTGGTAAACTTTTGTCAAATAACTTGATTAACCTTGGTATCTATAAAGATGTTAAAGCTGAACTAGCTGCAGCAGGTAAATCAATCGCAGAAGTAGAAGATGTTGAACTTGAACCATCACTTGGTAATGGTGGTCTTGGTCGTTTGGCATCATGTTTCATCGATTCAATGTCAACTCTTGGTATCAATGGTGAAGGTGTTGGACTTAACTACCACTGTGGTCTATTCAAACAAGTCTTCGTTGATAACCAACAAGAAGCAGAAGCTAACTACTGGATTGAAAAAGATTCATGGCTTGTACCAACTGACATCAGCTACGATGTTCCATTTAAAGATTTTACACTTAAATCTCGTCTTGACCGTATTGATGTTCTTGGTTACAAACGTGATACTAAAAACTACTTGAACTTATTTGATATTGACGGGCTTGACTACGGTTTGATTCACGATGGTATTTCATTTGATAAGACTGAAATCAAGAAGAACTTGACACTCTTCCTTTACCCAGATGATTCAGACCGTAATGGTGAATTGCTTCGTATCTATCAACAATACTTCATGGTATCAAATGCTGCACAATTGTTGATTGATGAAGCTCTTGAACGTGGTTCAAACTTGCATGACTTAGCTGACTATGCTTATGTTCAAATCAATGATACTCACCCATCAATGGTTATTCCTGAATTGATTCGTCTCTTGACTGAAAAACACGGTATCGATTTTGATGAAGCTGTATCAATCGTGAAAAGTATGGTTGGTTATACTAACCACACAATCTTGGCAGAAGCACTTGAAAAATGGCCTCTTGATTACCTCAATGAAGTTGTCCCTCACTTGGTAACAATCATTGAAAAACTAAACAAACTTGTTGCTAGCCAATATTCAGATCCAGCTGTTCAAATCATTGATGATTCAGGTCGTGTTCATATGGCTCACATGGATATTCACTTCTCAACTTCTGTAAACGGGGTAGCTGCACTTCACACTGAAATCCTTAAAAACAGTGAATTGAAACCATTCTATGACATTTACCCTGAAAAATTCAACAACAAAACAAACGGTATCACATTCCGTCGTTGGCTTGAATTTGCTAACCAAAATTTAGCGGATTACCTTAAAGAGCTTATCGGTGATGAATATCTTACTGATGCTACTAAGCTTGAAAAATTACTTGCTTATGCTGACGATGAAGCTGTTCATGCAAAACTTGCTGAAATCAAACACAATAACAAATTGGCGCTTAAACGTTACCTTAAAGATAATAAAGGTATTGACCTTGATGAAAATTCAATTATTGATACACAAATCAAGCGCTTCCATGAGTACAAACGTCAACAAATGAATGCTCTTTATGTTATTCATAAATACCTTGAAATCAAACGTGGTAACCTACCAGAACGTAAAATTACTGTTATCTTTGGTGGTAAAGCAGCACCAGCATACATCATTGCACAAGATGTTATTCACTTGATTCTTTGCTTGTCTGAATTGATTAACAACGACCCAGAAGTAAACAAATACCTAAATGTTCACTTAGTTGAAAACTACAATGTTACGGTAGCTGAACACTTGATTCCTGCGACAGATATTTCAGAACAAATCTCTCTTGCTTCTAAAGAAGCTTCAGGTACTGGTAACATGAAATTCATGTTGAATGGTGCATTGACACTTGGTACCATGGACGGTGCAAACGTTGAAATCGCAGAACTTGTAGGTAGTGAAAATATTTACATATTTGGTAAAGATTCAGATACAATCATTGATCTTTATGCAACTCAAGGTTACGTAGCAACTGATTACTATGAAAATGATCCTGTCATCAAAGAAGCAGTAGACTTTATTGTTAGTGATGAACTGGTTAAACATGGTAATGCTGAACGTCTTGAACGTCTCTATAATGAATTGATTAACAAAGATTGGTTCATGACTTTGATTGACCTTAAAGAATACATTGCTGTTAAAGAACAAATGCTTGCTGATTACGAAGATCAAAAATCTTGGATGACTAAAGTTATCAAAAATATTGCTAAGGCTGGTTTCTTCTCATCAGACCGTACAATCGAACAATACAACGATGAAATCTGGCACAGCAAATAAGATTAAATAGAGTATAAACAAGAACGCGAGGTTGATAAAAAGACCTCGCGTTTTATGTATATACAAAAAAATACAAAAATAATGAATTTTTATAAAAAAAGGGTTGACAAATGTATAAATATTAAATAAAATGTATACATATCAAAAAAGAAAAGAGAAAATGACTATGAAAGTAAGTAAAATGTTTGGTGGGTTAGCTCTTGTTGCTTCAGTTTTTCTATTGACAGCTTGTGGCTCAGGAAATCAAAAAGATACATCAGTTTCAGATATTAAAGATAAAGGAACTCTTGTCGTTGCTATGAATCCAGAATTCGCTCCTTTTGAATTTAAAACTTTAGTTGATGGCAAAGATACTATTGTTGGTGCGGATGTAGAGATTGCAAAAGCTATCGGTGAAGAGCTTGGTGTTAAAGTGAAATTCTCTTCAATGTCATTTAACAATGTTTTGGCAAGTCTTCAATCAGGTAAAGCTGATGTGGCTATCTCAGGTATTTCAGCAACGCCTGAACGTAAAAAAGCTTATAATTTCTCAGAAGCTTATTACGAATCAGAAAATGTTGTATTGATTAAGAAAACAGACGTTGATAAATATACAAAAACAAGTTCATTAGCTGGTTTGTCTGTCGGAACTCAAAAAGGATCTATCCAAGAAAATGTGGCTTCTGAACAATTGAAAGGTTCAAAAGTTGTTGCTTTGACACAAAATGGCGAAATGATTAATGAATTGAAAAATGGTCAAATCAAAGCAGTTGTCCTTGAAAAACCAATTGCAGAAGGCTACGCTGCTAATAACGATGATTTGACAATTGCTAATATCAAGTTGAAAAATGATGACGCCGACGCTTATGCTGTAGCCCTTCCTAAAGGTGACGACAAATTGACTAAAGAGGTCAATAAAGTTATCAAAGACTTGAAAGATTCAGGAAAAATTGATCAATTTGTTCAAGAAGCTTATGCTTTGTCAACTAGTGAATCAAGTAACTAAGGAGAAAATGATATGAAGAAGTTTTTAGGAGGTTTGTTTCTACTTTTAGCATTAGGAATGATGACAGCTTGTTCAACGTCAGGAACAAGTCAAAAAAGTATTCAAAATAAAGGTAAAATCGTCATCGCGACGGAATCAGAATTTGCACCTTTTGAATTTAAAACTTTAATTGATGGAAAAGATACCTTGGTTGGTGCAGATATTGAACTAGCTAAGGCAATTGCTAAAGAATTGGATGTTAAAGCTGATCTTTCAGTGATGTCCTTCAATAACGTTCTCGCTTCTGTGACTTCTGGTAAAGCTGATATAGCTATTGCGGGAATTTCAGTGACAGATGAACGTAAAAAAGCTTACGAGTTCTCAGATGCTTATTATGAAGCAGAAAATGTCGTGATTCTTAAAAAAGCTGATTTAGCGACTTATATAAGTCTTAAAAGCTTAGCAGGAAAATCTGTTGGTGCACAAAAAGGGTCAATTCAAGAGAACATTACCAAAGACCAATTACCAAGTTCAAGTCTAGTTTCACTAACTTCAAACGGTGAAATGATTAATGAATTGAAAAATAATCAACTTCAGGCAGTTGTGCTAGAAAAAGCGATTGCTGAGTGCTATATTTCTCAAAATCCTGATTTAGCCATCGCAGATATGCCATTGAAATCAACTGATACAGATGCTTATGCTGTAGCCTTTGCTAAAGGAACTGATAAAAAGTTAATTGCTTCTGTGAATAAAGTTATCAAGAAAGCTAGGAAATCAGGGGAGTTTGATGCATGGATTGAAAAAGCTTCGACTTACACGCAAAGTAGTTCTGAGTCAGAATAATGAAGTGAAAGGAAACTGAGGGTTATTGCTCTCAGTTTTTCCTTATGAATGGTAAAATAATCTTAGAAAGTCAAAAGAGGTAAGCGATGAAATTACCACGATTTGGAGTTGAAGAATGGCTCAATAGCCACGAAAGAGAAGCAGTGTATGACATTGCAGGTGTGTCAATAGAAGCTCTAACATTTCAAGAGTTATTTGAATTGACAAGGGAATCTGAAACATCTTTTTATCAGGAATTACTTGCTAAAAAATTAAATTATGGCTGGATTGAAGGCTCGTCAGAATTTAAAAAGGCGGTCAGTCAATTATATGAATCTGTGACTGAAAATCAAATTCTCCAAACTAACGGTGCCACGGGTGCCAATATGTTGGTCTTGTACGGTTTGATTGAACCTGGGGATCATGTGATTTCTTTGTATCCAACTTACCAACAACTTTATGATATTCCAAAATCTTTGGGAGCAGATGTTGATTTATGGCAGGTCCGTGAAGAAAATAAGTGGTTACCAGATTTAGCAGAACTTCGTCAATTGATTCGTTCAAATACCAAAATGATTTGCGTTAATAACGCCAATAACCCGACGGGTGCTGTTATGGATGATGACTATCTGCGTGAGTTGGTCGCTATTGCTAGGTCTTGCGGAGCTTATATTTTGGCTGATGAGGTTTATCGTCCTTTTACGGACACAAAAGTTTCGTCGATTATTGATTTGTATGAAAAGGGAATTTCGGTAAATAGTCTTTCTAAGACCTTTTCACTGCCAGGAATTCGTGTCGGCTGGGTGGCCGCTTGTGATGAAGTGACTGATATTTTGCGTGATTATCGCGACTATACCATGATTTGTGCGGGTGTGTTTGACGATATGGTTGCTAGCTTAGCTTTGAAACATAAGGACGTAATTCTAGAGCGTAATCGCAAAATCATCAGACAGAACCTTGAAATTCTTGACAAATGGATAAAAAAAGAGAAAAAAGCTTCCTATATAAAACCAGCAGAAGTGCCGACTTCATTTGTCAAATTGGAGGTTGATTGTCCAATTGAAGAATTTTGCCTGACTTTGCTCAAAAATTACGGTGTCTTATTGGTTCCTGGAAACCGTTTTGAGCGAGAAGGATATGTTAGATTAGGATATTCATGTAAAAAAGAGACTTTAGAAAAGGGACTAGAGTTACTATCTTTATGTTTAAATGAATGAATTTTTATTCAAAAATCATTGACTAATCGTTCGAAAATGGATAAAATAGAGATAATATTAAGAAAAGAGAGAATAAATATGAAAATTAAAAAGCTTGTTCTAGGGGCACTTGCGTTTGTATCTGTTTTTGCCTTGGCAGCTTGTGGATCTTCATCAAATGAAAATTTGCAAGAAAAAGTGGTTAAAAAAGGTAAATTAGTTGTTGCAATCAGTCCAGACTATGCACCATTTGAGTTTAAAACTTTGGTTAATGGCAAAGATACTATTGTTGGTGCTGATGTTGAGTTGGCGAAAGCCATTGCTGACGAACTTGGCGTTAAACTTGAATTGTCTTCAATGAGTTTTGATAACGTCCTTTCAAGTCTTCAAACTGGTAAA
>ERZ1031845.173-NODE-173-length-25644-cov-11.228301_pt1 | contig 25644 bp, 19 predicted proteins | sample MGYA00518169_ERZ1031845 | MGnify/ENA primary metagenome ERZ1031845 (study PRJEB33719, sample SAMN04261265) | wastewater metagenome | biome: rural village; feature: human; material: feces | host: Homo sapiens | place: El Salvador | collected 2014-01-14 ...
GAGCAGACTTGTCCTCTGCGTCGAGCATTGCCTTTACTTCCTTACGGGTTTCTTCATCGAATGAAGGTGTGAGCCACTGCTGAGCTCTTTCTTCACACTGCTTAATTAATTCTGTGTTATTAGCCATAGTTAATGGTATTATATAATTGTTATTTTAGTTCTTTTTGCAAAGATATATAAAATATCCGAGAAACAAAAGTAAGTTTGAAGATTTTTTTGTATTTTTGCATTCTAAAATATATTTGGTCATCTTTTGGACAAGATTGTACCATTTTCAGTAACAATAAAAATATTAAACATGGAATTACATTTCACAGGCATCATCATTGCCGTCAGCACATTTCTCATTATAGGACTCTTCCACCCTATTGTCATCAAGACCGAATACTACACTGGCACCCGCTACTGGTGGGTATTTCTCGTTCTGGGATTAGCCACCATCGCTGCGGCATTCCTGATAGAGGACGTTCTTCTGTCGGCTATTCATGGCGTCTTGGGAGCCTCCAGTCTTTGGAGCATCGGTGAGCTCTTCGAGCAGAAACAACGTTGCGAGAAAGGATGGTTTCCTAAAAATCCCAAGCGCATCGGAAAGGGTTATTATAAGGATGAGGTGAAGGACGAAGAACGAAAGTAAAAGACGGGAAATGAAGACTGAACTCATACTGGTGGGCAAAACCATCAACAAGCATTTCATTGCTGGCATCAAGGATTATGCCGAGCGTATCACCCATTACATGCCTTTCACCATCACCACCATTCCCGAACTCAAAAACACAAAGAGTCTGAGTGAACAGCAACAGAAAGAGCGCGAAGGCGAACTGATACTGAAACAGTTGCAGCCTTCTGACACAGTAGTGCTGATGGACGAACATGGACAGGAGTTTCGCAGCATCGAGTTTGCCAAATGGATAGAGCGCAAGCAGGCTACTTCACGAAGACTCGTCTTCGTCATTGGTGGTCCGTATGGATTCTCTCAGGCGGTATACGACCGTGCCAACGAGAAGATTTCGCTATCCAAGATGACCTTCTCCCATCAGATGGTAAGACTTATCTTCACCGAAGCCCTCTATCGGGCATGCACTATTATAAAAGGTGAGCCATATCATCATGAATAAAGGTAAAAAGGTAAAAAGGTAGAAAGGTAAAAAGGGTAAAAAAGGAGGAAATAAAAAAAGTTACTAAATGGCTAAAGAAAAATATATTGAGATCAAAGGAGCCAGGGCCAACAACCTGAAGAATATCGACATCAAGATTCCTCAGGGCAAGTTTGTTGCCATAACAGGCGTATCGGGCTCGGGCAAGTCGTCATTGGCTTTCGACACTCTTTATGCCGAAGGCCAGCGTCGCTATGTAGAGTCATTGTCAAGCTATGCCCGCCAGTTCTTGGGCAGAATGAGCAAACCCGAATGTGATTTCATCAAAGGCTTGCCGCCAGCTATTGCCATCGAGCAGAAAGTCATCTCGCGCAATCCTCGCTCCACAGTAGGAACCACTACCGAGATCTACGAATACCTACGCCTGCTCTATGCACGCATAGGAAGAACCTTCTCACCCATCAGCGGCGAGGAGGTGAAGCGACATACCACTGAAGACGTCCTGGCCTGCACCCGACAGTATTCTCCTGGCACCAAGTTTGTGATTCTTGCCCCTATCCATGTGGCAGAAGGACGCACTCTTGACCGCCAGTTGGAGATGTACCTGCAGGAAGGTTACTCGCGCATCTTGGTGAAAGATGAGTTCATACGTATCGAGGACTTCGACGGAAAAGCCGAAGCCAAAGACATCTTCCTTGTCATCGACCGCTCGTCGGTAAGCGAGGAGAAGAGCGACATCAGCCGACTCACCGACTCTACCGAGACGGCCTTCTATGAGGGCGATGGTGCCTGCCGCCTTCTGTTCCTTCCCAGCCATATTTGCTACGACTTCTCTACCCGCTTCGAGGCAGACGACATCACCTTCGAAGATCCTTCCGATAATATGTTCGCCTTCAACTCTCCCTTGGGGGCCTGTCCTACCTGCGAGGGCTTCGGAAGCGTGATAGGCATCGACGAGAAACTCGTCATCCCCAACACCTCGATGAGCGTGTACGATGGATGCGTGGTGTGCTGGCGTGGCGAGAAGATGGGCATGTGGCAGAAAGAGTTCATCCGCCGTGCGGCACAATACGACTTCCCTATCTTCGAACCATACTATGCTCTCACCCAGAAGCAAAAAGACATGCTATGGCACGGACTGCCATGCGACCGCAACAAGGATATTCACGAGCAGTGTAACATCGATGCCTTCTTCCAGATGGTGAAGGAGAACCAGTACAAGATACAATACCGAGTGATGCTGAGCCGTTTCCGTGGAAAGACAGTTTGTCCCGACTGCCATGGCACACGACTCAAGAAGGAAGCCACCTATGTGAAAATAGGCGGCAGAAGCATTACCGAACTGGTGGAAATGTCGATTACCAATCTGAAGGCTTGGTTCGACAAGTTGGAACTTACAGAACACGAGCAGAGCATCGGCAAACGACTGCTTACCGAAATCAACAACCGCCTGCAGTTCCTGCTCGATGTAGGATTGGGTTACCTCACCTTAGGTCGACTCAGCAACAGTCTGTCGGGTGGTGAGAGCCAACGCATCAACCTGACCACGAGCCTGGGTTCTTCGCTCGTGGGCAGTGTGTACATCCTCGACGAGCCAAGTATCGGACTGCACAGCCGTGACACCGACCGCCTCATCAAGGTACTTCGCGAACTGCAACAGTTGGGCAACACCGTGGTTGTCGTGGAACACGATGAGGAAATCATGCGGGCTGCCGACTATCTCATAGATATAGGTCCTGACGCAGGACGCTTAGGTGGCGAGGTGGTCTATGCCGGACCAGCCTCCGAGTACGACACCACCGACAAGGCCGCCCAGCAGAAGCTGTTGGAACGCTACCCCAAGAGCTACACCATACGCTACCTCACTCACGACGAGGAGATAGAATGTCCTGCCTCACAAAGGGCATGGAACATGAGCATCACCATCAAGGGTGCACGCATGAACAATCTGCGCGGCATCGATGTGGAGATACCTCTCAATGTCTTCACAGTAGTGACAGGTGTGTCGGGCTCGGGCAAGTCGTCGCTCATCAAGGGCATACTCTACCCTGCCCTTCGCCGCCGACTCGACCTCGTGGCTGATGCTCCTGGTGAGTTTGCCTCATTGGAAGGCGACTGGAAGAGCATCCGACACATCGAGTTTGTCGACCAGAACCCTATAGGCAAGAGCACACGCAGCAATCCTGCCACTTATCTGAAAGCCTACGATGCCATCCGCACGCTCTTTGCAGCCCAGCCTCTGGCTAAACAGATGGGCTTTACAGCACAGTATTTCTCCTTTAATGCCGAAGGCGGACGATGTGAGGAATGCAAGGGTGCCGGATATGTCACCATCGAGATGCAGTTTATGGCAGACCTCACCCTGACCTGCGAAGCATGCCACGGCAAGCGCTTCAAGCACGACATACTGGACGTGAGATATGGAGGAAAGGACATCAACGATGTGCTCAACATGACTGTGAACGAAGCCATCGAGTTCTTTAGCGATGAGAAAAACTCGCATAGCGACGACGACTTCGACCAGTGCCGCATCATCGTACGAAGACTTCGCCCTCTGCAGGAAGTGGGCCTCGGCTATATCAAGCTCGGTCAGAGTTCAAGCACCCTGTCGGGAGGTGAGAACCAGCGTGTCAAGCTCGCCTACTTCATCGGCAAGGAGGAACAGGAGCCCACACTCTTCATCTTCGACGAGCCAACCACCGGTCTTCACTTCCACGACATCCGACGTCTGCTCCATGCCTTCAACGCCCTGATAGAACGCGGACACTCACTGGTCGTTATCGAGCATAACCTCGATGTCATCAAGTGTGCCGACTATATCATAGACTTAGGCCCCAACGGAGGAGACAAAGGAGGCAACCTGGTAGCCTGCGGTACACCTCAGCAAGTGGCAGCCTGTCCTGGCAGCATCACAGGGCAATTTCTGAAGAAATATCTGCCAAAATAAGGCGAAAAGCTATTAAACTGAGATAAATACGCTACAAGAGATGCTAAAAGATGTAAAAAAGTAGAGACATACTAAACTTTATGTGTAATTTTGCATCCAAAACTTAAAAGAACAGAAAACGTTACATTTTTAAAAAAGAAAGAAAATGAAAAAGTTTGTACTCTTTATATGTATGACAGTTTGCTGCGCTCTGAGCGCCAACGCGCAGGCTCAAATCAAGTTTGACAAGCAGACTCACAACTTTGGCTCATTCCCTGAGACAGAGAAGATCCACAAGACTACATTCACATTTACCAATGTAGGCGACAAGCCTCTTATCATCAATCAGGCATTGGCAAGCTGCGGCTGCACCGTGCCCAAGTACACCAAGGCTCCTGTAGCTCCTGGTCAGAAGGGCCAGATTGAGGTAACTTACAAAAGCGACGGCACATGGCCCGGTCACTTCAAGAAGAGCATCACCGTACGTACCAACGGCACTGTAGAGATGACCCGTCTGTATATAGAAGGTGTCATGACCGAAGTCAAGAAGTAGTAATGATATTCTATTTCTCAGGAACAGGAAATACTCGCTGGGGCGCCATTCAGATTGGGGCTGCCACGCAAGAACGACTGATCAACATAGCCGACTATTCCGACTATCTTTCAGCCGATAAAGACATCGAGCCGTTTGCCTTGAAAGAAGGTGAACGGCTTGGTTTCGTTTTCCCCGTTCATGGCTGGAGAGTGCCAAGACTGGTGCGTTCGTTCATCAGTCGACTGAGACTGAAACCCTTCGGCGATGGTATTTCTCCTGACAGCAAACCTTTCTCCTATGCAGTATGCACGGCAGGCGATAGCATCGGGAAAACGATCGACACACTCAACAAAAGTCTGCAAGCCAACCTTCAGTTGCAGGCGATGGGCATCAGCCAGCCCGACTCGGCTTATTCGCTCATCATGCCGGAGTCGTATGTGGGCTTACCCTTCATGGATGTAGACCCACCCGAGAAGGAGAAGCGCAAGAAGGAGAAGGCTGCACAACAGCTGAAAGCCATCTGCGAAGACCTGAGAGAACGCAAGACTGGCATCAGCCATCTGACGGAAGGTCCGCTTCCCTGGTTCTTCACCCACATAGTAGGAGGATTCTTCGAGCATGTGCTCATCACCGACAAGCGATTCCATGTAGTGGAAGAGCGATGCGTGAAATGCGGCATCTGTGCCAACGTCTGCCCTGTGGGCGACATCTCGGGCGGCAAAGGCAAGAAGCCGGTATGGCTCCACCACGACGACTGCCTCACCTGTTTCTCTTGCTATCATCATTGTCCACACCATGCCATCGAGTTTGGCAGACAGACACAGAAGAAAGGACAATATTATTATAAATAGGTGTAACTGTCTATCACCTACCAAAACTTGAATAATAACTAAATAATTCTATAGACAAATGAAGAAGATTTTACTTAGCATCACATTTGCTCTGATGGGCATCGTTAGCGGATTTGCGGCAAAAGCGCATTCTGCACTCACTACCATTACCCAGAGTGATGGCAGTCAACTGACCATTCGTCTTCATGGTGACGAACACTATAGTTGGTATTCTACAACAGACGATGTGCTTCTCGTTCAAGTGGGCAAAAATTACTATGTAGCACAGGTGGAGGAAGACGGAACTCTGAAAGCTACCCCACAATTAGCTCATAATGCCGGTAAACGTGGAACTGTAGAAGAACAGGTCATTAATAACCAGAACAAAGAGAAGTTCCTCAACTCGCTCAATGCAGAGCCTCAGGCACTTGCCAAACCTTTCGGCGAAGTATATCCTGCATATTTCCCTCATACCGGTTCACCGAAGGCTTTGGTCATCTTGGTAGAATTTCAGGATGTCAAATTCAAGACATCAGATCCAGTTGCCACATTTACCCATTATCTTAAGGGAGCCGAAGGAGAAGCTGCACCTGAAGCCAACAATGCTTATGTTACAAAAGGAATGGTAAACTACGGCAGTGTATCCCAGTACTTCAATGATATGAGTCAGGGAAAGTTCACACCTCAGTTTGACATTGTAGGTCCTGTTACCGTAAGTAAGAATTCTGCTTATTATGGTGGTAATGCAGGTAAAGCTACCGATGTAAATTTAGCCCAGATGATAGCAGAAGCTTGCAAAGGTGTATCTGACAAGGTAAACTTTGCAGACTACGATCAAAATAATGACGGCTATGTTGACTTGGTGTATGTCATATATGCTGGTTATAGCGAGAGTATCAATGGCAATAGTTCAGATTGTCTTTGGCCAAAATCAGGCACTAACGCATTCTATGAGCCGGGAACCAACAACTTGCTCAAGTTGAATGGTAAGAGGATTTGCAGATATGGTATCAACAACGAGTTGAATGCTACTCCTACAGTAGTGAATAATCAGTTCAATGGCATGCCATTACTCAATGGTATCGGACTTTTCTGTCATGAATTCAGCCATACAATGGGACTTCCAGACCTTTACCCTACAGTTGAAACATCAAGAGTAGATAACCAAAACCCAGAATACTGGGATTTGATGGATGGAGGAGAATATACATATAGCGGCTATTTCCCAACTCCATATTCTCCTTGGGAAATGGAAGTAATGGGCTGGACTACTCCTGTTGAATTAGGAGATGAAGCAAAACAGGTAAATTTAAATTCCTATGCCAGCGACAGAACAACTTACAAGATTAATGGAAAAAATGACGAATACCTTCTAATCCAAAATATCCAGACAGATGGTTGGTGGAGAGGAATAACAAAAGCCTACAACACAGGTATGTTAGTTTGGCGTATTGACTACCCTTACACAACTGTCAGCCTTGACAACAGACTCAACAACGAGATTGGCAAACCAAATGTCATGATTGTTCCTGCAGATGGTTATGTGATTTCAGCATATAACGTTACTGACGATGATGAAAGTAAGGCTAAATACAAAGCAAGCCTAAAGGCAGACCCTTTCCCAGGTGCGAATAATGTGACCGAACTTTTAAGTGTAAAACTCAACAAGAGTACATTAAAGAAGCCTTTCTACAACATCAAGGAAACTAATGGCATCATCACCTTCGATTACCTCAAGGACTATGCTACAGGCATTGACCAAACCTTGGCTGATAAAGATACAGAAAAGAATCAAAGTATCTTCTCCCTCGATGGCCGTTACCTCGGCAATGATGCAAGCAAATTGACGAAGGGAATCTACATCATCGGCAAGAAGAAAGTGGTGATAAAATAAGGCAATTTTAAGGAAGCGCAAGCATCCATTCTGATGATGCGCTTCTATGAGACTTAACGAAGCGCTTTATTAGGTGTTAACGAAGCGCTTCCTTAAGGTGTAACGAAGCGCTTCTTTAGGGTCTAAGGAAGCGCTTCTTTAGGTCATGTACTCAACGACAGTCTGCAACACTCTTCGACATTCCCCTAAATTGTATTTTGTATCTTTGCACAATTCTACGGCAAAGGGAAATAATATGTTAAACTCCACTTTCGCAGTCGCTAAAGTTGAGGTTATTATTTGTGCTGCACGTTCTATTTCTTGCTGTAAAACAAGAATAAGACAGCAAGAATACTTTTGCATAAATATTCACAGCCATAGCTTAGTTAACTATGAAAAAAAAATTTCATAGTTAGGAAAAAACATTTTCCCAGTTAGGCGGATTAAAAAACCTAACTGGGAAACGTTTTTGGGGCTGTTATTGTATGAATATACGGTATAAAGATACAGACAGACGACTAAGCTTCTATATCTTTCACCAAACCTTCTACATAGCGGCAAAGAATATTGATACCTTTCACATTCTCACCGCCCTCAGGAATAATAATGTCGGCATAGCGCTTAGTAGGTTCAATAAACTGCTCGTGCATGGGCTTGAGCACTTTCAGATAGCGGTCGACGACCATAGAGACCGTACGTCCGCGGTCGATAGTATCGCGCTGAATGTTTCTGATCAGCCGCTCGTCGGGATCGGCATCCACAAAAACCTTTAGATCCATCAAATCGCGTAACTTTTTGTTGAGCAGCGTCATAATACCCTCTATGATAATGACAGGCTTGGGCCCTACATGTATCGTCTCTGCCTCACGGTTACACTTGAGGTAACTGTAGGTCGGCTGCTCGATAGCCTTTCCGTTACGCAAATCGTTGAGTTGCTTGTGCAACAACTTCCAGTCGAAAGCATCAGGATGGTCGAAGTTGATGGCATGACGCTCTTCGTCTGTCATGCCCGTTGTGTCGTTATAGTAAGAGTCAAGAGGCACTACAGCCACAAAGTGAGGAGGCAAAGCCTCAACTATTTTTCTCACTACCGTGGTTTTGCCCGAGCCGGTTCCTCCGGCTATACCGATGATGGTTATTTTGTCTTTATCCATAGTTTTAATTTTTATTGAACTTTATCAGGTTCTGAAGTTATAGAAGTTAAAAGAGCTACTCTTTGGCAGCACATACACTTAGAGCACTTCTTCGAACATTTTGCGATAATATTCAGCCTTTTTTTCCACGGCTAAGGGATAAGCCCTGCTGCTGCTCGGCATGCGATAGAGTCTGAGAATACGTCCATCGAAACCGAACTCCACATAGCCTCCCATAGGCGGAGTGGCTGTAATGCCGTAATGCTCGGAGAAGATGCGGGTGGCCAACTGTCCTGCCGTAAGCACAGCCCTGCATTGGGGCAATGCTCTGAGCATACCATCAAGGTCGGAGGGCTCCACCACCTGTAGGTCTTTGTCTGAAGCCGTATTCTTGGTACGTATCACCTTCTGAGCCGTGTCGTAGATAGCCACACCTTTCTCCTGCAGAAAACTCTTCAGTTCTGCCTCACGATAGCATTTGTTCTCTGCATCGACAAAATGAAGTTTATCTCCGAAGAAGATAAGCCCGAAGATGCGCCACATATCGTTCTGATAGTTAGGATAATACCAAGGAATGCACCAGCGCTTGGGCGAAGGCGGGAAAGTGCCGAGCATCAGCAGATGGGCATTCGATGGCAGCCAAGGCTCAAAAGGATGATTTTCTATCATTTTTTACCTTTTTACTTTTTTACCTTTTTACCTTTAAAAAGTTACTTCTTCTCCTTCACGAGATACATCACTACAGGCAAGTGGTCGCTGTAGCCATTGAGCCAGCGTCCGCCTGCTGTGGTACGCAGCGGAGCTCCCTTGTACTGACCTTCCTGCTGGATGAGGTAATCGCGACGGAAGATATGGCTCTTCCAGTATTTCAGCGAAGAGTAGTCCTTCTTCTTGGCGTCCTTGTTGAGCAGATTAGGAGTAATCACTATCTGGTCGAAGAGGTTCCAGTTTCCACTATAGAATAAGGTGCCCTTGCCTTCCTTTGCCAGTACGTTGTACCAGGGGTTGTACATATCGCCAGCTCCCACCTGACTGATTTCGGGCTTAGCCTGCAGATAGACGTGCATGCTCTTGTTCACTGGGTCGTCGTTCATATCGCCCATCACAAAGATCTTCATCTCCTGGTTCACATTCAGCAGACTGTCCTTGATCACCTTCACCTGTCGCGCAGCCGACTCACGATAGAAAGGACCAGAGAAACGGCTTGGCCAGTGGCATACGATCACCGCCACATCATCACCAGCCATCTCTCCTCTTACGGTGAGGAAGCCACGGGTGAAGAAGGTGCTGTCCTTTGCCAACTCCTGCACATAAGGCAACAGCTTCACATTCTTCACACTAAAGAGCGAAGGATTATAGAGCAGCGCACAGTCGATGCCTCGACGGTCGGGACCCTCGATATGTACATATTTCATATTGCGGGCCTTAAGAGGTGCCTGGTCTACCAAGGCATCAAGCACCTTATGGTTCTCCACCTCGGAAAGTCCGATGAAGGCACACCCCACATTAGGAAGCACGTCTGTTCCCATATCCGCCAAAGCCTTCGACATATTACGCAACTTATTGGTGTACTTCATGCCGTTCCAGCCCTTGTTGGGCAAATACTCGTAATCTTTCTTTCCCTCATCGTGACAGGTATCGAAGAGATTCTCCTGATTGTAAAAACCTACGGCGTAAACCGAGAACTTCTTCTGGGCAGAGGCAGCCAAATTGACTATCAAAAGAGCCGCCAAGAATAGCAAATGTCGTTTCATTATTTATAGTTTTAAAATTTGTTTACTGCAAAAGTAGCTATTAAATTGTAATTATCAGTAAGAAAAGTGGAAAAAGTGAATTTTTAATGAAAATTTAATCAAAAAAACTTTCTTTTTTAAAATTTATTTATTTACTTTGCACTGACATTATATTAATTAAACAATTGACTATGCAACAAAAGGTAAAATTAGCAATGATTGCTCTCTGCTACAGCCCATTGCTCTTCGCTCAGAACGCCACCGAGCAGAAGATAGCAAAGGGATTGGACGAGAATGCATTCACATTCACCGAAGCACAGTTGGGTGAGGATGACGATATGTCACAGAACGTCACCATTCTGAATTCTAACTCAAATGTTTACGCATCAGAGGCAGGCTACCTGTTCTCGCCAGTGCGTTTCCGTTATCGTGCCTTCAATCAGAAGTACAATGATGTGTACATCAATGGTGCTCCCATGAACGACATGGAGTCTGGTCAGTTCCGCTTCTCTAACATCGGAGGTCTGAACCGATTCTCAAGAAACGTTGACTTTGCCTTGCCTTTCGAGGGCAACAACTACTCCATGACAGGTATGGGAGGCAGCAACAACTATGACTTCCGTGCCGGAAGCATGCAGACAGGCCACTATGCTTCTGTGGGAGTTGCCAACCGCAACTACACGCTTCGTGGTCTTTATACCTATAGCAGTGGATTCAACGACAAGGGATGGGCCATCTCAGCGGGTCTTACCTATCGTTGGGCAAACCGCGGTTATGTAGAGGGAACCTTCTACAATGCGCTGTCTTACTACTTCGGTGTGCAGAAGAAGTGGGACAACGGTCACTCCCTGAGCTTCACCACATGGGGCAATCCTACAGAGCGCTCTACACAGGGAGCAGCAACCGACGAGACTTACTGGCTCGCCAACGACTACTATTACAACCCATACTGGGGCTACTACAATGGCCACAAGCGCAACTCACGCGTTGTGAACGACTTTGCGCCATCAGCCATCGCCACATGGGACTGGGACATCAACGACAAGATGAAGCTCACCACCTCTGTCTTTGGCAAGTACTCTATGTACAAGAGCACCAAACTCAACTATGCCAACGCTGAGAATCCGCAGCCAGACTACTGGAAGAACCTGCCAAGCAGCTACTTCAATGTATGGAATCCAGACGCTGTTGGCAACAATCAGTATGCACTCGAAAGCTGGCAGAACTCTTACAACTATTGGACAGCAAGCAAGGCCAACCGCCAGATTGACTGGGATCGCCTCTATTATGCCAACACTCAGGCTGCCAACCAGGGCCATGATGCACTCTACTTCATCCAGGCCAAACACAGCGACAACCTGATGTTCAACATGGCTTCCACCCTGTCGGCTAAGGTTACCAAGCGCTCTACTCTCGTAGGCGGACTGGTATTGGGCAGCAACAGCAACCGTCACTATCAGACCATGGACGACCTGCTCGGTGCTTCCTTCTTCCACAACATCAACACTTATGCGCTCGGCACCTATCCTGCCGATGACCCAAGAGTGCAGTACGACCTCAACACAGCAGGACCCAACAACCTCGGCTCTCTCGTTTACGAAGGCGACAAGTTTGGTTACGACTATAAGATTGAGGTGATGAAGGGCTTGCTCTGGACTTCCTACACTGCTGAGATGGGACGTTTCCAGACCATGATCAGCGCCAAGCTCGGTCAGACCAATATGCGTCGTCATGGCTATATGCGCAACGGTATGGCTGCCAACAACTCTGAGGGCAACAGCCGCATAGCACGCTTCGGTGAGGGCGGTGCCAAGGGTAGCATCAACTTCGATGCCGGCAAGGGCCACGTCTTCAAGATTGGTGTAGGCTACGAGTGGCGTCCACCAATGGCCAACACAGCATTCATCTCTCCTGAGATCTGCAACGACTACGTGCTCAACCTTGGCGACGAGCATGTATTCAGCAGCGAGTTCAGCTATCAGTATCAGAATGCCTGGGTACACGCCAACGTCAACGCATACTATAGCCGCCTCGACCACGTCACAGAGTGGCAGAACTTCTACAACGATGACGAGAACTCTTTCACCTACCTCAGCATGACAGGATTGGAGAAAGAATACTATGGTATCGAGGCTGGTCTCGACTTCAAGGTGGCTTCTTTCCTTAACTTCAAGGCCATCGGAACCATCAGCGACGCCAAGAACATCAACAATGCCAACGTGAACTACATGCTCTCCAAGTCGGCAGAGGTGGTTAAGGACTACGCATATATTAAGGACATGCGCGAAAGCGGAACTCCTCTTACTATCGGTAGCCTCGCACTCGACTTCCACAAGAGCGGATGGTTCGTCAACCTCAATGCCAACTGGTACGACCGCATCTATTTGTCATACTCACCAAGCTATCGCTACAAGTCTTCTCTGAAGAACCGCGACATGCTCTTCAACGACGAGCCTCTCCCAGGTTCTGTTGACCAGGCTAAGGGCCACGGCGGATGGATGGTAGACGGAAGCATCGGCAAGAGTATCCGCCTCAAGCACGGTAGTCTGAACTTCAACCTCATGATAACCAACATCCTCAACAACCGCAAGATTGTTTCAGGTGGTTACGAGCAGAGCCGAAGCGACTATACCCTCAACAAGGAAAACGAGGCCAAGGATCGCGTCTACAAGTTCTCTAAGAACCCTAAGAAGTATTACGTATTCGGAACCAACGGAATGTTCCAGGTATCATACAGATTCTAAAAGAAGAGAAAGATATGAAAAAGTTAAAATATATCGCAATGGCATTTGCTGCCCTGCTCTTGGCTTCATGCATGGGCGACGGTTATGCTGATTCCGTGGGAGAAAAGGATTATACCGGCCCTGCCATCGGCAACAACAAACTGGAGGCTACCAATGTCATCACCATCTCCGAACTGAAGGAGAAATATGCCACACAGATAGAACGCGGCCTGTACAAGCAGGTGGACGAGGATATCAAGATATTGGGTATCGTCACAGGTAACGACCTCGGAGGCAACCTCTACAATCAGGTTTGCCTGCAGGACAAGACGGGCGGTATCTTGGTTTGCATCGGCAAGAGCGGACTCTATGGCGAACTGCCTGTAGGTCAGCAAGTGCTTATCGACTGCAAGGGCCTCTACATCGGTGGCTACGGCAAACAGGCTGAGTTGGGCGGTGTCTATACCAACACCAACAAGGGCTCACAGTCTATCGGTAAGGTAGACCGCTACGTATGGGAGAAGCACTACAAGATTATCGGTGAGGCCGATGAGGCCAAGGCAGAGGCAATGGTTGAGGTGTTCGACCAGACCAAGATCAAGGATGCCGACTATCTGAAGTCTTGCTCAGGCAAGCTGATGAGAATAGAGGGCGTAACCTTCGCCGATGCAGGCAAGAAGGTATTTGCTGCTGCGGCAGACAAAGACAACGCCAACTGCGTAAACCGCGGATTCTCTGGCATCAGCACCAACAACCTGGTGATTCGCACTTCTGCCTACGCCAAGTTTGCTAATGCTCTCCTGCCAGAAGGTATACAGAGTGTTACAGGTATCTTCACACGTTATGCAGGAAAAAGCAACGACACATGGCAGATTCTTATCCGTACAATTGACGACGTGCAGTTACTCAAGGGTACAGAGCAATGCCCTTACACCGTGAAGGAAGCTCTCAAGTTGATAAACGACGGAAAGACTACCGGAGCTATGGTCTATACAGAAGGTGTCATCTGCTCTGAGCCAAAGGTAAATCTACAGTATGGTGATGCTGAATTCTACATCTCTGTAGACGGCAAGGGTATGAATGCTGACGGAACTGGCGATCCTGCCAATACCATCAAAGTATACCGCAACCACTATCTCAACAACGAGAAGTACACCGAGGCCAACAAGGACTTGATCAAGAAGGGACAGAAAGTTGTCATCTGCGGCAAGCTCATACTCTTCCAAGGCACTACACCGGAAATCGACAAGGAAAACTATATCGTTTCCATCAAATAAAACTAACTCAAGTAGAAAACTATAAAAAGAATAATCAATATGAAAAAGTTCATTTATTCATGCTTGTTCTTGGCTATGGCAGCCATGACATTCAGCAGCTGCGAGGACGTTCCAGCTCCTTACAATATGCCTACAGAGAATGAATCTCAGAAAGTTCAGCCTTCAGGTACTGGTACTGCTGCCGACCCATTCAATGTGGCAGGAGTAGTAAAGTACATTGACGATGGTGGAAGCGCTGAGACCGAAGTATACGTGAAGGGTAAGGTCGTTTCTGTGGAACAGGGAAGCTGGAATGCAAATTATGGTAGCTTGAAGTATTACATCTCTGAGGATGGAACACCCACCAACCAGTTCTACGTTTTCAACGGTTATGCTGGTCCTAACCGCACCAAGTTCTCGGGCGAAGATGCTTTGAAGCAAGGTGATGAAGTTGTTATCTGCGGTAAGGTAGACGTCTATAATGGCACCAAAGAGTTCCTCGTGAATAACTATATTGTTTCTCTTAATGGCGTAGGAGGAACAACCACTCCTGATACTCCTACCACTGGAAAGGGTTCTGAGAGCAATCCATACACCGTAGCAGAAGCTATCGCAGCCATCAAGGCAGGCGCTCCTACCAGCGAGGTTTACGTGACAGGTATCGTTTCTGATGTTTATTTTTACAGTGATCAATACAAGAGCCTTTCTTACTACATCTCTGACGATGGTAAGAGCAAGGACATGCAGGTTTATTCAGGTAAGGGCTTGAATGGTGCAGACTTCACATCTAAGGATGATTTGAAGGTTGGACAGAAGGTAACTATCAAGGGTATCATCAAGGCATTCAACAAGAATGGTACTGATATTATGGAGATTGACAAGAACAGCACTATCGTCAAGATAGAAGGCGAAGGCACTGGCGGTGAGGTTACTCCAAAGCCAGATACTCCTGATACAGGCAATGGCAAGATAACATTTGCCGACGACCACAGGACTCTTACGCTTGAAAACAGCAAAGCAACTGCTGGTGAAAGCGTGACTTTTGACTTCACTGCACAGAACTACGAAAATCAGACAGACATGACAACTATAAAGTTGTCTGATGGAACAACTATCACCTTTGATGCTAATGGTGAGATAAATGGTTCAAAATACTACACTTCAGGAACTGCAGTTCGCGTTTACAAGAATAACAAGATTATCGTAAAGGGTACAAAAGAAATTGCAAAGATCATCTTCCACTGCAATGCACCATATAAAAAAAATGGTGAAACTGTTAATTGCGACGGTAATGAGACTGCAACCATAAACTTCTCTGGCAAGACTGCAACCTACACCAATGTGTTTACAGGTACAACAGGTGGTGGTGTTCAACTTAGATTCTCATCTATCGATATTGTTTATGCCAAGTAATCCACTCAATTACAAATAACTTTAACTATCCCCATTGCCTCTCATCAGGCAATGGGGATTTTTATTTCCAGCTATGCCCATCGCTTGGTCACTCGATGAACACGCGATGGGGAGCTGGTGAACAAGGGACGAGCAACCATTGCCCACGCGACGGGCAACGTATGCCCAAACTAATGACTACTACTTGGGCAACACATCTATGAAAATAAAAAAAAGAGCGAAAGGTATAAAAACAAGTAGAAAGATTTGGAGGAAAGGAAAAAAAGTCGTAACTTTGCAACCTGTTAAGTCAAAAGGCTATAATGGGCATGCACCGCAAGGACATGAAATGATGGCAACATCCCCATAACGTCTAATTTTAATAACCCAAATAAAAGTAAAAAACAAAATGAAAAAAGGTATTCATCCAGAGAACTATCGCCCTGTAGTATTCAAGGATATGTCTAATGGCGACATGTTCCTCTCACAGTCAACTTGCAAGACCAACGACACTGTTGAGTTCGAAGGCGAGACTTACCCAGTAGTAAAGATTGAAATCTCAAGCACCTCTCACCCATTCTATACAGGTAAGAGCAAGCTCGTTGATACTGCAGGTCGCGTTGACCGCTTCATGAACCGTTACGGCAAGTTGAAGAAGTAATATACCTTTTTATATATAAGGATATATTATCAATACGAGATAGAAGGTGCGTTCTAACGTAGTTGCATATGCGTTAGTGCGCACCTTTTACCTTTTCTATCATTCACTCAATCTATCAAATTATATGAAACAAATCAAGTTTTATCTCCTCGCCCTCCTTACTATCGGTACACTTGCGGCTTGCAGCAGTGACAATGATGGAGACAGTAATGGAGGGGGCAATAGCAGTGCTAATGTCAACAAAAATATCGTAACTTACGACCAAGCGGTCAAGAGATTGGAGTTTCCAAAATTACATGGCGGTAACAGCATCTTTATCATATATCGTGATGCGAATGGTACTAACGGAACAAAATATGACCCTGATGCCATCAACTACTCTGTGGAATGGGACTGTGAAAAGAAGTCGCAGCGTTGGTCTTGTTACATCCTCACCAACAAGAACAGATCTGGTAAGACGAGCAACTTAAGAGAGTATCCTAACGACCCTAGCCTCACTAGTTCACAAAGATGGGATAAAGATTATTACTATGGTTCAAGTTATGGCACAGGTGCACACCCATATGACACATCTTTTGACCATGGACACATTTGTCCCCACCAAGATCGTCAATATAGTTCGAATGCAACTTATCAGACGTACTACCTTACCAACATGCAGCCCCAATATAAAGTCTTCAACGGCAGCCATCCCGACCATAAGTATAGGGGCCTATGGATAAAGATGGAGAACTATCTGCATGGCTTTAAACTCAATGACACTGACACCATGTATGTTTGCAAGGGCGGTACCATCGACAAGGAGGAACACATTCTTACCCGTATACAGGAAAAGCTCATCGTACCCAAGTATTTCTTTGTGGCTGTCCTCGTCAAGAAGATGGTCAAAGGACAGGCTTACTACAAGTCTATCGGTATGTGGTTCCCACACACCAATGTATATCATGGAGACGACAAACTGTCTGATTACGCCATGAGCATCAAGGATCTGGAAGCAAAGACTGGTATAGACTTCTTCTGCAATCTTCCCGACGATATCGAGCGGGATGTTGAAAGCCAAAAAATACTTAGCGACTGGAATAATATAGAAACATACCAGTATAAATAAGAAAAAACTGGTCACTCCAGTCGCTAAGGAAGTAAGGAGATTATTAAGGTTTAAGAAGTTAAGTGACAACAGACTTATGGCCAGGCTTTCAAACCCACAAGTAATACTTCAGTAAGACAAAAAAGAAATCGCATGTTTCAAAAGTTCATTACAGAACTGTCGAAACATGCGATTTTTTATATGGCAACTTTGTATTTATCGTAACATCCTTCGTTATCTCCGATTATTCAGTCGAGAAGAGTCTGCCTTGAGAGGCTTGATGGTCGCACCCTTGCCAAACGACTTCTTTATGGTCTTCTCATTGGTCTTAGAAGAACCGAAGGCCTTGGCCTGACTGGTCTGGTTGACACGCTTTAAGTCAATATAAATCACATCGCCTTTCACACTTCCCGTACCTATCATGTAGCCCCAGAAAGTATCCTTGTCATGACCTTTCTCATAACCCAAGTGGAAACCAGCCTGTGAAGAACCATGGTCCATGACAAACGTAGCCCCAGAGTTCTTATACTGGATATAAATATCGTAATTATCATCAATATACCATTTAAACTCCAAGGTCTGTTGATCCGCTATAGAACCATCATCGTTATACTTATAGTCAGTCTCCACGCCCTCTCCACTCAAAGCATCACGAGTGTTAGCATATTGGAAGAACTTCATATCGGCATAGAACTCATTAGTCTGTCGTGACTGCCCATCATCTGAAAGATAAGAATAAGTTACTGGTCCATACCATTCGCCTGTAAGCAACTGTGCCTCTTCCACAAGTCCATTATTCTGCGAACCTCCTTGCCAACCATTATTCCAATCATTATTATTCCATCCCCAGTCGTCATAATGATCGTACCAACCATAAGGATCATACCAATAATCATCACCATCGCAACTGGTCATTGTAAGCGACATGGCAGCTATCACAGCCATTGTCAGCAAAGAATATACTTTTTTCATATCAATAGTAGTTTAATCAGAATTTATTTGTTTTCCGGAAAGAATCGCTTCGGCAGCATGGTGCTGTCGTTCTGCTCCCGAGCACTCTCCTGCTGTTCTTCCTTGTTATTACTGCGTGTCTTGGCGTAACCATAATATCCCCAAGAGTCGTACCAGCCATCGGAACCATACCAGTAATAATTGTCCCAGTCGGGCGTATTGACCTTGTAGAACTCGAAGCTGATCCATCTGTTCGTACTGTTAAAATCGATATCGCCACAGAAGTAACCATTGTCATCAAGATAATAGTTACGAATAACAGCCTTCTCCTGCGTGTCACGGAAAGTGATATAAATGGTTGTGCCACTCACCTTCCAGTAAATGCGGTTGGCCACATAATCCCATGGAGCATCGCTGTAATAGTCTATCCAATAACCATCTCCAGAATCATAACCAGAATTGAAGGTGACCTCTGCTCTGTTCGACGTGTAATAATTCCCTTGATAATTCAGTTGCGTCTTCAAATATCCCTTCCAACTTCCGTTGAGTACATAAGCTATATCTGCATCCTCATCGCAAGAAGTAAGTGAGAGCATCATGACAGCCATGAATATCATCGAGAAGTAATTAGTAATCTTTTTCATATCGCTTTTTGTTTAATAGTTAATATTTTCGTTAAATTCTGGTGCAAAGATACCTTATTCTTTTCTTCGTGCAAAGGGAATAGTAGATTATTTTAAGGAAAAATCCCTATTAGAAAGCGGATTTTCCCTAAAATGTTTGGGAATGTCAAGTTTAATGCCTAACTTTGTGCCAAACTTTATCTAAAAAAGCATGAAACGCTTACATTTTTTAATTATACTATCATTTATAACGATCTTTTCATCAGCAGAACCCTATTGCGATGTAAGAAAGTTTTCAATCCTCGATGGACTTGCCGCCAACTCCATTTCCGACTTGGCACAAGGCTACGACAATATGATGTGGTTTGGCACCTGGAATGGTCTGTCCTATTACGACGGCTATCATTTCAAGACATTCCGTGACGAGCCCGACGACATCGACATCATGAGTACCAACCGCATACTCTCCATCTTCCCAAGCCCAGACAACAATGTGTGGGTAGTCACCTTCGACCGCAAGCTATACATCTTCGATACAGAGCAATGCCAGTTTATCAAGGTTGGCACGATGCTCTGCAAGCGTTTCGGCATCCATTTGGAGTCGAGCGAGATATATCCACTCGCCAATGGACACACCTGGATTACGACTCACAAACAGAACTTCCTGATTCGTGTAGGTCAAGGAAAGGACATGGAGAGCATGAAACCCGAGCTCATCAAGGTGGGAGAAAAAGGACTGCGAAGCGGCAACGTATGGTTTATCAAGCAAGACAAGCGAGGCCGTGAATGGATTCTCACCGACAAGGGAACATTCATTTATGGCAAGAACTTCCATACCTCTACGCCCTTCAAGTGGTTCAGAGAAGTGGGCAACACCATCTTCCTCGCCACGACCGACGGCAAGGTGGCTGTCTACGACGAGCAGAACCATCTCTCCTGGATTCCCATGCCTGCAGGCGTCACTCGCATCAACGAGTTGAAGAATACTGGTTATCAGCTGATTATCGCTACCAACATAGGCCTCGTCGTGTACAATCCACGCACATTCAAGACCGATGTCATCAGTGTGCAGAACCCCAACCAGCCCATAGCAGAAGTGAAGAAAGCCTACGTAGACAGTCACAACATGGTATGGGCATTTACCGAAGGACAGGGCGTAACAGTGATCAATCTTCAGAAGATGACTGCACGATGGCTCTATGTCGACGCCCCCACACCAGCCGACCGTACCACAAGCAACAGTTTCTTCATCATGGAAGACGAGCACGGCACGCTGTGGACTATTCCCAACTATGGCACCTTCAGTTACTACGATCGCAAAACGGGCAAGCTCGTTCCCTATATGCTGAGAAGCAACTCGTCAGGCAACAGCTATATACCTTATATCTCGAAGTACACCATTTCAGACCAGGGAATACTTTGGCTGATAGGCATACACGACCTGACACAGGTGAACTTCAAGTTCCACAACTACAGCATGGTCAAACTTGACGAAGGTGAGTCGGAAGTGAGGTCCATGGCTTACACCAACAACGGATTCCATTGGGATGGTTTCAAATCGGGACACCTCAAGATCAGCGACAACCACTTCAACAAGATAGGTTATCTGCAGTCCAACGGACTGATCATCCAACAGCAGTTACCCTTCTCGTTCGCAGGCATTTATGCCATATATCAAGACATGAAGGAAAGAATGTGGATAGGCACTGACGGCGATGGTCTGTATCTGTACGCCAACAACAACATGCGCCATTTCCGTTACGATGCAGCCGATAAAAACTCCCTTCCGGGCGACAGCATCTATGATGTGGTGAGCGACCGACAGGGAAACATCTGGGTAGCCACCTATGGCGGAGGCTTGGCACTGGTGTGCGAAGACCCACAGGGCAACATATCCTTCCTGACATACCGTAACGGACTGAAATGGCCCAAAGGTTACAAAAAAGCACGCCGCATCACCTGCACCACCAGTGGCGAAATCCTCATCGGAACCACAGGAGGCCTCGTCACCTTCAAGGAGGAAAAGCGCCCTTCCAAAAACATACAATTCCACACCACTTCCTACAGGGAGAACGATACGACATCGCTCACCGCACCAGACATCAACTACATCCTGGTGCGTTCCAACGGCGAAACCTATGTATCAAGCATAGGAGGGACCCTCGACAAGTTAACAAGCGAAAACCCGCTACAGGACAACCTGAAGGTGAGATTCTGCAATTTCATCAATACCAGCGAGGGAAATGTGCAGAGCATGATAGAGGACAACAGTGGCAACATCTGGCTCATCAGGGAGTCGAGTGTCGATAAATACAACCCCAAGACAAAAAAGCTGACCGTCTTCGGTCCCAACGACTTCGACCTCAACATGACCTTCTCGGAGGCACGCCCCATTCACGACCCTGTAACCGACAACATCACAGTAGGCACTGCTACGGGCAGCCTGACGTTCAACCCCGCGAGACTGAAGCAGACCGACTATCAGCCCCGCATTATCTTCACTGAGCTGCACTACAACGGAAGCGACGAGAACATTCCTATCCTGCACCAGAAGAAGATAGTCATCCCAGCCAACAAACGCAACCTGTCCATCAGCTTTGCCGCACTCGACTATACACGCAAGTACCAGCAGTTCTATAAATACCGCATCGACGGAAATACCCCCGAAGGCGTATGGATCGACCTTCGAGGACAGAACCGCATCGGCTTCAACCGAATCTCGCATGGCAACTATGTGCTCAAGGTCATCGCCACCAATACGCATGGCAAATGGAGCAAATACGTGGCTTCGCTGGAACTCGACGTGCAACCGACGTTCTGGGAAAGCATCTGGGGCAAGCTGCTCATCATCCTCATCATTGCCGGTGTTACGGCTTTGTGTTTCATCACATACAACAAGCAGCAGAAGGAACGCATCAACCACGAGATGAACGAGATGAAGAACAGGTTCTTCAGCAAGGCTTCACACAAGCTTCGCACTCCACTCACGCTCATCGGAGGTCCGATAGACGAGGTGTTAGAGAAGGAGGACAATCTCTCTACCGAGAGCCGCAGCCTGCTGCAGATGGTTCAGCGCAATGCCAAAGAGATGCTCAATATGCTCAACAAGATGCTGAAGTTTGACAACGGAAGCGACTTCTATCTTGACGAAGGAAGCGATCAGGCATTCGTGTCAAGCGAGAACAACGGCAGCATCAGCGACAAGACAGCCAAAGGCTATCTCCAGGAAGTAAATAAGGAAGAGACTGAAGAGGCCGACAAGACGGAACCGACAGAAAAGGACATCACTATCCTCGTCGTAGAAGACAACCCCGACCTGCGCCAGTTCCTCTTCACCATCCTCAAGACAGACTATAATGTACTGCTTGCCGAAAACGGCAAGGAGGGCTTGGTAATGGCAAGAAACAAGATGCCCGACTTCATCCTTACCGACGTCACCATGCCTGTGATGGACGGTTTCACGATGGTACACTACATCAAGCAGGACACCAACACCGCCCATATTCCTATCATCGTACTGTCGGCTAAAGCCAGTGTGGAAGACCACCTGCGAGGCTTCGAGGAAGGTGTGGACGGTTATCTCACCAAGCCGTTCTCGGCCACCTACCTCAAGGGACGCATCGAGGCTGTCATCAATCAGCGTCATGCCCTGCAGCAAGACATGCTGAAACAGATACAACGAGCCGAGGGTGCCGAATTCCATATCACGCACGAATATCCACAGACAGCATCGGGACAGGGCGACAACAGAAGCCCGGCTACTAATAAGCGCATGACGGAAGAGGACGCTCTGACCGAAAAGATCGTACAGTTCATCAATGAGAACATGAGCAATCCCGACCTCAAAATCGATGACATCGCCGTAGCCATGGGTATGAGCCGCAGCGTGCTCTACGGCAAGATCAAGAATGCTGTGGGCATGAAGCCTATCGACTTCGTACGCCACATCCGCATCATGCGTGCCACCGAGTTGCTCTGCAATACCGACGAAACACTTAGCAGCATCGCCTACTCTTTGGGCTTCAGCGATCCTAAGTATTTCTCGAAGGTATTCAAAAAGGAAATGGGTATCATTCCAAGCGAATATAGAGAAAATTCAAAGTAATAACACTTTTTTATACCTGGTGCACGAAAAAAACGAGAATTTACACCTTGATTCTGTACGAAAGCAGTACCTTTGCACCAGTTCTTAGAAAAGTTAAATGATAGTTTAATTCTTGAATACTCCTTTCCTTCAACAACGAAAGGAATATTCAAAGTGATCCGGGGATTGTGAAATTCCCGGATTTTTTTATAAAAATTCTGCTAAAATCTACTGAACAGCTTAAAATGAGCTATTTATGAATAGTTCACCTCAATAGAGGTAATGACTTGGCAATAGTACCAACTTCTTCATTATACATAAGTTTGCCTTGCTTGTCAAACAACTCTGTTACGATTGCAAAGATAAATTTAAAATCTGAGAAATAACATCTTTTGCGTTGTTTTTATAGATTATTAAATTATGGTCGGAAAATGTCTCAGAAATGCAACTGTACAATATCTAAAGAAACACATATAAGTTTCATATACAGCATTAAAAACATGAGAAATGTTAAATGCAATTCCCTTTCTAACAATTCAAAGCAAAATTTTCTCGTTTGTAGATTGTTTTTCGTACTTTTGAAATTAGAATTATAAAAATGGGTATTTTTAGAATTTATGACTAAGGAGTAACAATATACCCATTTTGTAAATAAAGGGAATGTTGAACACCTAAAAATATCAATTTATGAAAACCAAAGGACGCAACATATGCGATACCCTCAAGGCTATTCGCAAACAAATAGCGGATGCCAATGGGATAGACTATTCACCCGAAGAATGCCACTTCAAGGGCGAATGCAAGGGAACTTGCCCAAGATGTGAGCAAGACGTGAGAGACCTGGAACATGAGTTGAGAATCAGACAAATGGCCGGGAAAGCCATCAAGGTCGCAGGAGTGGCATTGGGAATCACCGCCCTCGCCGCATCCACCACATCATGCGCCACCCAGAAGGGATATTATAGTTCTATATCAGAGAAAACCCTCCCTATTCTATTTCAAGAATATACGCCAAACGATTCCGTCCTCCTCAAAGAAAAAGAAGCACTAAACAAGAAAGGAGTACTTTTTGTACAAGGGCATCTCATTGACGAGCAAGGAGATCCACAAGTAGGAGCCACGATTACGGCAAAAATTTCTGGCAGCAAGACTATTGCTGACAAAGATGGAAACTTTACTATCGAGGTGGAGAAAGAAGATATAATCACCGTGAAATATCTTGGCATGCAAGACAGAATCATCAAAATCACAAAAATGAGCCAAGAGAAACTCAATATTATCACTTTGACAGAAGATGTCTTGGGGGAAGTCGCAGTTATCAGAGGAACAGCTCCTATCATCAAGAAAGATACTCATTCAGAAGAAGCAAAGCAAGAAAAGTACACGAATGATGGTAAGACCGCCATCATCCAACAAACCGTCGCATCAGACTCCACCAAGAGCAGCAAGCTATTTGGCGCAGCAATCGAGGAAATGGCATCATTCCCTGGCGGTTCAGCTGCATTGATGCAATACATCGCCCAAAATCTCCGCTATCCAAACATACAAGGAGATTGCAATATACAAGGAAGAGTCATTGTTGGTTTCACTGTCAATGAAGACGGAACCCTGAGTGACATCAAGGTGATGAAAAGCATTTCCCCTACCTTCGACGAGGAAGCCATTCGGGTAGTGAAAAGTATGCCGAAATGGAATCCTGCCAAGCGAAATGGCAAGGCCGTAAAAACGAAATATACAGTCCCCGTTACCTTTAGATTAGAATAAAATGAAGACCGCCCCACTCATTTGCATCGACCGCCACCGCCTTACGATAGACGGCGAGGGTGTCACCACCCTCGTGGCATTCCACGGATGCCCTCTCCATTGCAAGTATTGCCTCAATCCCCAATGCCTCGAAGCCGACGGCGTATGGCAGGAGATGGACACGGAACTGCTGATGATGAACGTGGAGATGGACAATCTTTATTTCTTGGCGACAGGAGGCGGCATCTGCTTTGGTGGAGGCGAACCACTCTTGCGAAGCGCATTCATCAAGGAATTTTGCGAGCAATGTCCTGAGGAATGGCAGTTTACGATGGAGACGAGCCTCAACGTGCCTCGCCATCACTTGGAGGAAGTCATCTCCTTCATCGACTCCTTCATCATCGACATCAAGGACATGACACCTGCCATCTACCAAGCCTATACCGGCAAGGGCAATCAGCAAGTTATTGAGAACCTTGTCTGGCTCTACTCCCATGCCAAACATAAAGATAAAATCACCCTCCGTCTCCCCATTATACCCAAGTTCAACACTGAAGAGGACAGAAAACACAGTCGTCAAGTCTTAGAAGAATTAGGGTATGAGAATTTTGATGAATTTGAATATGTGATTAGAGGATAAACTGGTTAAATCTATGCCCTACCGAGACTATGGTCTCATTTCAGTGTTGTTTCTACGGACTATCTTGCCGTTCAAGGTGGACTCACGGATATACTCAGCCAACTTGCGATTGGTTTTTCTCGCCATCAATTTCAATACCTCGTAGCTTGGCAGAGAGAATTTCTTCGTGTCAAACTTTGACAGCTTGCGAATCCTTTTAGTGGGCAGTTTTCCACCCTTTCTCCTGGCTTGTTCATGCATGCTTGTAATTCGACATACTGTTTATAGTTGGTACACTCACTTTCTGCGACCGTTGGGAACAAAAATTCTCCGCCCTTATGGTGGAGCGAGGAGTTTTGGGGTTCCCAAAACATAACCTCG
>ERZ1031845.174-NODE-174-length-25621-cov-5.046507_pt1 | contig 25621 bp, 23 predicted proteins | sample MGYA00518169_ERZ1031845 | MGnify/ENA primary metagenome ERZ1031845 (study PRJEB33719, sample SAMN04261265) | wastewater metagenome | biome: rural village; feature: human; material: feces | host: Homo sapiens | place: El Salvador | collected 2014-01-14 ...
GCAAAAATCATTTTGGAAAGGCTGACAACGTAAAAGTTGTGATTGATCCGGATACCTGCGAATATCATTGTTATCAGGAAAAAACAGTGGTAGAGACCGTGGAAGATCCGATTGAGCAGATCTCTTTGCAGAATGCCCAGATGATCAATGGAAAATATACATTGGGCGATATCGTTCAGGTAGAAGTAAAATCCAAGGAATTTGGCCGTATTGCAACACAGAATGCCAAGAACGTGATCTTACAGAAGATTCGTGAAGAAGAACGAAAAGTGATTTACGATGAGTATTTCAGCATGGAAAAAGAAGTAGTGACAGGTGTTGTTCAGCGTTATGTCGGACGCAATGTCAGCATTAATCTGGGAAAAGCAGATGCACTTCTGACCGAAAGCGAGCAGATCAAGGGCGAAACATTCCAGCCGACCGAACGTATCAAAGTGTATATCCTGGAAGTAAAGGCTACTTCCAAGGGACCGAAGATTCTTGTATCAAGAACCCATCCGGAACTGGTCAAGAGACTGTTTGAGTCCGAAGTTTCCGAAGTACGTGATGGCATTGTTGAGATCAAGGCAATTTCACGTGAGGCAGGAAGCCGTACCAAGATTGCTGTATGGTCCAATGATCCGGATGTTGATCCGGTTGGTGCCTGTGTCGGATTAAACGGTGCACGTGTTAACGCGATCGTCAATGAGCTGCGCGGAGAGAAAATCGATATTATTACCTGGGATGAGAATCCTGCCATCCTGATCCAGAATGCATTAAGTCCTGCAAAGGTTATTTCCGTTATTGCGGACGCTGACGAGAAAGCAGCAAAAGTTGTGGTTCCGGATTACCAGTTATCGCTTGCTATTGGTAAGGAAGGACAAAATGCCCGTCTGGCAGCCCGCCTGACTGGATTTAAGATTGATATCAAGAGTGAGACACAGGCAAGAGAGTCCGGGGATTTCCTTGATTATGAGAACGATTATGAAGACGATGAATATGACGATAATTATGAGTATGATGAGGAAGGCTATTACAAAGATCCGGATGCAGCAGAGGAGACTTCTTCCGATGAAGAGCCGGCAGAAGAAGCACCTGTAGAAGAAACACCGGTAGAAGAAACTTCCTCTGAGGAGTAATTATGGCAAATAAAAAAATTCCATTGCGCAAGTGTGTCGCCTGTAATGAAATGAAAGAAAAGAAGGAAATGATCCGGGTAATCAAAACACCGGAAAATGAAATTGTACTGGATGCCACCGGTCGCAAAAACGGCCGTGGGGCATACATCTGTGCAGATCCTGGGTGTCTTCGCCTGGCAAGAAAAAACAAGGGACTTGAGCGCTCCTTAAAGACTGCAATTCCACAGGAAGTGTATGAGAGTCTGGAAAAGGAGATGAGTACACTTGCATGATAGCGTATTATCCATGCTTTCCATAGCCGCAAAGTCGGGAAATGTTGTAAGCGGTGAGTTTTCTACAGAAAAAGCAGTAAAAACAGGTCATGCCTATCTCGTGATTGTCTCTGCAGAGGCATCCGGGAACACAAAAAAGAGTTTTTGTAATATGACGGATTTTTACCATGTGCCATGCTATTGTTACGGAAGTAAGGAAGCACTTGGACGCTGCATCGGAAAAGAATTCCGTGCATCACTTGCCGTGACAGATGAAAATCTGGCGAAGGCCGTAGAAAAGAAGCTCAAAGAGCACACCGTATAAAAATATAAAACTGAATAACGGAGGTAAATTCATTTATGGCAAAAATGAGAGTTCATGAACTCGCGAAAGAGTTAAATATAAAATCACAGGATATTTTAGATAAATTAAAAAATACAAAGTTTGACGGAAAAAGTGCTTCCAGCAATATGGAAGAAGAAGCACAGGCACTGGTCCGCGGTGCTTTTTCGAAAGAAGCAAAACCGGCAGCAGATGTGAAAAAAACAGAAGTTGCAAAGGCAGGTGCAACAAAAACTGCGGATGGAAAAGAACGTCCAAAGAAAAAATCCAGTATCACAGCTGTATTTAATGCACAGTACAGCAAGCAGTCCAGAAAACCAGCAAACGGAAATAACAACAATCGTGGAAACGGAACTGGGAATGGAAATGGAAACGGAAGAAGAAGGGATGAAAACAAACGTCCGGCACAGCACAGTATCATCCGTCCGCGTCCGGTCGGAGAGCGTGCAATGCGTCCAATCAGTGAGCGCACCCCTTCGCCGACAGCGGATCTTGAAGTAAGTAAGCCGGCAAACAATAAACCGGCAGAAAACACAAATACCCGCAACAGCCAGGAAAACCGCGGAAACAACAATCATTCCGGTGGCGAGAGAAACAACAGACCGCAGAATGACAGAAACAATGACAGAGGCGGGGAGAGAAATAATAACCGTCATCAGGGAGATAGAAACAATAACAATCGTCCGAACGGAGACAGAAACAACAGCCGTCCACAGAACGACAGAAACAATAACGGCAGAAAGAACCGTTTCAGTAAAGAGCCGGCAGCAGTTGCAGCACCGGAAGAAATCCGCGGAAAGGACTCCCGTGGAAATAATGACCGCCGCAATAACAACAATAATCATCGGAAAGATCATGATAAACTCGGCGGAAAGAAACAGGAAAATTATGTAAACCTTGAGAAGCACGGCGGCAGAAAGAAACCACAGCAGCAGCCGAAGCCGAAGGAAGATGAAAATGTAATCAAGACGATCACACTTCCGGAAAAGATGACAATCCGTGATCTGGCAGACAAGATGAAACTGCAGCCATCTGCCATTGTAAAAAAACTCTTTATGAAGGGTGAAATGGTAACGGTAAATCAGGAAGTAGATTTTGAGACAGCGGAAGAAATCGCACTGGAGTTTAACTTTATCTGCGAGCCGGAGGAGAAGATTGATGTCATCGCGGAACTCTTAAAAGAGGATGAAGAAGATCCGAAGAATCTGGTTCCACGTCCACCGGTTGTCTGTGTTATGGGTCATGTCGATCATGGTAAAACATCCCTGCTGGATGCGATCCGTTCCACACGTGTGACAGACCGCGAGGCCGGTGGTATTACCCAGCATATCGGTGCATCTGTGGTGTCCATCAATGGACAGAAGATCACATTTTTGGATACTCCTGGTCATGAGGCATTTACCGCAATGCGTATGCGTGGTGCAAATTCTACCGATATTGCAATCCTAGTTGTCGCTGCAGATGATGGTGTTATGCCACAGACCATCGAGGCAATCAACCATGCAAAGGCTGCCGGTGTAGAAATCATCGTTGCTGTCAACAAGATTGATAAGCCGAGTGCAAACATTGAAAAAGTAAAGCAGGAGCTTTCCGAATACGAACTGATTCCGGAAGACTGGGGTGGAAGTACGATTTTCTGTCCGGTTTCTGCACATACTAAGGAAGGTATCGACAATCTTCTGGAAATGATCCTTCTGACTGCAGAAGTGATGGAACTGAAAGCAAATCCAAACCGTAATGCAAGAGGTCTGGTCATTGAGGCACAGCTGGATAAGGGACGCGGTGCGGTAGCAACGGTTCTGGTTCAGAAAGGAACACTTCATGTCGGAGATTCCATTGCCTGTGGAAGCAGCTACGGTAAAGTCCGTGCCATGATCGACGACAAGGGACAGCGCGTGAAGAAGGCAACTCCTTCCACACCGGTAGAGATCCTCGGATTAAACAGTGTACCGGCAGCCGGAGAGACATTTGTTGTCTGCGATTCCGATAAGGAAGCAAAATCATTTGCAGATACTTATATTTCAGAGGAAAAGAACCGCCTGATCGAAGATACCAAGGCAAAGATGTCACTGGATGATCTGTTCTCCCAGATCCAGTCCGGAAATATGAAGGAACTTGATATTATTGTAAAAGCGGATGTACAGGGTTCTGTTGAGGCAGTGAAACAGTCACTTGTGAAACTGTCCAATGAAGAAGTGGTTGTAAAAGTGATCCATGGTGGTGTCGGCGCAATCAACGAATCTGATGTTATTCTTGCTTCCGCATCCAATGCGATCATCATCGGATTTAATGTCCGTCCGGACCCGATTGCAAAAGTTACCGCAGATAATGAGGGTGTAGATATCCGTCTGTACAAGGTTATTTACAATGCGATCGAGGATGTAGAGGCTGCCATGAAGGGTATGCTTGATCCTGTATTTGAGGAGAAAGTTATCGGTCATGCAGAAATCCGTCAGATCTTTAAGGCATCCGGTGTCGGTAATATTGCCGGTTCTTATGTACTTGACGGTGTGATGGAACGCGGATGTAAAGTTCGTATTTCCAGAGAAGGCGAGCAGATCTTCGAGGGAGATTTAGCATCCCTGAAGCGTTTCAAGGATGATGTCAAGGAAGTTAAGGCCGGATATGAATGTGGTCTTGTATTCGAAGGCTTTAATGACATTCAGGAACTTGATCAGGTAGAAGCTTATAAGATGGTAGAAGTACCAAGATAGGATAGAATATGAGAAAAAACAGTATTAAAAATATTCGGATCAATGAGGAAGTGATGCGTGAGCTTTCCAATATTATCCGCGGGGAAATTAAAGACCCGCGGATCAATCCGATGACCAGTGTAGTTGCAGTGGAGGTCGCTCCGGATCTGAAAACGGCAAAGGCCTATATCAGTGTGCTGGGGGATGAAAAATCACAGCAGGATACGATTGCAGGACTTCGCTCCGCAGAAGGATTTATTCGCAGGAGTCTGGCAAAGTCCGTAAATCTGCGCAACACACCGGAGATCAAATTTGTATTGGACCAGTCCATTGAATATGGAATCCATATGTCAAAAATGATTGATGAAGTGACCAAAGATATAAAGGAGAAACCGGATGAAGAAGCTTGATGAGATTCTTGCAGGAAAAAAATCGGTAGGTCTTGCCGGACATGTACGTCCGGATGGGGATTGTGTGGGCTCCACACTCGGAGTTTACAACTATATCCGGAAATATTATCCGGATGTGGATGTGCGATTGTATCTTGAGCCGATTCCCAATATCTTTAAATTCCTGAATTTTTCATCGGAAATCCGCAGTGACTATGAGGAATCCGTGGTGTTTGATTTGTTTATCGCCATGGACTGCGGAGATGAGAAACGTCTGGGGAATGCTGCACGTTATTTTCAGGAAGCAAAGCATACAGCCTGTATTGATCACCATGTCAGTAACCAGAGTTTTGCAGAGGAAAATTATATTTTCCCGGATGCAAGTTCCACTTGTGAGCTGATCTGTGAACTGTTAGATACGGAGAAGATCACAAAAGAAATCGCGGAATGTCTGTATACCGGAATGGTTACCGATACCGGAGTGTTTCAGTATTCCTGCACGTCTTCCTCCACGATGAATATGGCGGGCATGCTGATGGATAAAGGAATTGATTTCACAAAAATTGTGGATGAAGCTTTTAATCAGAAAACATACAACCAGAACCGTGCCATGGGACAGGCGCTGCTTTCCAGCAGACTTCGTCTGGGTGGCAGAGTAGTGACTTCTTTTCTGACGCTCGAAGAGATGCATGCACTGGAAGTTCTTCCGAAACATATGGAAGGAATCGTGGAGCAGATGCGCAATACCAAAGATGTGGAACTTGCAGTATTCCTTTATGAGAATGAGGATCATACGTTTAAAGTAAGTTTTCGTGTAAACGGTGCGTTTGATGCGGCATCGCTTGCGATGCATTTTGGCGGCGGCGGACATGTCAAGGCTGCCGGATGTACCGTGGAAGGACCGGCAGAAGAGGCAATTGAGCGTATTCTTGCCGAGGTTGAGAAGAGATTATAATATGATAAACGGAATTATAAATGTTTATAAAGAGCGGGGCTTTACTTCCTTTGACGTGGTAGCAAAGCTCCGCGGCATTTTACATGAGCGCAAAATTGGACATACCGGAACGCTCGATCCGGAAGCGACCGGAGTACTTCCCGTATGCATCGGAAATGCAACAAAGGTATGTGAACTTCTGACGGATAAGGATAAAGTGTATCGTACGGTGATGTATCTTGGCATTACAACCGATACACAGGATATGACCGGAACGGTGAAAGAAGATCGTTCCAGAGAGGCTGCATTGCTGAAAGAACAGACCGTGGAAGCGGCTATTTTGCAGTTCGTTGGAGATTATGAGCAGATTCCGCCAATGTACTCGGCACTCAAAGTCAACGGAAAGAAGTTATGTGATCTGGCCCGCGCCGGAATTGAGGTAGAGCGGAAAGCCCGCACGGTTAAAATTTTTTCCATAGAAATTGAAAAAATCAATCTTCCTTATGTGACGATGCAGGTGCACTGTTCCAAGGGAACTTATATCCGTACGCTGTGTGCGGATATCGGAGAGGTGCTTGGCGTAGGCGCGTGTATGGAATCCCTGGTCAGGACAAGAGTGAGTGCTTTTCCTCTGGAAGAGGCACACACGTTGGCAGAAATTGAAAAGATAAGGGATGAAGGAACGCTGGAAGAACTGATTCTTCCGGTGGACCGCGTGTTTGAGGGAAAGACGAAACTGACGGTTGTACCGGAAGCGTTTCGGTTTCTTCAGAATGGAAACCGTTTAAACGATGGAAATTTTACGGATGTACCGGAAAAAATTGCGGATGGTGAGCAGGTACTGGTTTATGATCCGATGGGACATTTTTACGCTGTATATCAGTATGAGAGAGAAACAAAGGACTATAAAGTCCGGAAAATGTTTGGTGCATAAATATGATTTGCTGGAATAAGATAGAAGATTTTCATATAGAAGAACCAACGGCATTGTCGCTGGGAAAATTTGACGGAGTACACCGTGGACACGAAGCACTGATTGAACACCTTCTGGAAAAGAAGAAAGAAGGGTTAAAGGCCGTTGTTTTTACGTTTGATATTCCACCGAAAAAACTTACGGAGAATAATAATTACCGTGTCCTTTCGACCAATAAAGAAAAGCAGGAAATTCTCAAAGAACGTGGAATTGATTACCTGTTGGAATGTCCGTTTACCAAAGAAGTCATGTGCATGGAGCCGGAGGCTTTTGTTGCATGGATTGTAAAAAGTCTGCATGTAAAGAGCATGGTAGTCGGATCGGATTTCCGGTTTGGCCATAACCGGAAAGGGGATCATATTCTGCTGGAAAAATTGTCCGCGACATATGGCTATACCCTTAGGGTGGTAGACAAGATCCAGTATGAGGGACGGGACATCAGCAGTACGTTTGTGCGGGAACAGATCATAAAAGGCAATATGGAAAAGGCAAATGATCTGCTTGGGTATCCGTTTTTTGTAAAGAGTGAAGTGATTCATGGAAGGCAGCTTGGAAGAATGCTCGGAATCCCGACGATCAATATGGAACTTGTGGCCGAAAAACTTCTTCCGCCGAAAGGTGTATATGCAACTGCGGTAGAGATTGGTGGAAAATATTACACAGGTGTGACAAATGTCGGATGCAAACCGACCGTCAATCACTCCAATAAAGTAAATGTGGAGACGCATATACTGGATTTTTCCGGTGATCTGTACGGATATGAACTAAAGGTCAGCTTTTATTCTTTTATACGTCCGGAACAGAGATTCTCGTCTGTAGAGATGTTAAAAGAACAGATGGAAAGAGACATTGAAACGAGCCGCAGTCGTATGATGTCGATAAACGGCGACATGTAAATATATTACATAAATATTACAAAAATATGTTGACATTGTAATTATTTGTTGTTATACTCGTTTTGTTATGAGATTTCATGAGACATGAGGGAGGAATCTGTGAAATGAATCGTATGACAAAAAAGAGAGTTGGAATGGTACTTGCTTTTTCTCTGACACTGACCGGTGCGGCAGCCTATATCGGGATACAGCAGGGAAATACAGATAAAACAGAGGCGGCCGGATCGCTCACAGCCGGTGTTTCCGCATCTTTGAATGCAAGCGAAGTGGAGGCGCTGGATGTGACGGCAGGAGTAACCAGTCAGCTGTATGATAAAACAGATGTTGCGGTGGCTGCGAATGAAAAGCAGATGGTTGCACAGGGAATCGAAGATACGCAGACAAAAGAAGCGGTTTCGGAAAATACCACGGAGGATACCAGCATTTGTGGGTATAAAAATCTTGGAATCGCGCAGGTGCAGGGAAGCCTGAATGTGCGAAAAAAGGCATCCACAGATAGTAAAGTTGTTGGAAAAATGACGGATAAAGATGCCTGTGAGATTGTCTCGGTCAAGGGAGATTGGGCAAAGATCACCTCCGGCAAGGTGGAAGGTTATGTAAAGACAGAGTATCTTCTGACAGGAGATGCGGCAAAAAATGTAGCAAAGAAAGAAATTACAAAAGTTGTTACAGTAAATACCACAACCCTTCGTGTAAGAGAAAAGGCTTCTGAAGATTCTGCAATACTTTCTCTGGTTGGAGAGGGAGAGGATCTTGTTGTGGAAGATACAAAAGACGGCTGGTATAAAGTGGAAGTGGATGATCAGAAGGGATATATTTCCGGAGATTATGTAGAGGTAACAGAAAAACTTCCGACAGCATCGACGGTAAAAGAACTGGAATACGGAGAGGGATACACGGATTCCCGCGTTTCTTTAGTACAGTTTGCATTACAGTTTGTAGGAAACAGTTATGTCTGGGGTGGAACAAGCCTGACAAACGGAATTGATTGTTCCGGATTTACGATGCAGGTATATGCGAGATACGGAGTCGGCCTCCCGCATCATGCGGCAAGTCAGCCGGCATACGGAAAACGAATCAGTGCATCTGAGGCAAAACCGGGAGATCTCTTTTTCTATGGAAGCGGAAGCAGCATCAGCCATGTGGGAATTTATATCGGAAACGGTCAGATTGTGCATGCCAGCAATGCACGTACCGGAATTAAAATTTCCAATGCCTATTACCGGACACCAATCTGTGTCATATCGTATTTAAATTAAAAAACTGTTTACAACGATACGGATTTATGATACATTAGATTAGTATGGTTTAACCCATATTCGGTGAATGGACACTCCGACCTTTTGCTGAGTATCGGGTGCAAAAATATTTTAAGGAGGATCATAAAATGATCGCAAAAGAAAAGAAACAGGCAATTATCAATGAGTATGGAAGAACACCAAACGACACTGGTTCACCAGAAGTTCAGGTAGCTGTTCTTACTGCAAGAATTCAGGAGCTTACTGAGCACTTAAAGCAGAATCCAAAGGATCATCATTCCAGAAGAGGTATGCTTAAGATGATCGGTCAGAGACGTGGATTATTATCATACTTAAAGAGCATTGATATTGAAAGATATCGTTCTTTAATTGAGCGTTTAGGACTCAGAAAATAATTGTAAACAAAGAGCGGAGTTTTATATTCCGCTCTTCTTTTTGTTGTATGGCAGAACTTTTTTCCGGGACCACTGAAGAGGACAAAACGCTGTTTTGTATTGTTCAGTAGTTTCGGGGTTTTGACATACCGTATTAAATTTTGAAGGAGAGAATACATGTACAAAAGTTATTCAATGGAACTGGCAGGCAGAACACTGACCGTTGATATCGGAAGAGTATGTGCACAGGCAAATGGTGCCGCATTATTAAAATATGGAGAGACTACCGTATTATCTACGGCTACTGCTTCCGACAAGCCGAGAGATGGCGTTGATTTCTTCCCACTGAGCGTGGAATTTGAAGAAAAAATGTACTCGGTTGGAAAAATTCCTGGCGGATTTAACAAGCGTGAAGGAAAGGCATCAGAGAACTCTATTCTTACCGCACGTGTCATTGACCGTCCGATGAGACCTCTGTTTCCGAAAGATTACCGCAATGATGTAACCTTAAATAATATGGTTATGTCTGTAGATCCGGAGTGCCGTCCGGAGCTGGTTGCCATGATCGGTGCAGCACTTTCTACTACCATTTCCGATATTCCGTTTGACGGCCCATGTGCCATGACCCAGATGGGAATGAAGAATGGTGAATTTATTGTAAACCCATCCCAGAAAGATTGGGACGAGGGAGATTTAAAGCTTACGGTTGCATCTACAGCAACAAAGGTCATCATGATTGAGGCCGGTGCCAATGAGATTCCGGAAGCAAAGATGATTGAGGCTATTTATAAGTGCCATGATGTCAACCAGACAGTCATTGCATTTATCAATAAGATCCGGGAAGAGGTTGGCAAACCGAAGCATGCGTATACAAGCTGTGCGATTCCGGAAGAAATGTTTGCAGCTATGCGGGAAATCGTCACTCCGGAGCAGATGGAAGAAGCGGTATTTACCGATGAAAAGCAGCAGAGAGAAGAGAATATCCGTGAAATCACAGATAAATTTGCAGAGGCTTTTGCAGAGAACGAGGAGTGGCTTGCTGTTCTTGACGAGGCCGTTTACCAGTATCAGAAGAAGACTGTTCGTAAGATGATCTTAAAGGATCATAAGCGTCCAGACGGACGTGCGATCGATCAGATCCGTCCGCTGGCTGCAGAAGTAGATCTGATCCCTCGTGTACATGGTTCTGCCATGTTTACCCGTGGACAGACACAGATCTGCGATGTTGTTACACTTGCACCGCTTTCGGAAGTACAGAAGATTGACGGACTTGATGAGAACGTGACAACCAAGCGTTATATGCATCAGTACAATTTCCCGTCCTATTCTGTTGGAGAGACAAAGCCAAGCAGAGGTCCGGGACGTCGTGAGATCGGACACGGTGCGCTTGCAGAGCGTGCATTACTTCCGGTTCTTCCTTCTGTGGAGGAGTTCCCGTATGCAATCCGTGCAGTTTCCGAGACATTTGAATCCAATGGATCTACTTCCATGGCATCTACCTGTGCGTCCTGTATGTCACTGATGGCTGCAGGTGTTCCGATTAAAAAGATGGTTGCAGGTATTTCCTGTGGTCTTGTGACCGGAGAGACGGATGATGATTATCTGGTACTGACAGATATCCAGGGACTTGAAGATTTCTTCGGAGATATGGATTTCAAGGTAACCGGTACACATGATGGTATCACTGCAATCCAGATGGATATCAAGATCCATGGCCTGACCCGTCCAATCGTAGAAGAAGCCATTGCCCGTACCCGTGAGGCACGCGTCTACATTATGGATGAAGTTATGAGCAAGGCAATTGCAGAGCCACGAAAAGAAGTAAATCAGTGGGCACCGAAGATTGAACAGATCACCATTGATCCGAATAAAATTGGAGATGTTGTGGGACAGAAGGGTAAGACAATCAATGAGATCATTGCCCGTACAGGTGTCAAGATTGATATTACAGATGATGGTGCGGTTTCTGTCTGTGGAACAGACAAGGAGGCAATCGCAAAGGCCATTGATATGATAAAAATCATCACAACCGATTTTAAGGAAGGGCAGATCTTTACCGGTACAGTTGTAAGTATCAAAGAGTTTGGTGCTTTTATCGAGTTTGCACCAGGCAAGGAAGGAATGGTTCACATTTCAAAGATTGCCAAGGAACGCATTGAGCATGTCGAGGATGTACTGACACTTGGAGATGTTGTGAAAGTTGTCTGTCTTGGAAAGGACAAGATGGGAAGAATCAGTTTTTCCATTAAGGACGTTCCGGCAGATCAGAAATAAAATACCGTACAGAATTAAGATCCATGAAAGATGTACTTCAGGGGCCGCACCATGCGGCCCTTTTTTCATACCATGAAAGAAAAAGGCGATGATTCGAAAAGTTCGGAGTTGAAATATGAATCGTGTCAAACAGCTTGTACATGCAGAGAATGTATATCGTATGGGTTACACGGGGAAAAATATCCGGGTGGTGACACTGGACACAGGCGTTTATCTGCATCCGGATCTGCGGCAGAATGTGGTTGGATTTCTAGATTTTGTGGCAATGAAACGAGCCTGTTATGATGACAATGGACACGGAACACATGTTGGCGGAATTTTGTGTGCGAATGGCAGAATGAAAGGAATGGCACCGCAGGCACAGCTGATTGCGCTGAAAGTCCTCGGGAAGGATGGAGGAGGACAGACGGAGCGGGTGATTCGTGGCCTGCAATGGGTGCTTGCACATCATAAAGAACTGGGAATCCGGATTCTGAATTTTTCCGTAGGATTTCTTCCGGGGGCACTCGACCGTGAGCAGAAGCAGATTATGGAGCTTTTAGAACAGCTGTGGGATGATGGCGTGACGGTTGTCACAGCGGCCGGAAATAATGGCCCGGGAGCCGGGACAGTCACGGCTCCCGGTATTTCGAGAAAAGTGATTACGGTGGGGGCAAGTGATGACCGGAGTTCTCCGGGGGAAAGGCGTGGTGGCTACAGTGGCTGTGGTCCGACCGGATGCTGTATTATGAAGCCGGAAATTTTAGCACCGGGGACGAATATTGTAAGTCTGGATCATCACGGAGCACTATATTCCAGAAAAAGTGGTACCTCTATGGCAACCCCTGTCGTATGCGGGGCACTGGCACTTGCATTACAGAAAAATCCAAAGCTGCGGCCGGAAGAACTTAAACTGAAATTATATGAATCGGCGCGGAAAGAAACGGGAATGTCCATGGCGTGGGGCGTTCTTGATGTTGATAATTTGCTGGCATTGGTATAAAATACTCTCTAAAAGCCTGTCGGTGACATTTTATGAGAACCAAAGGAGGAGACAGATGAAACGAATATTAAATAAACTCTTTAGTAAACTTGTCCTTGGAGGATTGATTATTATATTGCAGTTCAGCTGGTTTGTCTATCTGTTGTACAGTGCGACCGTATACAGTTCCATGGTAGATGCATTGTTTAAAATTGCATCCATTGTGCTTGCATTGTTTGTCTCCAGCAGGGATATGCGTTCCACATATAAAACTTCCTGGATTTTTCTGATACTGGCACTTCCTCTGTTCGGAATTCCGGCATACTATCTGTTTGGCCGTCCGGGACTGACAAAACGGACCCGTATGAAGATGGACGTGGTCAGCAGCAGGATACGGGCATACAGTTCTCCTTCCGATGATGTGATGTCTGCCTTAAGGGCAGAGGATGATTCTGTCGGACAGCAGGCGCAGTATCTCACCCGTTATGCGGGGTATCCGGTGTACAGGGAGGCGGATACACAGTATTATTGCTGCGGAGAAGAGATGTATCCGCAGTTTCTGGAAGATTTAAAAACAGCAAAATCTTATATCTTTCTGGAGTATTTTATTGCAGAGCCTGGAAAGATGCTGGATGCAATTGTTGAAATTCTGGCACAGAAAGCAAAAGAGGGTGTGGATGTACGGTTTATGTACGATGGAATCGGATGTATCCAGACACTGCCCAATAAATATTATCGTTATCTGCAGGAAAAGGGAATCAAATGTGCATGTTTCCAGCCATTTCGACCGCTGATGTCAATTATCCAGAATAACCGGGACCACCGGAAGATCACGGTGATTGACGGAAGGGCTGCCTATACCGGGGGGATGAACCTGGCGGATGAGTATATCAATGCCAGAGTGCGTTTTGGGTATTGGAAGGATGCGGCAATCCGTCTGACCGGAGAATGTGTCTGGAGTTTTACAAGCATGTTCTTGGAACTATGGGATTATATTTTGAAAACAGAAAGCGATTATACATTTTATCGTGCAACCTCCATGGAAAAACACAGGCTGCAGGAAAAAATCCATGCAGATGAAAAAGGATTTGTCCAGCCGTATACCGATTCTCCGCTGGATCACGAAGATGTCGGCGAAAATGTATATCTGAATATGATCAGCAGGGCAAAAAAATATCTTTACATCTTTACTCCGTATCTGATCATCGGGTCCGAGATGCGCACGGCACTTGTAAATGCGGCAAAATCCGGAGTGGATGTGCGTCTGGTTGTACCGGGAATTCCGGATAAGAAACTGGTGTATTTCCTGACACAGTCGAATTTCCCGTATCTGATCAAAAACGGAGTGAAAATATACACATATACGCCAGGTTTTATCCATGCAAAATGTTTTGTGTCAGATGATGTACAGGCAACCGTGGGAACGGTAAATATGGATTACCGCAGTCTGTGTCTGCATTTTGAATGTGGCGTCTGGATGTATCGTACCCGGGCAGTTTTACAGGTAAAAGAAGATGCGTTAAAAACATTTGCGGAAAGCCACGAAGTGACTCTGGAGGAATTTCAAAAGAAATCGTTTCTTGTGCGTACATTTATGGGGGCATTAAAATTGTTTGCACCCCTTCTGTAAAACACTAAATATAGTAATTTGTCCTTGCATTTTCTACAACATAAAGATAAAATATAGATTATGACAGAAAGGACGAGAGGGATGGAACTGACCGTTAAACTCCAGGTATTTGAGGGACCGCTGGATCTGCTTTTGTATCTGCTCGAAAAGAATAAAGTGAATATCTATGATATTCCGATTGTGGAGATCACGGAACAGTATATGGAGTATATCCGGGAAATGAAACGACAGGATCTGGAGGTACTCAGTGAGTTCCTGGTTATGGCTGCAACGCTGATCGATATCAAATCACGCATGCTTCTCCCATCGAATCCGGACAGCGAAGAGGAAGAAGAAGATCCGCGTGCGGAACTGGTACAGCAGCTTCTGGAATACAAGATGTACAAATGTATGGCGTATGAACTAAAAGACCGGCAGATGGATGCCGGTCGTGTTATGTATAAGAAGCCGACGATTCCGGAGGAAGTGCGTGCGTATGAGCCGCCGGTTGACATCCACGAACTGATGTCGGACATTACGCTTTCACGTCTGCATGAAATTTTTGAGAGCATTATGAAAAAACAGCAGGATAAAATTGATCCTCTGCGGTCAAAGTTCGGAAAGATTGAAAAAGAAGAGGTATCACTGGAAGACAAGATGGAGGATCTGAAAAAATATGCGGCCGGACACAGGCACTTCAGTTTCCGGGGACTTTTGACGGCACAGTCATCGAAAGTGGAAGTGATCGTTACGTTTCTTGCGATTCTGGAGCTGATGAAAATGGGAACGATACGGATTTCGCAGGAACATATTTTTGATGATATCCAGATTGATTCGAAAGTTGCAGCATAGATTATCATGTATTGCAGGATGGACGAAAAATATGGAAGAAAAAAAATACAAGGCAATTATAGAAGGAATTCTGTTTTCTATGGGAGAATCCGTAGAACTGGAAAAAATTGCAGGAGCTCTTGGACTTGATCAGAAGAAAACAAAGGAACTGATCGATGAAATGAGAAACGAGTGGGAAGAACAGAAACGCGGCGTTACCATCACGGAGCTGGATGGAGCCTACCAGATGTGCACCAGACCCGAAATTTACGAATATCTGATTAAAATTGCAAAGCAGCCCAAACGCCGGGTTTTAACCGATGTTCTTTTGGAGACGCTTTCCATTATTGCATATAAGCAGCCGGTGACAAAGATGGAAATAGAAAAAATACGTGGCGTGTCATCGGATCATGCGGTAAACAAACTGGTGGAATATCATCTGGTGTGTGAACTTGGAAGACTTGATGCACCGGGGCGTCCGTTACTTTTCGGAACAACAGAAGAATTTTTACGCAGTTTCGGCGTACATTCAATCGACGATCTGCCGGTACTCAGTCCGGTACAGGTGGAAGAGTTTAAGCAGGAAGCAGAAGAAGAGATGCATGTGAAACTGGACGTATAAAAGAAGCAGGAATAATCATATACATAGAATAAAAATGTATATGGTTATTTTTTTATGTTTCAAAAAAGAATCTGCACAAAAATAGTAAGTCTGTTGCTGGTAATCGGATGTCTGATGAGCGAACCGGTTTTGGCAGAAAAGCAAAAAGAACCCGAAGCGCAGACACTGTATTCAAAATCCTGCGCCATGGTGGATGGTGACAGTGGGCGCCTTTTGTATGGAAAAGAGGCACAGACAGCACTGCCGAATGCAAGTACCACAAAAATTCTGACCTGTATCGTGGCGATGGAACAATGTAAGCCCGATGAAGTGGTCACATTCAGCGCAAAAGCGGCATCACAGCCGAAGGTACATCTCGGGGCGAAAAAAGGAGAACAGTTCTATATGCAGGATCTGTGGTATGGGCTGATGCTGGAATCCTATAATGACTGTGCATATGCAATCGCAGAACATGTGGCGGGATCTGCGGAAAAATTTGCAGCACTTATGAATGAAAAAGCAAAGAAGATCGGGTGCAACGACAGCCATTTTGTGACACCGAACGGTCTGGATGCAAAGGATGAGCAGGGGGAACACCATACCACAGCATATGATCTGTGCAGGATTATGAGTTATTGCGCATGGAAGTCTCCGGTAAGCAAGCAGTTTCTGGAAGTGACGCAGACCCGGTCACATACATTTCAGAGCCTGGAGGGAACCGGATATGCTGTTTCCAATAAAAATGCCCTGCTGGATATGATGGATCATGTGATTACCGGAAAAACCGGATATACGTCCAAAGCCGGATATTGCTATGTGGCTGCACTTGAAGAAGGGGGGAGACATTATGCAATCGCACTTCTTGCCTGCGGCTGGCCGAACCACAAAAATTATAAGTGGTCCGATGCAAAGACACTGTTTCAATACGGAATGGATGCCTATCATTTGTATCGGGGATCGGAAGCATCCATGGAGCTGCCGGATATAGAGATTGCGCAGGGCTGTCGGAAAGAAACACTCGAGGAATGGGCTACCCATGCCAAACTGCCGGTTTATGTTGATACGGATATCACAAAACTGACGTTTTTGAAAAAAGACGGGGATACCGCTGAAATAAAGAAAGTATGGTCTGATCCGATAAGCCTTCCGGTCAAAAAAGGGCAGACGCTTGGACGTGTTTCCTACTGTATGAACGGCAGGGAAATTTACTCCGGAAAAATTAAAGCAGAGGTTTCCGTAAAAAAATGGTCTCCTGAAAAGTTTTTTCAAATTATGTGGAAAGAGGCACTGTTGGGCAAATAGGAAATTAGTCACAAAGAATTAGTGAAAAAATTAACAAATTATGTTGAAAAGAATTGGGAAATGAGATACAATACAAACTAGCGGAAATTTTTATTTTTTATAGATGGAGGGCATAAAATGAGTAGTAACAATGAAAACTTGGCAATTCAGCGTATTGCTAAGTTGGTCGATGAGAACAGTTTTATGGAAATCGGTTCTCTCGTAACAGCACGTAGCACAGATTTTAATCTTACCGCTGCAAAGACCCCTTCAGATGGCGTTGTAATCGGTCATGGACTGATCGACGGCAATCTGGTATTTATTTACAGCCAGGATGCATCCGTATTAAACGGTACCATCGGAGAGATGCACGCAAAGAAGATTGCGTCTGTGTATGACATGGCAATGAAGATGGGAGCTCCTGTCATCGGTCTGATTGACTGTGGCGGTATTCGTCTTCAGGAGTCGGTTGATGCATTGGATGGGTTTGGAACTATTTATGCGAAGGAAGTAGCAGCTTCCGGTCTTGTACCTCAGATTTGTGGTGTATTTGGCAATTGTGGCGGCGGCCTTTCCGTTGTCCCGGCACTTTGCGATTTCGCGTTCATTGAAGAGAAGAAAGGACGCATGTTTGTAAATGCTCCGGATGCAATCGAAGGCAATAACACAGAAAAATGTGATACAGCCAGCGCAGCATTCCAGAGTGAAAACAACGGATGTGTAGATTTCGTTGGTTCAGAAGATGAGATCATGGAACAGATTCGTCAGCTGGTATGTATGCTTCCAAGCAACAATGAGGGAGATGTCTATACAGATGACTGTGAAGATGATTTAAATCGTGCCTGCGAGAGTATGGAGAATATGAAGGGAGATCCGAGATATCTGTTATCCCAGATTTCAGATAATAACGTATTCTTCGAGACAAAGGCAGATTATGCTAGGAATATGGTAACCGGACTGATCAAGTTAAACGGAATGACAGTCGGTGCTGTGGCAAACTGCAGCGAAGTATATGATGCAGAAGGCAAGAAAGCAGAGAGCTTTGACAAGTCCCTGACCGCGCAGGGATGCAACAAGGCAGCTGAATTTGTTCAGTTCTGTGATGCATTCTCAATCCCGGTACTTACCATTACAAATGTGAATGGATTGAAAAACTGCATGTGCTCTGAGAAGAAACTTGCAAAGGCACTTGCGAGAATGACTTACGCATTTTCCAATGCAACCTGTGCAAAGGTAAACCTGATCACAGGAGAGGCTTACGGAAGTGCTTATGTATTTATGAATTCCAAGTCTGTCGGAGCAGATCTTGTATACGCATGGAGCGGAGCAAAGATCGGTGCGATGGATTCTACTCTGGCTGCAAAGATTATGTATCCGGAAGCTGGTGCAGATGAGATCAAGCAGAAAGCTGCTGATTATGAAAAACTTCAGGATTCTGCCGCATCTGCTGCTGCAAGAGGATATGTGGATCGTCTGATTGATCCGGCAGATACCAGAAAATACCTTGTAGCTGCTTTTGAAATGCTTTATACAAAGTATGTAAGCGAGCCAGAAAAGAAACACGGTACCAAGTAGAAAGGTGAAGTTTTATGAAAAAGAGAATTGCTTTTGCACTTTGCATGATCCTGATGGTTCTGATGCTTGGTGCATGTGGAACAGACCCGACTACCGTGGATTACAATGGAAAGTCCTATTCAGATCTTCAGTCTGAAATGGATACCAATGCGGGCATGGTACAGAGTCTGGCTCAGTTGTTCAAAGAAAACAAACTGACAGCAGATACTCTTCCGGACGATGTAAAGGATCAGCTTACTTCAAGCTACGGTGTCACAGAGGCACAGATTGAGGCAGCTGCAAAGTGGCAGGATACTTTGGATGAGTTTGGTAAAATGAAAAAGATCGAAGACGATACTTTTAAGGTTACCAAATCCGGTAAGACACTTACCACAGATATGACCATCAAGTTCGCGAAGAAAGATGTGAATTTCGAAGTAGTATATGATTACTATTCCATGGATGTTACCGGCATTTCGGTAGATCCGATTTATACACTCGGTGAGAAAATGGAAAAGGCAGGACTGAATACTGTAATTTCTATGGCAGTTGTATTTGCTGTATTGATTCTGATCAGTCTTCTTATTTCCTGCTTTAAGATCTTCCCTTATCTGGAGAAAAAGAAAGCTGCCAAAGCAGCCGGACAGGCTCCACAGCAGGAAGAGACACCAGCCGCAGCACCGGCACCTGCCCCTGTTGCAGCACAGACAGATGATACTGAACTTATCGCAGTTATTGCAGCTGCAATCGCTGCAAGTACCGGAACTTCTACCAGTGATTTCGTAGTTCGTTCCATCAATCGTAGATAGGATAGAAAGAAAATTTAGGAGGAACATATTCATGAAGAATTATACAATTACCGTAAATGGTAACGTTTATGATGTTACAGTAGAAGAGACCGGAAGCACATCCGGCGCAGCAGCACCGAGACGTACAGCTGCAAAGCCAGCTGCAGCACCAGCAGCCGCAGCAGCACCAGCTGCTTCAGCAGGAGCCGGAAGCATTAAGATTGAAGCAGGAGCTGCCGGAAAGGTATTCAAGATTGAGAAGAAAGTCGGCGATGCTGTAAAGAAGGGAGATGCCGTCCTGGTTCTTGAGATCATGAAGATGGAGACACCAGTCGTTGCTCCGGAAGACGGAACTGTTGCAAGTATCGATGTAGCAGTTGGTGATGCCGTAGAATCTGGTGCATTACTCGCTACATTAAACTAATCCAAGGAGGAAAACACTGTGAGTTATGTAGGTGAAACATTATCGAACCTCCTGCATCAGACAGCCTTTTTCAATCTGACCTGGGGAAATTATGTTATGATTTTAGTGGCATTTATTTTCCTGTATCTTGCGATTAAGAAAGGTTTTGAGCCATTACTGTTAGTTCCGATTGCATTTGGTATGCTTCTGGTAAATATTTACCCGGATATCATCGCAAGCCCGGAACAGACCAGCAACGGCGTGGGCGGTTTACTTTATTACTTTTACACATTGGATGAGTGGTCTATTTTACCATCTCTGATCTTTATGGGTGTAGGTGCAATGACAGACTTTGGTCCGCTGATTGCAAACCCGGTCAGTTTCCTTATGGGAGCTGCCGCACAGTTTGGTATCTTCAGCGCATACTTCCTTGCAATTATACTTGGATTTAATGACAAGGCTGCCGCTGCCGTATCTATCATCGGTGGAGCAGATGGACCTACTTCCATTTTCCTGGCTGGTAAGTTGGGACAGACCGGTCTGATGGGACCGATCGCCGTGGCTGCATATTCCTATATGGCACTTGTGCCGATCATTCAGCCACCTATCATGAAGTTATTTACAACAAAGAAGGAACGTGCGATCAAGATGCAGAACCTTCGTCCGGTCAGCAAGCTGGAGAAGATCCTCTTTCCAATCGTTGTTACCGTTGTTGTCTGCGTACTGCTTCCTACCACAGCACCACTTGTTGGTATGCTGATGCTTGGAAACCTCTTCCGTGAGTCTGGCGTTGTTCGTCAGCTGCAGGAGACTGCAAGTAACGCACTTATGTACATTGTCGTTATCTTACTGGGTACCTCTGTTGGTGCAACTACCAGTGCAGAAGCTTTCTTAAATGCAAGCACCTTAAAGATCGTTGTATTAGGTCTTGTTGCATTTATGGTTGGTACTGCTGCCGGAGTTTTATTTGGTAAGTTATTATGCTGGATTACCAAGGGCAAGATTAACCCTCTGATTGGTTCTGCCGGTGTATCTGCCGTGCCTATGGCAGCCCGTGTATCCCAGAAGGTTGGTGCAGAGGAGGACCCTACAAACTTCCTGCTCATGCATGCAATGGGTCCAAACGTTGCCGGTGTTATCGGTACTGCGGTAGCTGCGGGATGTTTCATGGCTATATTTGGAATTTAATAAGGAGGAAAAGTCATGTCAGAAGTGGTAAAAAAACCATTAAAAATAACAGAAACTGTTTTGCGTGATGCCCATCAGTCACTGATCGCTACACGTATGACAACAGAGCAGATGCTTCCGATTATCCCAAAGATGGATAAGGTTGGATTCAATGCTGTAGAGTGCTGGGGTGGTGCGACATTCGATGCCTGCCTGAGATTCTTAAAAGAGGACCCATGGGATCGTCTTCGTAAATTAAGAGACGGATTTAAAAATACAAAACTGCAGATGCTGTTCCGTGGACAGAATATCTTAGGATATCGTCCGTATGCAGATGATGTGGTAGAGTATTTTGTACAGAAGTCAATTGCAAACGGAATTGACATCATCCGTATTTTTGACTGCTTAAATGATATCCGTAACCTGCAGACAGCAGTTACTGCATGTAACAAGGAAAAAGGTCATGCACAGGTAGCTCTTTCTTACACCCTTGGAGATGCTTATACTCTGGATTACTGGATGGAGATGGCAAAGCGTGTAGAGGATATGGGAGCTGATTCTCTCTGTATCAAGGATATGGCAGGTCTTTTAGTTCCTGCTAAGGCTACAGAACTTGTACAGGCACTGAAGGATTCTACCTCTCTTCCGGTAGAACTTCATACCCATTATACTTCCGGTGTAGCTTCCATGACATATATGAAGGCGGTAGAGGCTGGTGTAGATATCATTGATACTGCAATGTCTCCATTTGCTCTTGGAACCAGCCAGCCTGCAACAGAGGTTATGGTAGAGGCTTTCAAGAACACACCATACGATACCGGTCTTGATCTGAATCTGTTAAGTGAGATCGCAGATTACTTCCGTCCGTTACGTGAAGAGGCACTTGCAAGCGGTCTTATGAACCCGAAGGTACTTGGTGTAAACATCAACACTCTTCGTTATCAGGTACCGGGTGGTATGCTTTCCAACCTGATTTCCCAGCTCAAGGAGCAGGGAAAAGAGGACAAGTACGAGGAAGTGCTTGCAGAGGTTCCGCGTGTACGTAAAGACCTTGGTGAGCCACCGCTTGTTACTCCGTCTTCCCAGATCGTTGGTACACAGGCTGTATTTAACGTATTGATGGGAGAGCGTTATAAAGTCGCAACAAAGGAGACAAAGGATATTCTTCTTGGTAAGTACGGCCAGACCGTTAAACCATTCAATCCGGAAGTTGTTGACAAGGTTCTCGGAGAGGATAAAAAGAATGCAATCACCTGTCGTCCGGCAGATCTTCTTGAGCCGGAGCTTGGTAAGATTGAAGCTGAGATGAAACAGTACAAGCAGCAGGATGAGGATGTATTATCCTATGCATTGTTCCCACAGGTTGCTACTGATTTCTTCAAATACCGTGAGGCACAGCAGACTGGCGTAGACGCAAAGACTGCTGATACAAAGAACGGAGCATATCCGGTATAGTCATATCCGGTTTCTACGAAAAAGACGCATCAGATCTGGTGCGTCTTTTTTGATGGGAAAAATTCTTTTTGCATGAAATCTTGCATTTTCCGGTTAAAGTGATACAATCAAAAGTGCTGTTTGTGGCACAGCTTTTATGGGATAAAGAGGAGAATATGATGTCAAATACCAATGATCTGTTAAACCGGATTAATAATTGTTACAGTTCGATGAGCAAGGGACAGAAAATGCTTGGTGTCAGTGAGTCGACCGTTGTACGTTTCGCAACATATCTTGGATATAAAGGATATCCGGAATTTCAGCGTGCCTTAGAAGAACTGGTGCGCAATAAATTAAACTCCGTACAGCGCATGGAGGTAACCTACGGAAGAATCAGTCAGTCGAAGATTTTAGAGACAGTTTTATCGGCAGACGCGGACAAGATTAAAACGACACTGGAAAAAATTGATCACAGTGCGTTTGAGGTGGCCGTCTCGACAATCCTTGAGGCAAAAAATATTTATATTGTCGGGATCAGAAGCTGTGCGCCGCTTGCAAGTTTTCTCGGATTTTATCTGAATCTGATGTTTGATAATGTGCGTCTGCTTACGACAAACAGTTCGAGTGAACTGTTTGAACAGATGGTAAGAATCGGGGAAAATGACGTTATTATCGGAATCAGTTTTCCACGATATTCCATGCGGACATTAAAGGCATTGGAATTTGCAAATAACCGGAGTGCAAAAGTAATTACAATTACTGACAGCATACATTCACCGATGAATCTGTATTCTTCCTGCAATCTCATTGCGGACAGTGATATGGCATCCATTGTGGATTCCCTTGTCGCACCGCTTTCCGTTATCAATGCGCTGGTAGTGGCTCTGTGCATGAAGAAACAGAAAGAAGTGGCGGGAACACTGACGATGTTAGAAGACATCTGGGATGAGTATCAGGTATATGAAAACGATGAGATCAATTATATTGATGATTCGATTAAGGTACATTATGCAAAATTAGGGGATATCGATAATGAGTAAAGTAATCGTGATCGGTGGAGGACCGGCGGGAATGATGGCTGCGTATGCGGCAGCGGAGAGCGGACATGCAGTGACGCTTTTAGAACAGAATGAAAAACTCGGGAAAAAGCTGTTTATTACGGGAAAAGGGCGCTGCAATCTGACGAATGCCAGTGATATGGAACAGCTGTTTGCCAATGTAGTCAGCAACCGTAAATTTTTATACAGTGCTTTTTACTCCTATGACAATGAGCAGGTGATTTCTTTTTTTGAGAGTCATGGAATGCCTACAAAAACAGAGCGTGGGAACCGGGTATTTCCCGTGTCGGATCATTCTTCCGATGTGATTGCCGCGTTATCCACCGCATTGCGGGGGCAGCATGTGGAAGTTTTACTGCATACAAAGGTAAATCGTCTGCTGCTTGAAAAGAGGGATGAAGAAAAGCGTGTTACCGGTGTTGAGCTGGCTGATCATACAAAAATGCATGCGGACGCAGTGATTGTTGCAACCGGAGGAATTTCCTATCCTTCAACAGGGGCAACGGGGGACGGTTACCGCATGGCAGAAGAGAGCGGACATAAGATGGTATCGCCGACTCCGGCACTGGTTCCGATGGAAATGAAAGAACCGTGGGTCAGGGATCTGCAGGGCCTTTCGCTGCGCAATGTCCGTATGTCGGTTACCCGGGGAAAGAAAAAACTGTATGAGGATTTTGGAGAGATGCTTTTTACGCATTTCGGCGTCAGCGGTCCGCTGGTTTTGTCGGCAAGCGGATGTATCCCGGCAAAAGCATTTGACCAGGAGCTTTCCATGACGATTGATCTGAAACCGGCACTGGATGTGGAACAGCTTGATCACCGGATCTTAAGGGAATTTGATGAAATGAAAAATAAGCAGTTTAAAAATTCTCTGGGGCATTTGCTCCCGGCAAAAATGATACCTGTTATGATTGCGTTATCAGGCATTGATCCAGATACAAAGGTGAATGAAATATCCAGGGAACAGAGACAGAATCTGTTACATCTGTTTAAAAATATGCCGCTTACAATTACAGGGCTTCGCGATTTTAAAGAGGCAATTATAACAAAGGGCGGTGTTTCCGTGAAAGATATCAATCCTTCCACGATGGAGTCAAAACTTGTGCAGGGGCTGTATTTCTGCGGCGAGGTGCTGGATCTGGATGCACTTACCGGTGGCTATAATCTTCAGATTGCCTGGTCCACCGGACACCTGGCGGGAATATCCGTTTTGTAATTTCAAAGATAAATAATTTATTTCAAAGGAGAATAGAAAATGGCATTTAATATTGCAATTGATGGACCGGCAGGAGCCGGAAAAAGTACAATCGCCAAAAAACTTGCGGCGGATCTGGGGTATGTGTATGTGGATACCGGTGCAATGTACCGCGCGATGGCATATTATTTTTTACAGAATCATATCGATGCTTCCGATGAGCAGGCGATTGCGGCTGCCTGTCCGAAGGTAGACGTGACCATTCAGTATACGGGCGGAGAACAGCAGGTGATCTTAAATGGAGAGAACGTAAACGGCGTTATCCGGAAAGAGGAAGTCGGCAACATGGCCAGCGCGACCAGTGTTTATCCAGTGGTTCGTACAAAACTGGTAGAATTGCAGAGACAGCTTGCCGCAAAGGAAAATGTGATTATGGATGGAAGAGATATCGGTACGGTTGTCCTTCCGAATGCCAATGTGAAAATTTATCTCACTGCAAGCTCGAAAGTGCGGGCAAAGCGCCGCTTTGATGAGCTGACAGCAAAAGGTGTATCCTGTGATATGGATGCGATAGAAAAAGATATTATTGAGCGCGATTACCGGGATATGCACCGGGAAACTTCCCCGTTAAAACAGGCGGATGATGCTGTCCTTTTAGACTCATCGGATCTGGATATTGACGGCGTTGTTGAAGAAATGAAAAAAATAATCAAGAAGGCGGAATAGACAAAAATGAAGCTGACGATTGCAAAAAGTGCCGGGTATTGCTTCGGCGTGAAACGGGCAGTAAATATGGTATATCAGGAAGCAGAAGAGGCAAAAGTTCCGGTATACACGTATGGACCGATCATTCACAATGAAGAAGTAGTCAGGGACCTTAAACAGCGTGGAGTTCATGTGGTCAGGGAGCTCAAAGAACTTGAGAATCTTCCAAAAGGAAAGATTATCATCCGTTCACACGGTATCAGCCGCAGAGAACATGAAGCAATGAAGGCATGCGGATTTGAAGTGCTGGATGCAACCTGTCCGTTTGTCCTGAAAATTCACCGGCTTGTGGAGAAGTACAGCAAAGAAGGGTACCGGATTGTGATTGCCGGAAACGAACATCACCCGGAAGTGGAAGGAATTCTCGGATGGGTGGAAGGACAGCCTGCCTATACGGTCACAAGTCAGGAAGATATTGAAAAATTACCGTTAAAAGAGGGAGAAAAAGTCTGTCTGGTGGCACAGACGAC
>ERZ1031845.176-NODE-176-length-25546-cov-8.019615_pt1 | contig 25546 bp, 14 predicted proteins | sample MGYA00518169_ERZ1031845 | MGnify/ENA primary metagenome ERZ1031845 (study PRJEB33719, sample SAMN04261265) | wastewater metagenome | biome: rural village; feature: human; material: feces | host: Homo sapiens | place: El Salvador | collected 2014-01-14 ...
TTTGCTTCTAGTAGATGCTGTTTCCGAAGAGTTGATTTCGTAACAGCCCCTTTTTAAATCTAACTAATATTATTCAGCAACAGTAGTGAAAGTTATTTTGGAAATTGCAATAGGTCCATTCTTCTTTGATTGTTTGCAATCAATTACATATTTGTAATATGCATTTGCAACTGGAGTTTTTATTTTAGTTGTTTGTTCTCCTTTTGCAACCTTAACATCATAAGAAGCGGTATTAGTTTTAAAATCGGCTGAAGAAGAGACTAACAACGTAATGCTATTAATATATGCATCGTTTACACTATCAATAGTTATTGCTGACTCAGCAATAGCTTCAGCAAATGGAGAGTCAGTAGTAATTGTTGCTATCGAATCTTTTTTTGATGATCCAGCCTTAATAAAATCCCACCCTTTGTTATTGTTTGCACAGTTCACAATCGAATAAGTTAAACCGTCGGTAGTATTTGTCCAAGCTTTATTACTAACATAATCTGTGCTGCTTTCACAATTAGCTTTTACAAACGAAACTGTGTACACCTTAGCCACAGGAGCAGATTCACTTACAAACTCAACTACAACCTTGTTGTTCAATTCAGCAGTAAACTCAGCTGTGTTGTCTTCGGCTACAGTCAAAGTTTGATCATTAACCTTAATGGAAGAGACTTTATATCCTGCCTTAGGTGTAGCAGTGACCGTAAGTTTATCTCCAAGCTTTCCTTCCTCAACTGTGACTGTTCCCTTTTCAGCATCATATTCAGTCACTACCTTAGCAGCTACCTTCTCAGCTGAAGAATCAATAACCACTGCATTGACTAATTCCTTAGTACCTTTAAAATTTTTGAATGTTCCTGCAACAGTGATTTCTTTACCTAAATAATCTGAAGTGATAACTTCAGCACCACCTTTATCAAATGAGAAGTTAGTTCCATCAAATGAATAGTTATTATCTAAATATGTACAAAATACATATAATTCCTCACCAGTAGCCTTATCAGTCAAATAAAGATTTCCAAATTGTGCGTTTTTAATCTCAGTCAACACACCAGTTGTTACATATAGATTTGCATCATCATCAGTTGTCATCTCATTCAACTCTTTGAGGGTCTTCTTCACCACATTATTCTCAGTAACAACTGTAGTTTTATCTTCATCGTGATCATAGCCATATGCTTCAACAGCAGTCAAGGCATCCATTGTGACTGTAGTTGCTACAGTTCCATCAGAATGAATGGACATCTTGTCACCCTTTGCAACTGTGAACTTGTTATCCTTCAATGTAGCAACAACAGGAGTATTGTATGCACTTGTTCTTTCATCACCTAAGATCAATCCACCAGAAACTACTTCATTTCCAGACTTCCAAGATCCGGCAGCGGTCTTATATTTTGTATTAGTAGTAACATTAGCTTCAGAATCCAACCATTTACCTGTGGAAACAAAGGTAGATCCTGAGATATCCCAGTTTCCAGTTCTAGCAATAACTGCTTGTCTATCAGCAGTAAAGGTTGAATTCTTTACAACTACCTTAATTCCTTCAGTATTGCCTAAGAATGCAGTGTTATCAAAGTCATCAGAAGTAACTGTGACCTTAGTATTGTCAATTGTAATAGTCTTGTTTTCACCGTCGAGGTTATTAGTTCCTATACCATAAGCACCTAAATTTGAGCTACCTTTGATATTGATTGTAGAATTCAAAATCTTAGTTTCAGTAGTGCTGGAGCAATAAATACCAGTGATAGGATTAACTGTACTAATACTACTATTGCTTACAGTGACTCCATCTAATGTAAAAGCTGCAAGATACGAAGAATCGATGACATTGACTGTTCCCTTGTCATAATTAGAAATGATGCTTCCATTCTTCAATGTGACAGACTTGTTTCCAAAAGTTGCAATATCAGTATTGGCATCTCTAAGCATTCCATTCAATGTGCTAGTGATGGTATGTCCATCCAAATCATATTCAGTGGTTCCTTTAGCTAAAGGTAAAGTTACACCGAGAGTGACATCTCCTGCAAGCTTAACCTTGATATCTTGAGCATTTTTAATCTCATCGATAACAGAATCAGTAAACTCAGATATTGTATGAACATCTGTGAAGGTGGCTGAGATATTAAGATCCTTCTCAACTAATTGTTCAAAAGAATATCCACCTTTCTTATCTTCAGGTACTTCGATAGCTTTTCCGTCAACTGTGATAGTCTCGATCATGAATCCTTCATTAGGAGTTACAGTGACGACTGAAGTATCACCATATAAATAATCCTGAGTATCATCTGCTTTATTCTTATGTTTAATCGTTCCATGTTCACCGGCATTGACTGTGATAGTTTCATTTTCAAGGCCGAACTGTACAGTGACGAACAATCCATATTCGCCCATAGTAGTGGTATATGTATTGTCGCTAGCCCATTGTACTGGCTCTTCATTAACAGTTAAGTATTTAATCTCATATCCAGTTTCTGGTGTGAAAATGAACTTTACTTCTTCACCGTATGTAGCTTGAGTTTTACCACTTTCTACAGCAATAGTACCATGAGTAGTAGGATCCCATTCGATAGGGTATACGCCTAACTTAAATTCAGCAGTGACAGTAAGTCCACCGGAGACCATCTTCACCTTGGCTTCCCCATAAGTCTTTCCGGTAGTTGAATCTTCCTTAGTCACATAGTCAACAGCACTTCCATTCACCTTAAAGAAACTCACATCATATCCAGTTTCAGAAGTGATCTTGAATGTTACATCTTCACCAATCTTAGCAGTCATCTTGTCAGCAGTGACAGCACCATGTTCAAAAGTTCCAATGGTGACTGTTCCAGATCCTAATTCAAATGAAGCAGTAACATTCAAGCCACTGGCTACCATAACTACTACAGCTTGATTATTACCATCCAAAGCAACATCAGCACCATTTACTTTAAATGATGAAACTACATAATTTGCTTCTGGAGCAACAGTGAAGGTGACATTTTCACCAATCTTAGCAGTAGACTTATCAGCACTAATGCTTCCATGATCGGTTTGAGTGATAGTGACTGCAGCACTGTTGATTTCAAATTCAGCAGATACAGTGAGGCCACCTTCGACCATCTTTACAACAACTTGATTAGAGTCATTCAGCTGTTTTTCATCATTGTTGACTTTGAATGACTTTACTGAATAGTTCTCATCAGGAGTAACAGTAAAGGTGACATCAGCACCAACTTCAGCAGTCATCTTATCAGCAGTGACACTACCATGCTCAACTGCTCCAATAGTAACTGTTCCAGTCTTCTTCTCAGGTTGTTGAGTAGATGGAGCGGTTGGAGTAGTGGGATTGGTGCTACCAGGCTGAGTAGTAGAACTATCAGTTCCTCCATTACATCCGACTAATGACGCAATCAAAACGGATAAAGCAATTAAATGATTCTTCTTTTTCATTGTTTGGAATTTATTCTCCCTCCAGTTTAATCTTAACATGTATTTCACTTGAAAGAGCTATCAAAACACGTTTTTCAGCAAATTTCATTAGTTTTTACTGAGGATTTACATTTTCACCGACTCATATTTACCTATTTATCTTTTTTGTTTTTACTTCAATTGAAGATAAATAAAACAATTTTGCAATTATAAACAAAAAAGGTAGAAATCTACCTTTTAATTAACTAAGTCTATATTATTTCGAATCTAAATATTTATCAAAGAATCTTTACTTATATATTCCCTTGTACTTCTTATCCAAATAATCTATGAATTCCTTAGAACTAAATTCTTTGTGAGTTATAGACTTAATCCAATCCTTAGGATCTAATAGACATGCATTCTTAAACACTCTCTTAGTCATCCAGTCTTTGACCAAATCCATTCTACCTTCTTTCAACACCTGATCTAATCCACCATACTTCTTAAAGGATTTATCCATTACGTTTCTATACATGATGTTGTATGAATTTCCAACTGCATATACAGGAAAATAGGCGAAAGAATCACACCAATGAACATCCTGCAATATTCCACTTCTATCATCTTCGACATCCAGTCCTAAATAATCCTTATATTTTTGATTCCAAACTTTATTTAAATCCTTAGTACTTAATGTCTTATCAAAAAGACCTTTCTCTATCTCATATCTTATGACGATATGAAGCGAATAAGTCAATTCATCAGCTTCTGTTCTATAAGGCTGACGGAATACTTTGTTAGCTGCTCTATAGAATTCTTCGACTGTTACATCATCTAATACTGGTGCGAAGTATTTCTGCATGGTAGGAAATACAAAAGACAAGAAAGAATAACTTCTTCCTATAACATTCTCATAGAATCTAGATACAGATTCATCCATATCCAATGTTTGATGACCACCAAGCAAATGTTTTCTAACTATAGCAGGTGTGTTTTGTGAGAACAAAGCATGACCTGTTTCATGCATTATCGAATAGAAATTTGATATGAAGTTCTTCTCATAATAGTGAGTAGCCACTCTACAATCAGATGCACTCAATTCAGATGTAAAAGGATGCTCTGTCTGACCTAAAGTCCCTTTATCGAAATCAAATCCTAATAGTTTCATCAACCAAAGAGAGAACTCTCTTTGTTTTTCTATAGATACTTCTCTAGACAAGAAGTCATCTCTAATGATTTCTTTGGATTCATAAACTCTATTCAAGATAGGAATAATGCCATCTTTAAGACTGTTGAAATAGATATCTAAATCCTTAGTAGTAAATCCAGGCTGAACTTCATCAGTCAAAATATCCAAAACTTTCTTTCCTTTTGCGTCATCTCTAAGATTTACCCATTTTCTAGTATATTCGACATTTTTCTTCAACTGACCTTCAAATAAAGAATAATCATTCTTTTCTTTAGCATTAACCCATACGTTAAATGCTTTGCTAAAGTTGTTGGAATAAATCTTTTCAAATTCAGGAGTTACATTCTTTGAACTCAAATAATCTCTATATAAAGATTTAACTAAGACTTTGTAATATTTATCCAAAGACTCGAAATTCTTCATAGCATAAAGAATTGAGCTTATGAATTTCTTCTTTTTGCTGAGAGCAAAAGATTTACCTGACAAGTAAGTGAGTTGCTCACTTTCTCTATCTCGTCCATCTCTTGGAGCACATGTTTCCAAATCCCATGATATGACTCCAGACATATCATTATAAAACTGCATCATCTTCACTGTCTCATGAATTACCCTCAATGACTTTGTTAATTTCTTTTCTTGATCCATATCAGTCCACCTCTTATTAATAAAGTATAAATTATTCATCTAAATAAAACATCTAAAATTGATATTGTTCATCTTGGATAGTCCAACATACATTTCTCTTAGATCCTTTGTTTAGCATAGCAGACAAAGAAATAATTCCTTCTTTTAATTCGAAAGTGATCTTTTGAATTCGACTTTTTCTGTTTCTTTTCCAAAATTCATATAGTCTCATCCTGCTATTAGTATTTTGAAGTGTAATTCAAAGTTCATGATATGAACTTTGAATCCACTTCTACACTTAAATAGATTCTTTATTAGACTTTACTTATAAGCACATATATAAGATGAAAACATATATTTATTAGAAAACAGCAGGTATTTGAAAACACTTTCAAAAATACTTTGTTTTTTGCTTGCTTTTATAAATCTAAGGACTATAATTACAAGGCAATCAAGAGATTGCAAATAACTAAGTTAATTATTTCCAACATAAAATTCCTTTTGCTCGCTCCGGATCTAATGCAAATTAGGTTCGGAGTTTTTTTATGTCTTTTATTCCATATCCAAAGGAAGTTTCTTCTTTGGAGATGGATAAATAGAATCTAGTAACTTCCAAGATTCATCTGATATTTGAATCTTAGATGCTTCAATATTCATCTTTAGATGCTCTACATGAGAAGCTTTAGGAATAGATGTTATATCCTTATCTCTCAAAGTAAAGGCTAAAAGAAGTTGAATAGGTGTAATTCCATATTCTTTAGATATTTCTATTACTGTCGAATTAGATAAAAGCTCTCTTTTCAATGATCCAGCCTCTGCCAAAGGACAATAAGACATAAATCTAATGGCATTATTCTTTAAAAAAGGAATAAGACTATACTCTACACCTCTTGATCCTAAATGATATAAACATTGATCAACTCTGCAATTGTAACCATCTTTAAGGCTTAATAACTCTTGCATATCATCAATATCAAAGTTAGAGACACCCCAATCTTTGATAAGACCTTGTCTCTTTGCTTCTTCCATACATCTTATGGTTTCTTCCAATGGAATCTCGCCTCTCCAATGTAATAAGTACATATCCAAATAAGATGTATTCAATCTTTTTAAAGAATTAGAAAGGCTTATGAAGAAATCATCATATCCAGCATTCCAAGGTAATATCTTAGAAACAATATATAATCTTGACCTGTCAAAATCCTTGATAGCTTCTCCTATCAAGGACTCAGATTTGCCATCCCCATACATCTCAGCTGTATCTATCAATGTCACTCCATTTTGAATTCCATATCTAATACTTTCGATTTCAGCTTCATATAATTTTCTATTTTCTCCAAAATGCCAAGTTCCTTGACCTAATCTATCCATTTTAAACATGATTACATCATTCTCCTTATAAATAATATAAAACACGACTAACTTATTTCTTAAGAACAAAAAATAGCTGTTTTCACAGCTATTCAACTTCTACGTTATCTATTAAGAACCAAGGGCAAAGAGCGGCTTCTATAGAGCAATCCTCTCTCTCAGAAGAAAGTCCGATTACATCTCGTAAGAATTCATCAGCTTTTCCTTTTATAGTTCCTCTTACAGGCTTTCCAATCTTTCCTTCTTTTATCTCATAACCATAGAAAGGAATCTCAAGATTTATCTCAGCATCTCTCTTTATCTTTTCTACACAGTCCTTATCAAATCCTTCTACTATATATCCATTATCTACAGACCTTATCAATCCCAAAGATGTATTATCTGCTGAAGGTGCAACGACGAAGTATTGAGACTCAGGAATTCCGTATGTGGCGCAAGAATTAGATCTTATATTCAATATCTCACCATATTCAGTATCCAAGAAGAAACAGCGAAGTCTTCCATGATCTATGGCCATAAACTTCTCTGTTGCATTTCCTTCTGTATCGAATGGAGTGGATTGAACTGAAGAGATAATAGGATCATTTAAGACAGTTAGAAGTGGTGAGAAAGCATCCTTCCCAAACTGATCCTTATATACTGATTTTCCCGAGGCTACCATCGCACCAGAGAGATGAAGATCAGCAATATGAAGGATAGTAGCAGCACTTCTTGGAGAAAAAGCTACTTTATATTTTCCCTTTTCAGCTAGACCAACCTTGAAGGAAGACATTATTTCTTTATCTATTCTATTAGCCAAATACTCAGGTTTAATAGTCATCAAATTGTATCCAATATATGTCTCAGTAGCAGAACTCTTCTCGCCATCAGGCTTTGTGAAGGTGCAGTCTGCTTTCATCACTATACGGTCAAACTTCTTCTCCACTTTTAATCCTTTAGAATTGACCATCATTCTTCTACCAGTTATCAAGGTGGTTGAAATTTCATTTATAGCATCATCGTTGAACAAAGAATTCATTCCTTTTAAAGATTGAACAATCTTATTGTTTAAAATCTTTAGATTATCTATCTTCACGTTGGATAATTTAAATCCACTAGATTTATATCTTTGACCAGGTTCGCCAAAAAATTCAGGTCTACATAATCTATCGCTATTCAAAGCAGATTGCTTAATAGATTTAATGATTTCATCGGCTCTATTCTCATCCAATTTGTCATCTTCAAAAGTACCCAATCTCTCTTCATACATTCCTCTATAACGAACTGAGACAACATTTTCTTTTATGTCAGTCGTTAAAACACCTTTTACATTTGATACTTTAATTTCATTATGGACTTTATAGTCAATTTGAAAAGGGGATATTCCTTCTCTTTGGCAAAGACTTAGAATAGTATCCAACACCTTCTTTTCTTCGTCTGTCATAGTTATCACTCCTTTTCGCTTTTAATGTCAGTTGACTTTCATTTATATAAATAAAAAGTAAATATAACAAATTCATTAGAAAGCGGTATTATTATAACCGATTTTTAAGCTAAATTCCTAGCTAGAAAGGCGGTTTATAACTATGAGCGAGAATATAAAGAAAGAAAAAAGTTGTGGTGCTGTAGTATATAAAATAATAAATGACCAAAGATACTATCTAGTAGAGAAGATGAATTTAGGACATACTTCAATTCCAAAGGGCCATGTAGAACCTACGGATAAAAATGATGAAGATACAGCTAGAAGAGAAATAAAAGAAGAGACTTCTTTAAACGTGACTATAGATACTGGATTTAAGCACCATATAAATTATTCTCCATTTCCCGGAATAAACAAAGATGTCTATTTCTTTGTCGCTGAATGCAAAGAAGACACCATCGCTCACGATGACCACGATGATGAAGTCAAATCATGTATTTGGCTTCCTATCAAAGAAGCTATAGATGCAGTAACCTTTGAAACAGATAAAGAGACGTTGAGAAAAGCTGATGAATATTTAAAAAATAAAAATAATTAAAACGGAATACCCGGAAACCTCAATTTTTGATATAAGAAATAATTTTAAGCGAAAGATTTACAATTACACAGAGTTTAGAGGATCCCGACGAAATGGCGGCTATTATATCAAGAAAAGCAGAAATCCAAATGATGAAAATTCACAAAAAAACAACATGATTTTTGATCATGAAATAAAGGTTGATGCCAAATGTTCTTTTTAAGAGCATTCTTCCCATAAATATACTTAAAATAATTATGTCTGAACACTTTTATTATTTTATTTAAAAAAGTAAACTAATATCCATATGGACAAAATAAAAACAGAATTAGTTAATTCAATAAAGGAAGGAAAGTGGTGTCAAATCACATATGACAACACTGAAAAAGGAAATACTAACTTCTGGATTTTCATTTTGGATATAAATCCCGAAAAAAAGAAGTTAAAAGTTGAGATGTACAATCATTCAATCAGTGAAAAAATATTGAACACTGAATTGAAATTTGAAAAAATAATTTCGGCTCAAGTAATAGAATTCACAGATCACGAACCCTCTTTAAACCTGATAGAAAAGATTCAAAAGAATCCAATTGCATTTGCTTGGTTGGAATTTGAAAAATTCAACAATAACATTCTTTTATATCTCGAAGATTGTTATAAATTAGATAACGATCCTTTCGAATCATCCTATACAATGATTAAAGGTTTGGATTATGAAAAGCTTAAGAGAGAAAAGAAAGTAAAACTAGATATAAAACAAATAGATAGTGTCATAGATATAATAAAGAAAAATGACTTCAATTCTTATTCTAAAGTCTATAACGAATTATCGATGTCTATTCTTTCAATTGATGAGGGTGGGAAGAAATTCGTATTCATTTATCAAAATCTAGCATACAATCCTAAGACTCAAGAATTATCTTTAAATGGACCTTTAAAATTCAATCAAAACTATAGTGTTAAAGATACGAGACACTCCCTTTCAAATTATACTGAGCTTTCAGTAGCTGAATTTCAAAAGTCATACGAAAATAACCCTATACAAACAATAGAAATCTTAAGAAACAATCTTAGGAAAAAGCAAGAAATCGATACAAGACCCGACATTCTTATAATACAAAGAAATTTAATTGTTCCTTTCAATCAAATCTTTAAAAACATAGAAGATGAGGCGTCTGAAGGAAATCTCAATATTCCTATGAGAGCTTTCTTTGGCGATATAAACATTAAAGACAATGGTATGTCTAAGCCTAAGATTGTTCTTTTCGACAGCAGAATTAATGCTGATCAAATGTTCGTAGTTTATTGTGCTATGAAAAATCCTGTGACCTATGTTCAAGGGCCTCCAGGAACAGGAAAAACTCAAACTTTATTCAATGTCATTGTTTCAGGTTATTACAACGACAAAACAATGCTCATCACTTCAAATAATAATATTCCAGTAGATGGAATCATCGATAAATTGAGTTTTGAATACAATGGTAAAAGTGTTCCTTTTCCGTACTTAAGACTAGGAAATCAAGCTAAGAATATCGAAGCTACAAGAAAAATATTAGATTTATATAACTACACATTCCAAGACAAAATCGACCAAATTAAAGTTAAAGAAATAAAAGAAAAAGTTAGATCAAAGAACGCTGATTTAGTCGAAAAATTAACTTCATATAGAGACCTCCAGTTAAAGAAAGAAAAACTAAAGGCCTTATTGAACGTACAAGATCAAACAGAGCAAGCAACTACAGATAACAGATTTAAAAAGGCTATCGCAAATCTTCAAGACGAAATATCAAAAACAACTGAAATCAAAGATGAAGATTTAACCAACATCGCTTTTGCTGCAAAAAGAGATCCTGATTCACAATATTATCTTTACGCCTCTTCTTTAACTCATTTAAAAAGATTGAGAGGAGCAGAATATAAAGATTTAATAAGGATTGTTTCTATTGCTGATGATCAAGTTAGAGTAAGAGAATTCAACACTTGGTGTAGTTCTGATGAAAACATGAAGCTGTTAACCGATGTGTTTCCTATTATTTTCACAACTAATATTTCTTCTTATCATCTCGGTAACAAATTCTTATTTGATACTGTAATCATGGATGAAGCTGGTCAATGCGCTTTAGCTATATCTTTAATTCCAATATCTAAAGCCAAAGCATTGCTTTTAGTTGGAGATGAAGATCAGCTTCAGCCGATAACACAATTACTACCAAATGCAAATAAAGAACTTAAAAATAAATATAAGATTTCTAATACATATGATTATGCAGAGCAAAGCATTCTAACTTGTATGAGAAAAGCTGATAATATTTCTAACAAGCTGCTTTTAAAACATCACTATAGATGTGGCAAGAACATAATCAACTTCTCTAACAAATATTTCTACAATAATCAATTAATCATCGACAAAACGACAGGTCCTGGAAACTTGGTGTTTTACGACTGCAAAACGAATGTAATCGGAAGAAATTATTGGAATCAATCTTACGAAGAAGCTCAAGCAATTATTAAATATCTAAAAGAAAAAGGATCTGATAATACAGTAGTAATTACTCCGTTTTTAAACCAGCAAAATCTAATCAAAAATGAATTAAAAGAAGCTGGATTAGGAAACATAGAAGTTAGCACAATTCATAAGATGCAAGGGGCTGAAGCTAAAACAGTAATTTTATCCACAGCGGTGAATCCAAAAACTAACAAGAGGATAATGAATTGGTTGGAATCACATTCTGAAATTGCAAATGTAGCTATTTCTAGAGCTAAGCAAAATTTTGTCTTAATCGGAGATCAGGAATCTATAAATAAACTAAGCTCCGAAAATGGAATTTGGAAACAACTCTTTTCGTATACAAAATCCAATGGTACTACAACAGTAATTCCTCCATCAAGAAATGTAGTCTATGGAAAATCAAATGGATCAATGAACGAAAAAGAATTCTATAAAACAATGTCTCAATTAGTAAGTGTACATGAAAAACTGATGATAAAACGAAATGTACTTGTAAAAGATGTTTTTCCAAACGATGCATCACTTAAAGATTATACCGGTGAATTTGATTCCGTAATAATGAGAAGAAAAAATATATTATCCAAATTTAAAACTTGGATTGTGTTTGAATTCGATGGTGGAGAGCATTACGAAAATTTAGATACAATTAAAAGAGACAAATATAAAGAAGACATTTGCACAGCAAATAACATTACTTTGATTAGACTTCCCAATTCCTATGCCAAGGATTATACGTTCATTTTAAACATTATTAAGAAATACGAACGTCAAGCTATAGACGAATCAGAAGAAATGCAACTTATATAATAATTAATCAATTGTAAATAAAAAAGAGGGCACATAAGCTCTCTTTTTTCAAGTTCGAAAATAATATAAGATTTAGTGATTTAAGAATATCGAACTTGCGGCTATTATTCTACCGCTAAAGTCTTCAATGTTGGCATAGTATTATCTACTAAATTCCAATAATTTGCAGATAAGTCCGAATATGTAGTTGCTTTGGCCGTAGAGAAATCAACATCAGTATGAATTCCGGATGTATCTTCAATAGGTCCACCCCACTCCCATGCACTTCCATAAGCCAAATCCGAGCTTTGGTTTGTGTATATTCCGCTTACAGTAAAGGTCTGTTTAGAAGGAGCAAAATTCGGTTGTGTTCCATCATTAACGGATCCACCTGCTGGATATGCACATATTGCCATATGGACATCTTTACCTTCACCAGAGACATTTACAACAGAACTTTTAACAGTTCCACTTTCCTTCAAAACACCACAGATAGAAGCACCGAAAGCAAACCAACTAGCTGATCCGTTATTGAATGACTGAACTGAATTGAATAAGCAATTTTCAACAGTTCCAGAAAGAATATTCGTAAGAATAGCTGTACCCCAACCTAAACTGTTTTTAGTCAATGTTCCATCGACTTCAAGATTCTTAATTGTTCCGCTGACTTCTTGGAACATTCCAGAGTTATTATGTCCAGCATCGTTGTTCTCAGAAGATATGATAGAGAAATTAGATACTTTATGACCACGTCCATCTAAAGTTCCAACTAACTTTCTAGTATCACCATTTCCATTGATTTCCATTCCACCTAAATCGATATCAGCTGTTAAGATAAAGTCATCTTTAATGGTGTTCTTAGCAAGAATCTTAGACTTGAATTCTTCTGCTGTGGAAATCTTAATATATTTATCCAAAGATTCAGTAATCTCAATCTCAACTTGATCTGTCACTTCGACTTCCCCAATAGTAGCAGTCAATTTAATAACTTCTTTTCCTGCACTATCAGTTGTGAACTTAGCAGTCTCACCATTAGTCTTATCAAAGCTACCACTATAATTTTCGCAGCTCCATTTATAAGTAACTTTATCATCGCCTTTGTTGGTGACATTAGCAGATAAATTGATTGTTTCTCCAACTTTAACAGAAGTTTTATCAGCTACAATCTTTACTCCAACATCTTCAGCAGACAAAACTGTGAATTCAAACTCTTTCTTAACTGATGAATCAGCCTTAGAAGCGATTGTAATAGTCGTTGTTCCAGCACTCAAGGCATTAATAAGACCAGTTTCTGAAATAGTAGCAACTGTCTCATCACTTGATTCCACCGAATATCCACTCTTAGTCGAATCGTTCTTGACTGTTATCTTCAATTTCACTGATTGACCTACTACAGTCTTAGTTGGTCCACTAACAGTCAAAGTAATTTGCTTTTGTACTGTTTGAGATCCATTTCCACCATTATTTGAATTGTCTCCGTTTCCACAAGACACTAATCCAAAGCAAGACAATCCCAATAAACTAATTGCTAATATTTTATTTAATTTCATTTTATTTTATTCCTCCATTTTTTATTAAGCATCTTTTTTAGTGGTCCCATCAGTAGCGACTACAGCATTCTGAGCACCATCCCATGTTCCATCGACTGTGTAAGTACAATTGGTGTAAGTTCCAGATCCAATATTACTAAATGATTTAATAGTATTGCTTGCCGTATTCACATGGAAAGCTACAGAAGAATCTTCAACCTTACCTTCGTTCGAAAAGAACATTCCAGCAAATGTATTTGTTGCACGTTTCTCAACTACAGTCATATCGATATGAACATTTGATATAGTTCCTTTATTTGTATGAGCTAATGGACCTCTATTAGCTTCGACAGGATTGCTCGTCTTTATATTTACATTTCTCACAACACCGCTAGCAGCGATAATGTTGAACATATCCCAACTGATATCACCTGTGATGGTATGTCCTTGTCCTTCAAATATTCCAGAGAACTCACCAGCCATCCACATCATCTGTGTGGTAGTCAATTCGTCACCTGTCAAATCGATATCATTAGACAAGTAGAAATTCCTCGTAGTATAAGCAGCGCCCTTATCAAATACAGTTTTGAATGTTGCTACATCCTTAATTTCAAATGCACCATCTGGAATTTCATATTTAGGAGCATCAGCAGACTTAACAGTGAATGTAATAGCTTCAGCAGTTAAAGTCTTATCTCCTAATTTTGCACTCACTGAGACAGTAGCTTCACCAGCAGCTACAGCTGTAATTCCAAATGTTCCATCATTATTGTTGGTTACACTAATCACTGAAGCATCGCTAGGATCAAGAGTATAAGAATAATCAGATAATGTTTCAGTCGAATACTTCAACGAAGTAGTTATGGTTGCAGTTTTTGTGCCATCTTCTTTCATTGAAAGAGAAGTCGTATCAGCACTAGCAGTAAGCTTAGCTTCTAGCTTTTCAGGTGCTTCGCTATCATGAGCCAAGACAGGCATCTTGTTATCTTCAAGAGTCCAAACAGATGAATCCAACGTTGTATAGGCTGAAGCTAAAGTAGAATCAAAGGGAGTGTGATTGATATTCTCCATAACCTGTGCTGAGATATCACCTCCATTAGGATTAAATGGCTTATAGTTCTCATGTTCAGTATCATGAGCTATGTTTGTATATGCATTCTTCATCACCTGTGTTCCAGTCCATGAATAAGCAAAGAATGGCATACACATAGCATCAGTTGCATCGAGGTTAGTTACTACATTCTCAACCTTTGCTTCATTTTGAAGTGTAGAGGCAATAACACCATTTCTTCCCCAAGTCCAATCGACCCCAGTTTGAACATTCTTAGCCTCAAACAAACAATCAATAATTTTAGCTTGAGGTCCACAGACTTCCTTTGCAAGTAGTCCACTAAATCCGGCTGAGTCAATTGTTCCTTTGATATGAATGTTTCTCAATACACCTTGATACTGCCAGAATAATCCAGTAGCTTTATCAGTCTCTTCAGAAGAATCATTCTTTACCACAAAGTTTGAGAGTGTATATCCTCTTCCATCAATAGTTCCGACAAAGATAGAATTATTTGCTCTTCCATTGACTTGCATTCCACCCAAGTCAATGTTAGCGCCTAAGCAGTACTTTCCGTTTATTGCATCTTTCTTATTCAATAACTCAACCATCGCATCAGCAGTTTTAATTTCAGTATATTTGGTGTAGTCTGCTTCTACTGTAATATTCAAAGAAGCCTTGTATTCTTTTCCGTCGACTGTAGCGGTGACTTTGACTATTCCTTTTCCAACATTGGTAGGTGTAAAGTATTGTTTAGATTCATCATCTGCGAAAGGATTTACTACACCGATATCCTTGGCATCAGTTCCATCCCATACATAAGTAGCACCTTCAACTTGATCGTCTCCGAATGTCGCTTGCAATACTGCAGCTCCATCACCCTCTTTGTAAGATTGTTTGTCAGAAGTTATAGTGAGATTCAAATTGACTTTAGTTTGAAGAGTGATAGCAATAGCAACATCACCTTCGGGCATTACAAACGAATATGAGCCATCTTCTTCCAATGTACAATCTACATCATTAGCTTTAATCGAAGATAGTTCTTTATTTTCATCATTAATAGCAATATTGAAAGTTACCTTAGTTCCTTTAGTAGCCTTGGTAGCTAAATTAGTGACAGTATAATCTTCCGAAGCAGTATATGTGATGTTGTATTCTACTTCAGGTTCTACTGCCTTTGCCTTAAAAGTTACTTCAACATTGTTTTCACCTTCAACTAATTTAAACGAATATGTTGTACCACTGAGGACTTTGTCGTTAGCCTTAACTGAATCGATCTCATATCCTTCATTAGGAGTGATAGTGAGTGTTACAGTTTGACCGACATCGCCATTTGTTTTATCAGCAGTAACAGTTCCTTGATTGTTATCAAATGATAAAACAACAGTTCCTTTCTTTACTTCAGGAGCTTGTGTCGTAGGACTAGATGTAGTACTCCCTCCGGTATTACCACCTGTCAGGTTGGTTTCAGGTCCACAAGCTACGAGTCCTGTAGTAAGCATCAAACTAGCTAATACAGCATAAATAGACTTGGCTTTCATAATTATTATTCCTCCAAGGATAAGCTTGAAATATCTGTAAGGGCTTACCTGTGATGATAGATTAACTTTTTAATCAAACAAAGAAGAATATTTAACACGAATTCAATGATTTAAAACTTAATCTTACTGAATTTTAAGCTTATTTTTTCATAATTTGAGCCTAATTATTAGAGTTTAACTTTGTTTTAATCAATAATTTTATAGTTTTTAAGAAAAGGCTTTCTAGATAATTTTAGTTCTTTGTGGTTTAATTAATGTTAATTGTTAGAAATCACTATGAGATTAAATAAATTCAAATTAAACTTTGCTGGAATTTGTGCTTTGGCACTAACATTGATTACATTAGACTGTGTCATAGGCACAAATATAGATTCCATCAATAATTACTTCCAAGAGAGTAGATTTGATTCATCGGATTTTAAAGATGTAGCAACTAAATCCAACGAATTAGTCCAATCGATAGAAGAAGAAGGGGCAGTATTATTAAAGAACAAAGACAATTGTCTTCCCTTAAAAATGAATTCAGATAAAACACCGATCAATGTATTTGGTTGGAATTCATGTGACCAAGGAAATGTTTTAAAGGGTGTAGGATCTGGTGCATCACCTATAAGCGATACTAATAAAGTAACATTAGTAAATGCATTGGAACTAGAAGGATTTGAAGTAAACAATGAAATCATATCCAAATATGATTCCTTCTATAATGGAGATTTCATCAAAGAAAACGATTCTAATGACAAGAATAAAAGACTTAGATTGATTCAGCCTTCTATTGATTCATATTCATCAGAAATGATAAGTAAAGCTAAATCCTTCTCATCTACAGCCATAGTGATGATAAGTAGAATCCTAGGTGAAAATATGGGTGAAGCACCTAACTATCAAAAAAAGATTAATTCTAATGGTTCATCCTTAGATTACACAAAGCATTATCTAGAATTGAGTAATGAAGAAAAAGACTTATTAAACATGGTCGAAAAGGAATTCGATGATGTAATAGTCTTGATTAATTCAACAAACACAATGGAATTATCATTTCTAAATGATGATAAAATCGATGCCGCTTTAAGCATCGGTCTTCCTGGTCAGTCTGGAATGATAGGAGTTGCTAAGATATTGAAAGGTGAAGTTAATCCATCAGGAAAGCTAACTGATACATATCCGGTTGATTTAACAACCGAGCCATCCTATAACAATCGTTTCCCAAACAAAGATAATGAAGATATGTATCAAATCACATATAAAGAAGGACTTTACTTCGGATATAGATGGTACGAAACAGCGTGCGAAGAGAAATACTATAGTCAAGATTACAAGAATATAGTCCAGTATCCTTTCGGATACGGATTATCCTATACAACTTTTGACTGGAATTTAAAAAAAGTCGACATCGATCCAAATTCTAAAATAAACAAAGATTCAACTATAACCTTGACATTGGATGTAAAAAATACCGGTGACTACGCTGGAAAGGATGTGATTCAACTATATGGTTTCACTCCATATTTCAAGGGACAAATAGAAAAATCATCAATTCAATTAGTGGCATTTGAAAAAACAGATTTATTAAATCCTGGTGAAACACAAAAAGACATAAAACTATCTTTCAATCTTTATGACCTAGCTAGTTATGATGCATATGATAAGAATAAAAATGGTCATAAAGGATATGAGTTAGATAAAGGGACTTATACATTCAAACTGATGAATAATTGTCATGAAATCAAAAATATGGATGATTATCTAGGAAATTCAATCAGCTTTGACTTAGAAGAAACAATAAATTATTCCAAAGACCCAACTACTAAAAATACAGTGGAAAATAGATTTACAGCTTTAAACAGCTATGCTTCAACACCGATAGATGGTAGTTCCGTCAACATAGATCAAAATTATTTGACGAGAGATGATTTTAATAAATCTTATCCAACAGCTACAGACTATTCGACTATAGACAAAGAAAAAATAAAAACAGCTAATGACTATTCTTATAAAGAAGAACTAGATAAAACCATAACGACATTGCCAACTCAAAAAAGCAATAATAATTTATTATTAGCCACTGATGAAAATGGAAGTAAATTAACTAGAACTCAATTAGAAAACTCAGAGACAAAATTGAAATACAACGAAGATTTAATTAAGAAAATAGGCTCTGATTACAATTCAAAAGAGCTATCAGATTTGATTGATCAGATGTCCTATGAAGAGATGTGCGAACTATCTAAGCAAGCTGGATATAAAACTATTGCCGTAGAAAGTATCGGTAAGCCCCAATACAATGAATACGATGGACCTGCCGGATTAAATACAACTTCCACATCAATTGAAGCCACTAAATGGACAGCATTTCCAAATGAAGTAATCATCGGTCAAACTTGGAATAAACAACTTGCAAGACAATTAGGATATATAGTGGCAAAAGAAGGAAAAGAAACAGGTGTTAGTGGATGGTACGCACCAGGAGTAAATCTACATAGATCTTCTTTCTCCGGTAGGAATTATGAATATTATTCTGAAGACCCTGTTTTGAGCGGAGAAATCGGAGGCAATGTCATAGAAGGTGCTAGAGCAGGTGGAATGTATACATACATAAAACATTTCGCATTATCAGAATTAGGCGATAACTCTCAAGGCTTAAATACATGGATAAGCGAACAAACCTTAAGAGAAATATATTTAAGACCTTTTGAGATAGCAGTAAAAGAGTATAAATGCACTGGAGTTATGTCTTCCTTTGGAAGAATAGGGGCGGTTTGGAGTGGAGCTAACAACTCATTACTAAACAACATTCTAAGAAATGAATGGGGATTTAGAGGTGCTGTTATAACAGATTACACAACATATGGAGATCCTCCCATGGATATCCAACATGGAATAGTTGCAGGAAATGATTTATGGCTGACTGCTGAAACAAATTATCAGCCGTTAGATACTGATGATCCAGTCTATATGACTTGCGTAAAAGTAGCTAGTAAAAACACGATTTACATGATAGCTAATGCTTTTGAATATTCCACCAAATTTAACAATGGTGAAGGAATCTTCACAAAACCTGTTCTAAATAGCACAAAAACAAATCCTTGGGTGTATGGTTTAATAGCCGGTAATATAATTTGGATTGGTGGGCTAGGAGTATGGGCATACTTCCTCTATCATCCAATTAAGGGAAAAGAAAAACAAGGAGGAATAACATCATGATTAGAGTAGCAGAAGTAGAAGATGATGAAAAAGATTATGAGAATTACATCGCTTGTTTAAACAAATACAAAGAAGAAAATGAAGGTGTCGAAGTCGACACCACATGGTTTAAAACTTCTGAACAATTTTTATCCACTTTTATCAAAAATAAGTTTGATATCATTTTTATGGATATAAACTTAGGCGAATCAAATGGAATAGAAATCTCTAAGAAGATTAGAGAAATAGATGATGAAACAATAATAATATTCGTTTCTAATTTAGCCCAATATGCTGTGGAAGGTTATGAAGTGGAAGCTATGGATTTCATAGTCAAACCTATGACTTATTATGTCTTTTCGATGAAATTTAAAAGAGCTCTTAAAAAGATTGCTAAGAAGCAAGAAATATTGCTACCTTTCATAGTCAACTATGAAAAATCATTTATAAAAGCTAGCACTATTCAATACATAGAAATCATTGGACATAAGATGATAATACATACTACTCAAGAAGAAAAAATCAGTTATGGCACGATTAAAAGCGTGGAAGAAATGCTAGAAGAGAATAAAATAGATTTCTTTGGAAGATGTAATAACTATTCTTTAGTTAACTACAATTATATAAATGGCGTTTTTGGTTACCAAATTAAAGTTGGTAATAAAATGCTAGATATCAGCCATCCTAGAAAAGCAAAATTTATGCAAGATTTCAATAAGTTCTTAGGAAAAGGAGGGCTCTAATATGCCAGAGATATCAGGTCTTTTTATCTATAGACTTGTATTTCTTTTTGAATTACTGGTATCTGAAGGTCTTTTCTTTTTCAAAGTAAAAAGGAAAAATCATTTTTGGTGGAGACTTAGTGGATCATTATTAGTCATAGTATTAGTTACACTTTTTTATCCTATTCCTTTTTATAACTGGTGGTACACCTCATTGATGTTTGTCGTTATCTTTGGACTAACCATGTGTGCTGCTTGGATTTGTTTTGCTGAAAGTTTTTCTACTATTGCTTTCTTATCAGTTGCTTCGTATCTAGTTCAGCACATAGCATATCAAGGATTAAATTCTATTCTTTATTTCTCAGGTCTAAACAATTCATCTACCATAGGAATATATGGTCAAAAATTACCTACGGCTAGTGAGTTCTCTATCATTACAACAATAATCAATATTGTTGTTTATATTGCTATTTACTTCTTCTGCTTTGTCTTATTTGCAAATCAAATCAAGAAGAATTCAGAAATAATGATAAGCTCCGGATATATGATTTTATTCGTCGGGTTCTTATTAGTCGTCATAGTAGGGATCAATGCTTATATCGTATATTCAGTTAATGATGAGATTCCATATATATTTATGGGATTCTTTGATTTGCTATCATTTTTCTGTTGCTTCTTGTCTTTATCTTTCATGTTTAAGCTTTTAGATCAAAGACAGATGAAGACTGAACTAGACGATGCTTATGAAATAATAAGACAAGAGAAAAGACAATACGAATTATCGAAAAATAATATTGATTTAATCAATAGAAGAGTTCACGATTTAAAGCATCAAATGAAAGCAATCATCTCCAACGAAAACATTAAAAAAGAAGTGGTTAACGAAATGACTTCAGCAATCAAGATTTACGATTCATCAATTAAAACAGGAAACAAAGTCTTGGATACAATCATGACAGAAAAATCATTGGAATGCAGTCAGAAGAACATAAAGATAACCTGCCTTTTAGATGGAAAGAAATTGAATTTCATGTCTGAATTAGATTTATATACATTCTTCGGAAATGCCTTAGACAACGCTATAGAATCGGTCTCCAAATTATCCGAAGATAAAAGAGCTATTTCTTTGACGATGACAAAGAAAGGAAATTTCATTTCCTTAGTAATTCAAAACTACACCGATAATAAAATAGTTCCAATAAAGGATAACCAAGGAAATACATTTATTAAAACGAGCAAAGAAGATCCATTGTTTCACGGCTTTGGAATGAGGTCTATGGAAAATATAGCAGAGAAATATGGTGGTAACATCAATTTTGAAATCTCAGATGGAATATTTTATTTATACGCTTTATTTGTAGACAAGGAAGTTGCTAAATAAAAATATCGTTTTAATAAAAAAGCCACAGCCAAATCGGCTGTGGTTTTATCATCTAAATATATTTACTTATCGATTAGTATCCCATGTCAGGGTTTGCAGGTGCTGCAGGAGCCTTGGGTTCAGGGATATCTGCAACTCCAGCTTCAGTAGTGACAAGTTCAGAAGCTATTGAAGAAGCATTAAGAATTGCACTTCTTGTAACCTTGCAAGGATCTACAATTCCTGCCTTGAACATATCGACCCAAACACCATTCTTGGCATCAAATCCGAAGTCTTTCTTTTCATTGAGTTGAGCCTCAACAACATCGATTGAAGAATAACCAGCATTGTCTGCGATTTGTGCCAAAGGAGCTTTCAAGCTCTCCAAGACACAAGAGATTCCACGTTGGACATCAGGATTCTCATCCTTCAAAGTTTTCTTCAAAGTGAGGTAAACTTCGCAAAGTGCAGCTCCACCACCGACTACGATTCCTTCGGCAACGGCAGCCTTAGTAGCATTCAAAGCATCCTCGATGTGAAGCTTCTTATCTTTAAGCTCAGTCTCTGTGGTAGCTCCAACTTTAATAACTGCTACTCCACCAGAGAGCTTGGCAGCTCTTCTCTCAATTCTCTTACGATCGTATTCGGACTTAGAGTTAGCGGCTTGAGCTGCAAGTTCATCGATGTGTTCTTGAAGCTTAGACTTGTCGCCTTCACCACCGACGATAGTAGTATTATCGGCAGTGACGATAACCTTCTTGGCACGTCCAAGATCAGCGAGAGAAGCATCCTTCAACTCCATACTGAGATCCTTTGAAATGAATCTGGCACCAGTCAAAACAGCGATGTCTTCAAGTGTAGCCTTTTGTAAATCACCAAACTCAGGAAGTTTAGTAGCGACAACATTGAATGTTCCACGAAGTTTATTCAAGATTATGGTTGAAGAGACTTCGTTCTCCATATCATCAGAGATGATGAGCAAAGGCTTATGAGCATCGACAACAGCTTGAAGCAAAGGAAGAATGTCGTTGATGTTAGAAACCTTGATATCAGTGACCAAGATGTAAGGATCTTCCAACTCGGCAGTCATCTTTTCTCTATCGGTAACCATGTAAGGAGAGATATATCCCTTATCATATTGCATACCCTCAGTAACCTTGAGCTCTGTCTCAGTTGACTTAGATTGGTCGACAGTGATGACACCACTACGGCCAACCTTCTGCATAGCATCGGAGATAACTTTACCGATTTCTTCATCACCAGAAGAAATAGTAGCGATATTCTCGATATCAGCATCGGTGTTAATAGGATGAGACAAGCTAGAAAGTTCCTTAGCGACAGCCTTTCCAGCCTTGTTTATTCCTTGTCCAACCAATACAGGGTTAGCACCTCTATTGATTGCATCCACACCCTTATGAATGATAGCTTGAGCCAAGATTGTAGCTGTGGTAGTTCCATCACCAGCTGTATCATTAGTATTGTTTGCTACTTCATATACGAGCTTAGCACCCATATTTTCGAACTTATCTTTAAGTTCGATGTTACGAGCAATGGTGACACCATCGTTGCAAATAAGAGGTGATCCATAGCCTTGATCTAAAACAACATTACGTCCTTTGGGTCCCAAAGTAATCTTAACTGTATCAGCCAATGTATCGACACCCTTCAAAATTGAATCACGGGCATCTTTTCCAAAACGTATCTCTTTTGCCATAATTAAATAGCTCCTTTCTTGATGACTAATTAGTCGATAACTCCAATAATATCGTCATTCTTGATTACGAGGTAATGTTTATCACCTTCCTTGTAATCAGTAGTGGAGTACTTCTTAAAAAGTACTTTGTCTCCTACAGCTACATCCAAAGGAGCAATAGTGCCAGTCTTTTCATCCTTGACACCAGTTCCAACTGCTACGACAGTAGCAACAGCAGAATCGTCTTCTTTACTCTTGACGATGATATCTCCATATCTCTTTTCCTCTGGAGCTGCTTGTAATACTACATAATCTCTTAAAGGTCTAATCATAATTTATGTTGCCTCCTTTGACGGGGTTTATTTCCTCGTTTAGCGTCTTAAATATAGCACTATAATTAGCAAAGTCAAGCCTAGACTGCTAATTTTATAGAATCTCTTATTTGCATTCAAAAAGTGTCGATAAATACTAAACTTTTTCTATTCTTCACTTATTGAAATTAATCGTTTTTTCTATTTAGTTTGGATTTATTAGTCTCTATACCAACCATAAAATTAACTAGAAAAAGAAGTGAATTTCAGCGGAGCAAAAAAGACATAAGCCCAAGCCTATGTCTTTTAAAGTTATTCAGCCTTATCTTCTTCTTTCTTATCATCAGAAGTTTTATCTTCAGGCTTTTCCTCTTCTACACTTTCTTCCTTTGCCATCTCTTCTTTCTTTACAGGAATAATAGGATCTGGTTCTCCTAACAAAATGGCCTTTCTTCTTTCATATTGACCGATTCCAAATGCTATCAAGGTGGACATAAAGAATCCTAATACAACTCCTCCACCAGCTCCCAAGACCCAACTCTTACTTCCACTTGTTTGCATGACATTTCTATATAAAGTCTTTACATTGTTGTTAGAAGCTATGCTGATTTCTTGATAAGCACTCTCATAAACATTCTTAAATGTTCCAGCTTGTTTCTCCAAAGTATTGTACAAAGTATTAATAGAATCCAACACCTTCATATAATTCTTGTATATTTCAGTACCAGCTATAACTGCATTAGATGATTTCCAACTAGACCAATCAGTAATACTATTTATAAAGTTTTCCTGATAAGGTATCCTTGATAATTCCATTGTATACTCTGAGATTTGGTTATTGTAGTTATTTATGTTCTTAAAACTATTATTCAAAGCACTTTTAAGCATATTTCTCTCTTCCGATGAGATTTCATTACTTTGAAGTTTATCACTCAAATCGTTGTAATTCTCTTGTTCAGAAGATAACTTGTTCTTCAAATCTTCTATGCTTGTTTGAATAGATTTCTTTTTATTTGAGTAATAACTCAGATACAATTCCTTAGATGAAGTAGTATCGACGTAGACATATTTATATGTTGTATTGTCGACATCAAAAGTCAAAGAATTATTCAACGAAGATATAGAAGACATATTGGCATCTTCAGCACTGATGCTAATGTCCAACGCATTTTTAAATTGTCTAAATGCATTAGATAAGCTAGTCTTATTAGATGAACCTGTCGTAATTACTTCCGTATTACCACCAAATATGTTTATCAAAGACTGATAGGAAGAAAACAGGAAATCCACTTCGTCTTGAAGCATAGTTATTTGAGTATCTAATCTATTAAAAGGAGAAGATATTTCATAGAATCCATCTAAATTAGTAGAAGCATTAAAATCACCGGAGGAATTTTGACCTATTTGTGCACTCTTTACTAAAGCCATGCAAAAACTTTGAGCTAATTTATCAGAAGAGAAATCTTTGTTATGACCATTTATATCAAAAGCTAAATAAGAAGAAGTATCAATAAAACTGTTATCATTAATTTCAGTAATAGTCAAAAGATTGGATTTATTAATTTCTTCATAATTGATAGAAGCAAACTCACCTTTGACATTTTCTATTTCTTCTTTAGTTGCAGTAGGATTGTTCTTTAAATAATCATCCTGAGCTTTTTTATTAGAAGCATCAACTACGGATTTCATGTTGTTTAATGAGATGACATACTGATAATCAAAAGAAGAACCGTTGGGATAATAATATGCAACTTCATTTCTGCTATTAATTTTGCTGATAAAATTGGATTTATTATAAGCAAATCCTATCTTAAATGTTTCTTTAGATGGATTATATACAAACTTAACACCTGCAAATCCGACTAATCCCAATATGATTGAAGTTCCTAAAATCCAATATTTATATTTGTTTAGATAATGTCCAAAAGCTGGCCAACTCGCAGCCCATGGTTTCTTCTCCTGCTCTGCATCACTAATAATAATCGTTTGTTTGTTATTATCTTTATCCAATCCCATAATACATCCTCCTTCAAAAACCTATTTATTATATTAACAAATATGAATTAAGAAAACAAAAATCATAAATACCCTTATAAAAGTAAAGACATTAATTTGTATTATTTCTGATCCATTTCTTTACGAATTCTATTTCTTCATTTCTATTGTTATTCAAATCCCCTTGATTACATCTTAATAAAACTTCATTTAATATTTCTTTAAAATATTGATTCTTTTCTATTCCTAATTTCAAAAGATCATTACCATCAATCTCTAAATCTTTTAAAGAATAAGGTGTATTACCTTCAGACAAAATGTCCACTCT
>ERZ1031845.188-NODE-188-length-24729-cov-5.499514_pt1 | contig 24729 bp, 19 predicted proteins | sample MGYA00518169_ERZ1031845 | MGnify/ENA primary metagenome ERZ1031845 (study PRJEB33719, sample SAMN04261265) | wastewater metagenome | biome: rural village; feature: human; material: feces | host: Homo sapiens | place: El Salvador | collected 2014-01-14 ...
TCAATGAACCCGAAGGCCCTGTCATAGTCCTCGCTATTGCCCAGCTTGCCATTGATAAGGCAAACAAGCTCTACGACAGCACGCAGACAGAGCCTGCCATCCGACTTGCGAAAGATATCCTGGTTGAACACATAACGCAAGCCCTCTTTGCGCACACCAAGCTTAGACACAAAGACATCGTCGCTACGCAGAGGTGTCTTGTATTGCAGATTCATACGTGCAACAACGGGGTCTACACCCTGTTCGTGCAACTTGGCAAAACTTACGCCAAGCGACATAAGGTACAGATGACGTGTATGCTCGGTGTAATGCAGATAGTTGGCATTGTTTACAATACCTTGGATATCGCACTCATAGTCGCGAACCTCCATTTCGGTTTCAAAAACATATTGTGGTTGCATTAGATGAATTATTGGTTTTAGTGATACATATTATATTATAGATAGAATATGCCTTCCGGTCCCTCATTACAAAGTAGGTCAAGCACAGACATATTAGACTGAAAACCATGTCTTGAGGCATACACTTGATAATAAGGACGTGGGGCGAATAATGGGTCTGCTGCAGGATGCTTGGGACGTATAACATCACGTAAATCATCAGCACCTAGAAGTGCCGCATCGGCATAGCTGTCGGTAAGACTTATGTTTGGTCGAACGTCAAGCAACTCACACAACTTATCCACTATCTCCATATTGAAGTCGAATAGATACTTCCACTTACGCTCAAAGAAAGGACGCAGATCGTCGGCATAATAGTCAAAGAATGGACTCTCGCCATAAGCCGACACAATGGCATTCCAATGCAGGTGTCGCCACTCTCCATGATCACTTATTCGTATATCACGCATCGGACACTTAGCTCCTTCAAAGCGCTCAATAGGCACCGTTAAAGCCTGTACGCCATTAGCTGTGGCTATGACACAACGGTTACGGTAAGTCTGCTTACAGAAGTTGTCATTACGTTCAACGTACACCTTATTATATATATGCAACTTCTGCATCCATTGCACTGGCGGAAAATAAGCCGACGACAATATTGCCGTACTGCCAATGACATGTCCGTCTGTTGTGTGGAGAATACTATTGGTTGTTGATTCTGACATTGTTAATTAGTTACATAATAATATGAAACGCCCTGTAAGAGCAAAAGCTTTCTAATTCATTACTTTTTCCCTTACAGGGCGTATAGCTTATGGCTACTTCTTTTCCTTAATCCTTATTATGGCATATATCGCAACATGATGCAGCACCAATGCCACAACATTCAACAATATATAATACAGCCACTGCATCCAGTCGCTTTCTTGCCTCTCAATGTCGTAGCCTATAAGCGAGAACAGAATGCTCGCCACGATAAGCATACCAAGAGACAGGAAGAAGTCTTAAAACTTGTGCTTATCTCTGTATCTTGAGATTTGCGATATTATTTTGCCTAACATAGAAATTAAGTATTAAAGTCATTATTTACTTGATATTGTCCACAAAGCGGAACAAACGACTCCAGCGTATGCCATTAAATCCGCTATGATCTGGATCATGACTCCACCAAATGAATATCGGCTTGCCTACTATATGGTCTTCAGGAACAAATCCCCAGTATCGCGAATCGAGCGAATTATGTCTGTTGTCACCCATCATCCAGTAGTAGTCCATCTTGAAGGTATACTTCTTTGCCTCCTTGCCGTTGATGTATATCTTTCCGCCCTGCACCTTGAGGTCGTTGCCCTCGTAAACACGTATCGGACGCTCGTATATGGCAATATTGTCCATAGTGAGGTTGATGGTGGCACCCTTCTTCGGAATCCATATAGGTCCATAGTTGTCTCTTGTCCAACCCTTATATCCATTAAGCGGATAGATGTCCCACCATGTAGGATCGTTTACTGGTGTAACACTTTCCACTATATCCTTGCGTGCACGCAGCGCCTTAACCGAAGCATTTGTCAGAGGCAGATAACCTGCAGTGTTAAGACTGGCAATATCCTCCATAGAGATACCGAGTTCGTCAATAAACTCAAGAGGCAATTGTCCGCGTAACTTCACGTAGTAAGAATACTGCACATTATCGGGCTCTTTGTTGGCACGTCCGTCTGTATAGACAATGTGGTTCTTTATTTGCAGAGTCTGACCAGGCAAACCAACACAACGCTTTACGTAATTCTCACGACGGTCTACCGGTCGTGTTATCACGCTGCCATACTCTTCAGGATTAGAGTTTATAATATTACGTCCCTCGGCATATATCTTCGCAAAGAAGTCGAGTCGCTGCTGGTACGACATACTATCCAAACTCGGCATCATACCATTGTGCTGTTGTACATACTTACCCTCGCCCAGTCCATAGACAAGACGATAGAAGTCTTGTGCCTGATATTGCGGTGCCGAGCAAAGTGTATCACCAGCAGGATAGTTGAACACTACGATATCGTTCTGCTCAACATGTCCCAATCCCTTTGCACGTTCATACTTCCACTGTGGCCACTCTATGTACGAAGGACATTCAAACACCGGCAATGTATGCTGTGTAAGGGGCAACGTAAGAGGAGTCTGTGGCTTGCGCGGTCCATAGCTAACCTTCGACACAAAGAGGTAATCGCCTGTCAAGAGCGACTTCTCCAAAGACGAAGATGGAATGACATAGTTCTGGAAGAAGAACAGATTGATAAAGTAGACAGCCACGAGTGCAAACACGATAGCGTCTACCCACGACATTATGAAACGTGTTGCGCCTTCTTTGTCGCGCCACCATTGCCACTTTATGCGCTTGGTTATGTAAACATCGAAGATAAACGGCAGGACAAGGAGTCCCCACCAACTCTCAATCCAGTAGAGAAAGAGTAGGTACAACACCGCTACGACGACAAACTTGGCCCACTGCACCTTAGGGTTGAGGGTCTTCTTTTCCTTATCGGTCATTGTAGTTGAATTGTTGTTATTAGAATTTGAAGAGATCGCTTGTTGTCAGCAGACCTGAGTGTTGCTGTGTGTATTCGGCTGCAAGCACTGCACCAAGAGCAAATCCCTTACGCGAATGAGCATCGTGAGTGATGTTTATGCAATCGGCCTCACTGTCATATATAATAGAATGTATGCCAGGAACCTCATCACGGCGAATGCTCTCAATGGCAAGCTGGTCGGCAGCTACATTATTGGTGCCTTCTACAGTACCGTCAGCAAGATGCTGCTCGCCCTTAACCCATGATGTCTTACGGTCAAGATCGTTCACAATCTCCTCTGCAAGAGTGATGGCTGTACCCGACGGAGCATCAAGCTTGTGGATATGATGTGTCTCCTCCATATGTACATCATACTGTGGAAACTGGTTCATAATCTTAGCCAAATAGCGGTTTACAGCTGAGAAGATAGCTACACCGATAGAGAAGTTAGACGCCCAAAACAATGTCTTGCCTTCTTCTGTACACATACGACGAACGTCGTCGCCATGATCTTTCATCCAACCAGTAGAGCCACTTACTACCTTAACACCAGCCTTGAAGGCACGCAAATAGTTGCCATATGCTGCTGTAGGCGATGTAAATTCTATAGCAACGTCTGCTGATGCAAACTCTGGTGAATCGAAATCCTGCTGATTGTCAATGTCGATGATGCTAACAATTTTGTGGCCACGCTCTTTGCAGATAGACTCAATCATCTTGCCCATCTTGCCGTAGCCGATAAGTGCTATGTTCATTGTATTTAAAATTTTTGTCTGTTTATGCTTATGAATATCACTTGCAAAGTTAATTAAAAAGGTTGGTATACGTTAAAAAGCATAGCATTTTTAGACATTTATAATAAAATGTGGCATTAGTTGTTGGTATAAAACGGAAAAAGTGGTATTTTTGCTACCCGATTTTTAAGAAATCATTTACATTTGATAAAAACAATTATGAAAAGAGTTAAGTTTATTTTGGCACTTGCATTTCTCTGCATGTGCACTAGCAGTATTCAGGCACAAAGCATTAAGGACATTCTTGAGGGTGTGGTAAACACCGTTGTTGGCGACAAAGCTACAAACGCTAAATCTATAAAAGGCACATGGAAGTATAGCGGACCAGCTTGCGAATTTGAGAGCGACAACCTGCTTTCCAAGGCTGGCGGCACTGCCGTTACCAACAAAATAAAGAAAAGAGTAGCTCCTATTATGAAGACTCTCGGCATCAACGGCATTGTATATACATTCGACGGCGAAGGCAACTATACATCAAAGATTAGGAAGCACGAGACTAAGGGCACATACGTGTTCAATGAGAAAGACAAGACCATAACCTTTACACCGGCTATTGGTATGCCTTACACAGCATACGTCGTTACCCAAGGCTCGACAATGACTCTTACCTTCAATGCCGACAAGCTGATGAATACATTGAAGACCATATCAAACGCCACATCAAAACTTAGCACAACATCGGCTATTGTAAACAGCATTCTCGGCAGCTACAATGGTATGCGTATTGGTTTTGAGCTAAAGAAATAAAGAAATCTTTAAACAGTAACAAATGGAGCAGTTTCGACGTCGTTACATACGCTACCTAAAACTTGAGCGCAACTACACCGCCAACACTATAGAGGCGTATACCCACGACCTCGACTATCTGCTGAACTTTATGAGGTGCGAGAACCTGAGTGTCTATGACATCAGACTCTCGCACCTCGAAACATTTGCAGCCACTATTCACGAGTTTGGAGTGTCTGCCACAAGTCAGGCACGTATACTTAGTGGTATAAGGGCGTTCTTCCGCTTTCTTGTTCTCGACGGAGTATTGACCGACGACCCTGCAGAGCTGCTTGAGTCACCATCTATAGGCGAACATCTTCCTGAAGTATTGTCAACAGAAGAGGTTGACCGTATGGAGCGCGCAATAGATCTATCTAAATGGGAAGGACAACGCAACCGTGCCATAATAGAAGTACTGTTCTCGTGCGGTCTACGTGTATCCGAGCTTATAAACTTGCGCTTTAGCGACATATCTGTCAAGAATAAGTTTCTGCGCATAGTGGGCAAGGGCGACAAGGAACGTCTTGTACCAATATCTGATACCGCCTTAAACGAGATACAACTATGGCTGTTCGACCGCAACTTGATGAAAGTAAAACCAGGCGAGGACGACTATGTGTTCCTAAATAGGCGCGGTGCTCATCTCACCCGCACCATGATTCTTATTATGATAAAGAATGTTGCCAAAGATGCGGGCATCACCAAGACTGTATCGCCACACACGCTACGCCACTCGTTTGCCACTGCTCTACTGCAAGGCGGCGCCAACCTTCGTGCCATACAGGAAATGCTTGGACACGAGAATATCAAGACTACACAGATATACACCCACATCGACATCACCACATTGCGCGAAGAGATTCTCAACCATCATCCTCGAAATATGAAGAAAAACAAGGATTGATTAATGACCAAAACAAAAATAACGCCTATTACACAGGAGGGTATACTCCGTGTAATAGGCGTTAAGTATATATATCCTATCCTATTTTATATGGCTTACTTCTGAAGCAAAGCCATAGTGTCCTTAGCAATCATCAACTCCTCGTCGGTAGGAATCACACATACAGTAACCTTTGAATCGGGAGCTGAGATAATAGCCTCCTTGCCACGTACCTTGTTTGCCTCAGCATCCATCTTAACGCCAAGGAACTCAAGATCCGAGCAAGACTCAAGACGAGTACCAATCTGATTCTCTCCTACACCGGCTGTCCATACAATGATGTCTACACCACCCATAGCTGCAGCATAAGCGCCAATGTACTTCTTGATGCGGTAGTTGTACATCTTAAGAGCAAGTTGTGCACGCTCGTTGCCCTCGTTGGCAGCGCTCTCAATCTCACGCATATCCGAAGAAATGCCTGTAATACCGAGTACACCGCTCTCCTTATTAAGGAAGTCGGCCATTTCCTGAGGCTTTTTGCCAAGCTTCTCCATAAGGAATGTTACGGCAGAAGGGTCGATATCGCCCGAACGGCTACCCATCATTACGCCGGCAAGCGGAGTGAGACCCATTGATGTGTCTACACACTTACCAAACTTAACAGCTGATACAGAAGCACCATTACCGATGTGGCAGGTGATGATACGCTGTGTTTTGATGTCGCGACCGAGGAACTCGCACACACGCTGTGATACATAACGGTGGCTGGTTCCGTGGAAACCATAACGACGTACATGATACTTCTCGTACAGCTCATAAGGAATAGCGTAGAGATAAGCGTAATCTGGCATTGTGCTGTGGAATGCATTGTCGAACACACATACCTGAGGTGTATTAGGCATAAGTTTATCTACAGCACGCAAGCCCTTAAGGTGTCCTGCATTGTGTACTGGTGCCAGGTCGCAAAGACTTTCTATACCATCCTCTACCGACTTGTCTACTATAACGCTCTTCTCGAAGAGGTCGCCACCCTGCACAATACGATGACCTACAGCATCAATTTCGTCGAGGCTCTTGATAGCACCGAACTCAGGGTTGAGAAGACACTGGAATACGAAGTTAACGCCTTCCTTATGGTCAGGCATGTCGTGCATAATCTTCTTCTTCTCGCCGTTAGGCAGAGTTACTTTTATGAAAGCTTCGTCAAGACCGATACGCTCAACACCGCCAGCAGCGAGCACCGAGTTGTCGTCCATGTTATAGAGCTTATACTTGATGGAAGAACTTCCGCAGTTTAAAACTAATATTTTCATATTTATAAATTATGAGTTTTGAATTACTTCTTTGCGTCCATTGCCTGGCAAGCTGTGATAGCTACCATGTAGTAGATATCGTCTACTGAGCAACCACGAGAAAGGTCGTTCACTGGACGGGCAATACCCTGAAGAATTGGACCAATAGCGATAGCATCGCCAAGACGCTGAACAAGCTTGTAGCTGATATTGCCAACCTCAAGGTTAGGAACGACAAGCACATTGGCATGACCAGCAATAAGGCTGCCTGGTGCCTTCTTCTCGCCTACAGCAGAAACAAGAGCTGCATCGGCCTGCAATTCACCATCGAGCTTAAGCTCAGGAGCCATCTCGTGTGCAAGACGTGTAGCCTCAACCACCTTGTCTACTACCTCATGTTTGGCTGAACCCTTTGTTGAGAAACTAAGCATAGCAACACGTGGGTCCTGAATACCAGCAACCGAACGGGCTGTCTGTGCAGTACATACAGCAATCTGAGCAAGCTGATCGGCTGTAGGAACCGGTGTTACAGCAACGTCACCCATAACGATGATACCATCGTCGCCATACTGGTGCTCGTGTGTAAGCATAAGCATAGCACCGCTAACACATGTCACGCCAGGAGCACACTTGATAATCTGCAAAGCAGGACGCAGGGTATCGCCTGTTGTGCTTAATGCACCTGAGATCTGACCATCAGCACCCTCTGTCTTGATAATCATGCATCCAAGGTAGAGAGGATTCTTAACAAGCTCACGAGCCTGCTCGATAGTCATGCCCTTCTTCTTGCGAAGCTCGGCAAGAAGCTCTGCATACTCCTCGGCTTTGGGGTTATTAAGCGGAACGACGATAGTTGCCTTGTCGATGTTGTGGAGATCCCACTTTGCGGCAAGCTCTTTTAGTTCGTCGGGGTTGCCGATGAGGATGAGTTCGGCAATACTGTCGGCCAGTACGCGGTCGGCTGCTCTAAGTGTGCGCTCCTCAGTAGCTTCGGGGAGCACAATGCGTTGTTTGTCGCTCTTAGCGCGCGCAACGATGTGTTCAAGTAAATTCATATTAGTTTATAATATAATGTTGATTTGTTTCGTTTTGTCACATTGACTTTGCAAAATTAGTAAAAATAAATGAGCTACGTACCACGCAGCTCATTTATTTTTCAATTGATATATCGCAAGTTGCTAAAATCCTCGTTTTAGCACACAATCAGTCTATAAAATGCTCTCTGCCATGGCTTTTCCCAGAGCCTCGCAAGCCTTTCGTGTTTCTTCGCTAAGGCTTTGCTTTATCTCTGCCGGTTCGCCTACGAGTTCAAATTTTGCTGTTGTCTCGTTCCATTCCTTTATCTTCTTAACGGCCTGGCCTGCCCATGTGCACGAGCCGAATATTCCAAGCTTGCGACCCTTTATGTTGCGTCCGCCTATCTCGGATAGCAGACTCTCCATCTGTGGATACAGACCATTGTTATAGGTTGGAGCACCAAGCACCATAGCGTTATACTTGAAGATATCGCTCAGTATATACGAGTGGTTGGTGCGCGACACGTCGTGCATAACTATATTCTTAACGCCTGCCTCGCTTGCAGCACGTGCTATAACCTCTGCAGCACGCTCGGTGTTGCCGTACATAGAACCATAGCAGATAACGAGTCCTGGCTCTGCATTATATAAGCTTAGGCGATTGTACTCGGCCATAACGCGCTCAATATACTCATGCCATACTGGTCCGTGTGTTGAGCATATATAGTCTATCTGCACACCAGATAGTTTTTTCAAAGCCTGCTGCACGGGTACACCATACTTGCCTACAATATTAGAATAATAGCGACGCATCTCGTCCCAATAGATGTCGCAGTTCATATGCGAGTCGACAAAGGCTCCATTCAGTGCGCCAAAGCACCCGAAGGCATCACCTGCGAACAGAGTGTGCGTTGTTTGGTCGAGTGTAACCATTGTCTCTGGCCAGTGCACCATAGGTATTAGCACAAACTGCAGCTCGTGCTTACCCAGACTAAGCGTATCGCCATTCTTTACTTCCAATATCTCGCTTGCATCCTCGCCCACATGATAGTATCCGCGCATCATATCGAACGTCTTCTTGTTTCCAACAATACGTGCACCAGGATAGTATTGCTTGATAAGAGCAAGCGAGCCACTATGGTCGGGTTCCATGTGGTTCACAATGATATAATCGATTTGACGGTCGCCAATCACCTGACGAATATTGTCGAGATACTGCGGAAAGAAGTCGGCCTCAACAGTATCCACGAGTGCTATCTTCTCGTCGTTGATGATGTATGAGTTGTAGCTCACACCGTAAGGCAATGGCCACAGACCTTCGAATATATCCTTGTGTCGGTCGTTTACGCCAACGTAGTGGATGTTGGATGTAATTTCTGTATTCATAATTGTTTCAAGTTTTTTTTATGATTTTGTACTTGTTCGTTTTTATACTTCAATGCTGTTACGTATTGGCTTCGTTATTGTGCCACTCAATTCCTTGTTTTCAGGCTCTCGCCAAAATCCTTGGATATATAGTTGAATATGTCCTTGCAGCAATCGGCAGCAAACTCCATGGCACAGTCTATCAGCTTATCCCATGTGCTCTCATTAAGTCCGCGCTCTATATCAGCCCGTGTTACACCATATTTAATAAGGCCATACACCAGTCCGGCATTAAAGTTGTCGCCGGCACCTATCGTACTAACAGTATGGATGTGCTCTACTGGATATTCCTTTTTAAAGCCACCGTCCGATAAAACAGTTACGGGCTGTGCACCGTCGGTATATACAAGGCGCTTGCAGTAGAACGATGTGTCAGCCCTATAAACACGCTCAGCGGTGTCCTTATGATAAATCTCGTTGAAGTCGTCACGCGAACCTCTCACTATATCAGCATACTCAAGGTTCTCTATAAGATTAGGTGTAATCTTCATCACATCATTACGATGTGCAGGACGGAAGTTTACGTCGTAATAGATGATAGCGCCACGACTGCGTGCCAGCTCAAGCAATCCCAGTACTTGGTTGCGCATTGCAGGATTAACGGCATAAAACGAACCGAACACCACAATATCGTCGGCATTAATATCAGGATAGACAAAGTCGGCGTGGTTGATATTTGTGTCGCGGTAGAACACATAGTCGGCATTGTTGTCGCTGTCGAGAAAGGCTAACGATATTGGCGACTTGCTTTCCATACACACATTAATGCCCGATGTATCTACATTGTTGTCCTTAAGAAACTGTCGTACATGCTCGCCCACCCTATCATCGCCTGTCTCTGAAAGGAATGTAACATTCACACCGGCTCGTCCCAACGACACTATGCCATTGAATGTAGAGCCTCCTGGTACTGCTTCTGTAGGCTTGCCGTTCTTGAAGATAATATCGAGCACGGTCTCTCCTATACCTATTACTTTTCGCATATCATTTATCTTTCTTTTTCTTATCAGTTTTGACGGGTGCAAATATCTGAATTTTTCGTGAAAGAACAAAGAGTTGAGAGCGTTAATTTTTTGTGCAAAGCGAGCCTTGCACCGCCTGCATCACTCTAAGCCAGTTGCCACCCCATATCTTTGCCATATCCTCTTCAGAGAACTTATGGCGCAACAGTGCCTTGGTAAAGTTTATCAGCTCGGATGCATTGGCAAGTCCTGGCACACCACCATCGCCATCGAAGTCGGTACCCAAGCCTACATGATCGATGCCCATAATATCTACGGCATGGCACAAATGCCTTATTGCGTCGTCTATACAAGCCTTGCCATCGGTGCGTAGGAAACCGTTGTATATAGTTACCTGGCATACACCTCCCTTTGCTGCAAGAGCTCGCATCTGGTCATCGGTAATGTTGCGCGGCACATCGCACAAAGCCTTGGTGTTGGAGTGAGAGCACACGATAGGTGTCTTAGATATCTCAAGAGCGTCATAGAAGGATCTCTCGCTGGCATGACTAAGGTCTACCATCAGTCCAAGCCTATTCATCTCGTGTATAACCTTCTCGCCAAACTGCGACACACCACCATATGTATTAGCCGAGTTGCGTGCCGAGTCGCATATCTGATTGTCTCCATTATGGCACAATGTGATATACACGATGCCACGTTTGGCAAAGTGCTCCACATTCTTCAAGTCATCTTCTATAGCCAGTCCGTTCTCAATACCAATCATAACCGACTTCTTTCCTGCCCGCTTGTTGGCTTCAAGCTCTGCCCTATTGCGAGCCAAAGCCACATAATCGGAATGTGCAAGCACCGTCTCGTCTATCTTGTCGAATATAAGGTCGGCATAAGCACGCGGTCCATCCACATCAAACGGAGCTATGTCTACAAAGTGTTCGCCCTTTTTAGGCTGTGGCAGATAAGCCACCATAGTTACAGCATCCGTACCTCCATCGCGCATCTTATGCAAGTCGTAGCAGATGCGCGGGTCGCGATGGTCGAAATCAATATTTCTCGGAAAGAACATAGGTGTGTCGCAATGCGAGTCGATGGTAAGGTTGCGACTGTGAAAACGTCGTGCCTCTTTCATTATGCCCGCCTCGTCAACAAGCCATTTAAACAGCGGCTGACCATCCTTGCCTAACCATTCGGGATGCCATTGCACGCCCAAGATGGCCTTATGCTCGTTGCTCTCTACTGCCTCAATCACTTTATCGGCCGACATAGCCGATACACGCAGATGTTCGCCTACCTTGTCCACAGCCTGATGGTGGAACGAGTTGACAAACATTACGTCGTTGGGATATATATCTCTAAGCAGGCTACCCTCCTCTATGTGTATGCTGTGAGTAGGTTCCTCGCGGTCGGCATCCTGCGAATGTTTAATCCTGTTATCGGTCATAGGCAGATCTTGCTCGATATGTCCGTCAAGAGCAATAGCAAGAGTCTGCATACCACGGCAAATGCCCAGTATAGGCAACTGTCTATGATATGCATATCGTGTAATCATAAGTTCGGGCAGGTCGCGTTCTCTATTTATATGATGCAATCCTGGTGCGGGCTCGTCGCCATGCCACAGAGGGTTGAAATCGGCACCTCCGGTAAGCAGCAAAGCATCTATCTGGTCGAGTGTAGACAATATAACGTCGTTATTGTTTACGGGTGGAATAAGCAACGGAGTGCCTCCCGCCTCCACTATCTGTCGATAGTAAGCCGATCGCAATGTGGCATCTATGCCCTCATAATTTGTAGTTATGCCCACAACAGGGCGATTTGGAATGCGTGGAGCATTGCAGTCAAGTTCGTTGAAATGTTCGTGTATACGATATGATTCCATAATATATATGTATAAACCAAACGCCCTGTAAGGGCAAAAGCGTTTTTCTCAATGCTTTTGCTCTTACAAGGCGTCTTCATTGTTGTTACCTTCTCTAATTATTAGTCCTCTAAATCCTCGAGGTGTACTGGTATCTCTCGTTTGATGCTTTGGTCGAGCGAAATAAGTGTCTCAGTTGAGACAACGCCTGGAATCATCTGCATCTTGTTGTTGAGCAAGTCCATAAGCTGCTCGTTGTCGCGTGCGTATACCTTCAGAAGCATAGTGTAAGGACCGGTTGTGAAATGGCACTCCACAATCTCAGGAATATCCTGCAACTTCTCCACAACATCCTTGTACATGTTGCCACGCTCAAGATTCATGCCCACATATGTGCATGTGTTGTAGCCAATGCTCTTAGGATTAACGTCGAAACCGCTACCAGTTATCACACCACCTGCTATAAGGTGCTGCACACGCTGATGTATAGCTGCGCGAGACACGCCACATTCGGCTGCCACGTCTTTAAATGGGATTCGTGCATTCTTAGAAAGAATACTAAGAATCTTTTTGTCAAGTTTGTCTATCTTATCCATTTTTATTGTTGATTTTCTTTAAAGATTTGTTTTAAGATTACATTATGTCAGCAAATTTAGGCAATATATTTGACACAAACAACAATTTGCCCTATTTTTTTTGATTTTTTTGGCATTGTGGTATCATTATTTTGGTTTTTAAATGAATTGTGTGGCACTAAATCCACTTATTGCTACTTACAAAAATACTTATACACGCATAAGTATACATTATTGTTACTAAAATATTACAAATCTGTTTATAATTATACATTTTAACATTACCGCCCGTATAATTATACGATATTATGTGTATCTTTGCATGTCCCTATGATAATTTGTACAAGCAACCTATAATATAATACTTATCAGAATATAATACATCATCAGGATATGGCATACAGAAAGATAACAGCCGCCGAGGGTGCGGCAATGATTAATGACGGAGAAAACATCGGATTCAGCGGTTTTACACCTAATGGCGTGCCCAAGGCTGTAATTCGCGAATTGTCCAAACGTGCTATTGCAGAACACGATGCGGGTAAACCTTTTAAGGTAGGTATCCTCACCGGCGCGTCGTCATGCCAAAGTTTGGAGGGCGACTTTGCTAATGCCAATGCCATTAAGTTCCGTGCTCCGTTCTCTACAAATGCCGATTTCCGCCGTCATGCCAATCTTGGCGAGATCGACTATGAAGATATGCACCTTGGACATATGGCAGAGCGATTGCGCCGTGGATTCTATGGCGACATCGACTGGGCTATTATCGAGGTGTCGGCAATTGAGGATGCGGGCGACAAGCTGCGAATATTCCTGACCTCAGCAGACGGCATAGTGCCCACAATTGTGCGCCTTGCCAAACGTGTTATACTTGAGCTAAACACCTTTCATGACCCACGTGTACGTTATCTGCACGACGAGTACGAGTGTGCCGAATATCCATATCGCCAGCCCATACCACTGTTGACTGTGGGCGGACGCATTGGTAAGGAGTATCTCGAACTTGACCCTTCCAAACTTGTAGGCGTGGTAGAATGCTGTATTCCAGAGGAAGCACGCTCGTTCAAGGCTGTAACACCCGAGACCGAAGCTATAGGCAACCATGTGGTAGATTTCTTCCTCAACGATATAAAGAAAGGACATATTCCGCCATCTATGTTCCCTATCCAAAGCGGTGTGGGTGTTACTGGCAACGCTGTTATGCGTGCCATAGGCAACAACGCTCAGCTGCCTAAGCTCGAGGTATTCTCGGAGGTTGTGCAGGATGCCATTATAGACATGATGCTTGAGGACAAGATTGCACATGCCTCGGTTGCTGCCATGACGGTGAGCAACGAGTGTCTGCGCAAGGTTTACGACAATATCGACTTCTTCAAGTCGCGCATAACGCTGCGCCCAAGCGAGCTTAGCAACTCGGCCGAACTTATCCATCGCTTTGGCGTAATAGCAATGAACACAGCCCTTGAATGCGACATCTACGGCAACGAGAATTCTTCGCACGTATGCGGATCTAAGCTTATGAACGGTATAGGTGGATCGTGCGACTACGAGCGCAACGGTTCTATAAGCATATTCTACACGCCTTCCACTGCCAAGAACGGTTGTATAAGTGCCATTGTGCCACAATGTTGTCACATCGACTCAACAGAACACGATGTAGACGTTATAATAACCGAGCAGGGTATTGCCGACCTTCGCGGCAAAGGTCCGGCACGTCGTGCAGAAGAAATAATAGAGAATTGCGCACATCCCGATTATCGTCCGCTTCTGCGCGAATATCAGCGCATTGCATCTAAAGGACACGAGCCTTGCGCATTGCGTGCGGCGTTTGCCTTCCACGACACTTTAGTGAACAAGGGAGACATGAGACTGACCGACTTTGGCGAGTATATGTAAAGACCAAATAACAAAAAAAGTGTCTAATAAATCTGGAAAAGACAAGTAATATATATTAAATGATAAAGTAATATATATTAAATGGCAAAGTAATATATATTAAATGGTAAAGTAATATATATTCTCCCTTCCTCCGTGAAAGAGGGAAGGGAGAATATACCTTTCAGCCAATTGGCAGAACGGCTATAACAATTCTGGCAATTCAAACAACTTGGTAGAGTTGCTGCCTTTTACAAGAATATATTTTCCATGTGGCTTGTCGGCTGCAATTGCCTCCTTAACCTGCTCCACATTGTCGAACAGACGGAACGACTGCGGTGTGTCACAATGCTCAAACTCGGCACCTACGAGCCAAATTGTCTCTATATCCAATGCTTTAAGCATATCCACAATCTTCTGATGCTCGTCGTGACTAACCACTCCAAGCTCTTTCATATCACCAATAATCACCATTTTGTGCTCGGCCTTGATCTGGGCAAAGTTGTCTAATGCCGCAGCCATACTTGTTGGGTTGGCGTTGTAGGCATCTACTATAAGTCGGTTGTCCTTGGTCTGCTCAAACTGTGAGCGGTTGTTTGAAGGCACATATCCCGATAGAGCATGGTTTATCTGCTGTGCGCTCACACCGAAGTATAGGCCTATAGTGGCGGCAGCAAGCATATTTGCAATATTGTAAGTTCCTATAAGATGGGTGTTCACACCGTACCATGTGGCGTCTGCCTCAGATTTCCACTCAAAGTTGAGTGTAGGCTCGCACCCCGTAACACGTCCTTGCACATACAGATTGTCGGCATCGGCACATCCATAGCGCACAAGGCGCAATCCGTTGGCAATGCTGTTGAGATGAGGATTATCATTATCTATAAACACCGTGCGCTCTGGCTGCACGGGCGCATTATTGGTTGCAGAAGCAAAACGATTCTCTCTCATAAAGTCGTATAACTCGCCCTTGGTGCGAATAACACCCTCAAACGAGCCGAAACCTTGCAAATGGGCACGACCTACATTTGTAATTATTGCATAATCGGGCTCTACTATGTCTACCAAGGTCTTTATATCGCCAGGATGAGATGCTCCCATCTCCACCACAGCAACCTCATGCTCAGGTTTAAGGCGAAGCAACGTCTTAGGCACTCCAATATCATTGTTGAAGTTGCCTGCTGTATATAGCACATTGTACTTTTCCTGAAGCACGGCAGCTGTAAGTTCCTTGGTTGTAGTCTTGCCGTTGGTTCCGGTTATGCCTATAATGCGGGTACCGAGAGTGCGACGATGCATCAATGCAAGTTGTTGCAAAGTATGCAGACAATCGTCAACGAGCAGACAGCGAGGGTCTGTGGCATACTCACTCTCGTCCACTATTGCATAGGCGCAGCCTTTATCAAGGGCTACAGAAGCAAACTTATTGCCATTGAACGATGCGCCTTTAAGGGCGAAGAACAACGAGCCGGCAGGACAGTCGCGACTATCTGTAGTTACGACGGGATGCTCGGTGAAGATTTTGTATAATTCGGATATTTCCATATTACTTGGGTTTATTGTGTGCAAAGGTAGTTATTTTTATATACTTTTTATTTGGTCGTCTCGTTTTTTATTGCGTAATTTGCCATACGATTACAAATAAAAGAAACAAAATGAAATATACAATAAATGTAAGAGGCCAACTTGTAGACCTTTCGAGCCCAGTGGTAATGGGCATACTAAATGCTACACCCGACTCGTTCTACTCGGGTAGCCGCAAGCAGACAGAGACTGAGATAGCCGACCGTGCCAACCAAATTATTGCCGAGGGCGGAAAGATAATAGATGTGGGAGCATTCTCTACACGTCTGGGCGCCGAAGTTGTAAGTGTGGAGGAAGAGACACAGCGTCTTAAGCGTGCACTTGCCATAGTACGACGCGAGCAACCCGACGCTATTGTATCGGTAGACACATATCGCCCATTGGTTGCATGCCAATGTGTGGAGGAGTTTGGTGCCGATATAATAAACGATGTGTCGGAAGGCGGACTGACAGGTATTGTGGGTCAAGAGATACACGAGGAAGGTGATATGTTTGAGACTGTGGCTGACTTGCGCGTACCTTATATATTAATGTCGGTGCAACCTACGCTTAAGAAGATGATGATAAACTTTGCCGCAGAGGAGCAACGTCTGCGCGACTTGGGTGCCAAGGATATAATACTCGACCCGGGCTACGGTTTCGGCAAGACACTTAATCAGAACTACGAGATACTAAACGAGGCAGAGCGTCTGCAAGAGCTCGAATTGCCCATCCTCGTAGGCATATCACGCAAGAGTATGATATACCGTCTTATCGGCGGCGACCCAACCACATCGCTCAACGGAACAACCGTACTCAACACCGTATCGCTGATGAAGGGTGCATCCATATTGCGTGTGCATGATGTAAAGGAGGCTGTGGAAGTGTGCCAGATGGCATGCAAACTCCAAACACCAAATTCGTAATCCCCAAAAATCGTAACTCCTAATTCGTAATTCTTAACTCATCATATGTTTGACTTTGGAATAAAAGACATAATCGACGTTTTTCTCGTCGCCTTGATGCTTTACTACCTCTACCGACTGATGAAGGAGAGCCGTTCGCTCAACGTCTTCATCGGCATCATAGTATTTGTGCTGGTGTGGCTCTTTGTTAGTCAGGTGCTGGAGATGCGCTTGCTTGGAGCCATTATGGACAAGTTGGTAAGCGTAGGTGTAATAGGCCTCATCGTATTGTTTCAAGAAGAGATACGACGCTTTTTGTATTCGTTGGGCGCACACCAGAGGTTTCAATCCATTATGCGTTTCTTCTTTATGGGCAGCAAGTCGAAGTCGACTGTAGACAAGGAGACTATCATGCCTATCGTTATGGCATGTATGGACATGTCGAGAGGCAAGGTGGGAGCGCTCATCGTAATAGAGCGTGGCTTGCGACTTGACGACATCGTAGACACGGGCGACCTTATCGACGCACGCATTAACCAACGACTCATTGAGAACATCTTCTTCAAGAACTCGCCATTGCACGATGGTGCCATGATTATTTCTGGCAAGCGCATTCGGGCTGCTGGATGTATTCTGCCGGTATCACACAACCATGACATACCTAAAGAATTAGGTCTGCGCCACCGTGCCGCGCTCGGCATCTCGCAAGATAGCGATTGTATTGCCATTGTTGTGTCTGAGGAGACCGGAGGTATTAGCGTTGCTATCAAGGGACAATTCCAATTGAGGCTGTCGGCAGAAAAGCTGGAGAATATTTTGTCAAAGGAAATGAACTTCTAAATGTAAATACCCCAATCCGCTTTGGCGAATTGGGGTATGCCAATAAATGATAACGTATTCATCAGCCAACGATAACGTATTCATAAATCAAGGATGTTTCTTTTGACGAAAAAGCTGTTGATTTTATGATGACTCGTGCGTTAATAAGGATGGACAGAAAGTTAAATTGCTGTCTTTTTGTGTTATTATACCACAAATATACCAAACTATTTGGACTGCATATGCTTAATCCGCAATATTTTGCGTAACTTTGCACTCGAATTCAGGATTTTTATTTTACGAGAAGCTACCTGATGTCTTCGTTCAAGTTGTTTTGTCCTAACGACATCCTCTTGTTGCATGGCTGGGGAAGACTATGGAGTAGCGTCGGATATTATTTTGATTCACCCCTATCCACATTTTTAAAACAACATTTTAGATTGAAGACATTTGAAGAATTGGGCGTAAGCGAAGAGATTCGTCGCGCCATCGAAGAGTTGGGCTTTGAACATCCAATGCCCGTACAGGAAGAAGTAATACCTTATTTGTTAGGCAACGGCAACGACGTAATTGCGCTTGCACAAACCGGAACTGGCAAGACTGCCGCTTTTGGTATACCTCTACTACAACGTACAGATCCTAATAGCCGCACCACTCAGGCTATTGTCATATCGCCTACACGCGAGCTTTGTCTACAGATAGCCGACGACCTTAAGTCGTTTGCCAAGTATATCAAGGGCATCAATATCGTGGCTGTATATGGCGGAACATCAATTATCAACCAGATTCATGCACTTAAGCACGGTGCGCAAATTATCGTGGCCACTCCTGGACGCCTTATTGACCTTATGCATCGCGGCGCTGCCAAGCTTGACAATGTGCAGAACGTTGTGCTGGACGAGGCAGATGAGATGCTTAACATGGGATTCTCTGACAGCATTAACGAGATATTCGAGTCGGTTCCTACCGACCGTAACACGCTGCTCTTCTCTGCCACAATGAGCAAGGAGATTGAGAAGATAGCCAAGGGCTACCTGCACGATTATAAGGAGATTATAGTTGGTTCGCGCAACGAGGGTGCCGAGAACGTTAACCACATATATTATATGGTCAATGCCAAGGACAAGTATCTTGCCCTTAAGCGCATTGTGGACTATTATCCACGCATATACGGCATCGTGTTCTGCCGCACAAAAGCCGAGACACAAGAGGTTGCCGACAAACTTATACGCGATGGCTATAATGCCGAACCGCTACATGGCGACCTATCGCAGCAACAACGCGATATTACTATGCAAAAGTTCCGCCAACATATCACACAATTGCTTGTTGCTACTGATGTTGCTGCACGTGGCTTGGATGTTGACGACCTGACACACGTTATCAACTATGGTATGCCTGGCGATACCGAAAGCTATACCCACCGTTCGGGCCGTACCGGACGTGCAGGAAAGAAGGGTACATCTATCTCTATTATACATACCAAGGAGAAGGGACGTGTGCGCGAGGTAGAAAAGATTATAGGCAAGCAGTTTGTTGACGGTACGCTGCCTACACCTCAAGAGATATGCTCTAAGCAGCTGTTCAAGGCAATAGACGAGATTGAGAAGGTGGACGTTGACGAGGACCAGATTGCCCCGTTCATGGAGGACATCAACCGCCACTTCGAGTTCTACGACAAGGAGGATATATTGAAGAAGATTGTGTCGTTGGAGTTTGGCAAGTTCCTCAACTATTATGCCAACGCTCCCGAGATTGTTAAGCCTTCTACATCACGCGACCGCTCCGACCGCAAGTTAGGTTCTGCAAAGCGCGAGAAGCGAGCTCCAGAGAGTGGCTACCGCCGCCTATTTATCAATCTTGGTAAAGATGATGGTTTCTATCCAGGCGAGGTTATGCAGTTCATAAACCGTAATGTACACGGCCGTCAAGATGTAGGACACATCGATCTCTTAGCGCGTATATCGTATATAGAGGTACCTGAAGAGGATGCAGATAAAGTGATGCGCGCACTCAATGGCGCTTCTTATCGCAACCGCACCGTACGTTGCAACGATGCTGATGATACTAATGCAGCTGCTGGAGAAGGCAAGCGTGGTGGCTCGCGTCGCTCTGATCGTAACAGTGCAAAGCGATCTGATGACAACAAACGTTCAGCAAGACGTAATGATAACAGCGATTTTGCTCCATACGAAAAGCGATCTAAGCGTCGCAATGAGGACGAAGGACGCAACCGTTCGCAACGTGGCAAGCGTGGTGCATCAAGATATGAGAGTGGTAGACAAGACGATTGGCGCCAGTTTATCAATAATCCTGACATCAAGTTGGTAGGCGAAGAGCCTGACTTTTCTGAAGAGGGATGGGCTCGCCGCAAGCCTAAAAAGAAATAAGGGATAAGGCTCTTTATCGACGCCGATTAAAAGATCTGCGTATTAAACATATATTATACAAATAAGGCATTAACGCTTATTACACTTGAAAGAAACGTGTAATTGACGTTAATGCCTTATTTCGTATAATGGACTAAACTTCAGCCACAATATTATCGCTTCATTATCTTCTTCGTAACACAACCCTTGTCGGTACGTACCTTCAGTACATACACACCAGACTGCAAGTTTTGTGTATCGACAGAGGCATCGGCACCGCCGTTAGCCACAAGACTGCCGTCTACATTATATATACTGTACGAGAGTATGCGACCGTTCAAAGTAGCATCAGATGCAATGTTGTCGATGCCTGTCTTGGTGCCAATGTTTATTATGCGATAGTAGTTGTCGCAACCACCAACAGCCTTTTCTACACCACTCTCCTTAGTCTCCACAATGAGCATAAATGTACCCTCGGCCACGGAAGGCTTGTAGTTGAACGCAAGCTTTACATCCTCACCAGCCTTAAGAGACTTGCTTGCCATTGTAACAATCTCTCCACTCTTGTTGGTAAGCTGGCGTACACGCACGTATATAGTGCCCGTGAAATTCTTCTGAGCATGCAATGTAACACTGCCTGGCGTCTTCTCGCCTATGATAAGCCATGACGGCATCTGTGTGTCGGTAACGCTAAGACTAAGATCAGGATTTTCTTCCACAGTTATGTATGTAGGCGAAGTGTAGTTGTCGATAACAAGCTCCTTGCCATCAGCATCAACACCGCTGAACCAAACCTCGTATGTACCAGGATCGACCACCATTCGACGATAGAACTGCACATTTGCATCCTTGCCCTTGTCCAAGGTAACGTTAGTCTGTAGGAAAACAAAGTCGCGGTCGACATTGTTTACATCGCGCATATGAGCCACAATACCAGCAGTACCAGACACACCGTAGTTGCGCACATTAACAGCCATCAGCACATCATCACCTTGCAGGGCTTTCTTCTCTCCCTCCTTATTCTGCCATACCACTGGAGTTGTGGCACGCAGCACTGGCTTGTCAGAAGCAGAGACTATCTCCATACAAGCACGTCCTACAGCAGAATCATCAAATGGATAATCGGCAAAGCCCTTCTCATAAGCAGTCACCTCATATCTGCCAGGCTTCAGTTTCTCGTCTACATCAACAAGCAATTGCAACAATGCCTCGCTCTCATCATATACACTAACCGATGCAGACGACTCGCCATACATAGAAGGATTGTCAATAGACTGGAAACGTATCACTACATTCTTTAGTCGGATGTCTGTACTGTTGTTGCGTACATGTGCCGTAATAAGAGCCTTGCCTCCGGCATGCAAGGTGCCGTCAGACTTTAACTGTTCCAACAGAGTTACATTAGGCTTGATGGCATGTATACCAATAATTGTACCCTTACCACCACTTACAGTCATGTCGGCATAACGTGGAAGTCCGCTGTAATGGCGCAATACTTGCCATGTATTGGCATCCTTAGCCTTAAAGGCAAAGCGCACCTCATAATTGCCATCTGCTAATCCGTCAACCTTTACCGGGATATCGCGCATTGTTACACTTGTTGTACCCGAATTGCCGTTCTTGTATGCAGCCACACTTACACTCTCCTCCTTAAGTACACTAAGCACCTTTGCGTCCTTGGTTACTACAGCAGCCAATGTGCCGTTGAATGCCTCAGGAACAAGATTCTCAAGATATGTCATCAACGTGAATGTGTTGCCTGTAGGTATGATACTCAGACGTGTTGGTCCGTAGAGTGGCCATAAAGTATCATCGGTACTTGTTGTAGGTGGCTGAATACCTATGACCATCTCTTGGTCGAGATTGTAACCACCGCTGCCGCCACCTTCGCCAAGATCGTCAGGATTAAGACGATTGATAAGGAAGAAGCCATTGCTCTTGCCATACCATCCCCAATTGATGTGCACATAACCATTAGAGTCGTAGCCATCTGCCACAAAAGCATGACCGCCACTACCCGCATCGCTTGCTCCACCATAATATACTGGACGTCCGGCGTCAAGCTCATTGCGCATTATATCCATCCATTCTGAAGTGGAATAGTAGCTACGCTTAAGCATTGTGGTACGCTTATCGTAGCCAAAGTAGTTCTTCAATGCAGCCGGCACGAGCATAGGCACAGCACCACTGCCAGCCTTTTCGTACTCCATCTCGACTGCTACACCAAACTGGGCAGCAAGTGTAGCTACAGCTTTGGTTTGCGCTGGGGTGAACGATGTATCTCCTTTAGGATATGCCTCAAGCATATTAGCCCAATCGTATGTTGTAGAACCAAAGTCGGCAGAAAGTGTCATTCCCTTTGCGGTATAAGTTTTCTCGCCTGTTCCGTGCTTTGGATACTTCCAAAAACGCATAATCTGTGTAGCAGCAGTAGCCACACATCCCGTATAATAGTGTACCGTCTTGCCTGCATCGGTATATGTAGGACACTGGAGGTTGAATGGATAATCCTGTCCCCACTCTATCTTGTCAAGTAGAGGAGCCACCACAACATTGCTTTCGGCTTCGACCGATTGTGATTTGGCTACAAGATTAGGATTAGCCCAATAAGTCTCAACATATCGGGCATATTGTTGCATCCATTGGCGCACATTGTCAGGAGCATCGTCTATGGAGAATGTACCTTTATCCGAATAGCCAAGTACTGTGGCAAAGCGGTCCTCACCGCTGACAATGACGAAACCACCATTAGAGGCAGTTGAGTTGAACACATAGTAAGGCTGGACATCTGTGCCAGCAACGTTCTTGGCTTTAGCAGCGTTGGCCTTTAAAAGACGAAAGGGCACAACAGCGTTGCGCCCTTTCTGCATGAAACTCTTTGCAATGCGTTCTGCCTCGGCACGATTTACTGGAGAGGCAGAAGCATTGTAAGTGGTAAGACCAAGCAGAAGAGCCATAAATAGTTTCTGCTTATTCATATTGTTCTTATTATTTTCTATGTTTTATTTTGCTACCTTATAAGCTTTGCCAGCCACCTTTACAATGACTACACGCTCGGCTGTGTCGATAGTGTTTACACCTGCCTTAGCGGCAATATTGGCAATGAGGTTTCCACCAAGGCTGTATACTGCTACAGGAGCATCGGCTGACAATGTAACTACAACCTTGCCACCCTGAACTGCTACATTGGCTGATGCCTGAGCCGGAGCAAGGCTTATACTTGTTGCCGCATCGTATACTACATTTACAGTATTAGATGGAACAGAGTATATGTCTACAATCTCGCTGTCGCTTGATACAGTCTCGCCTACAGCCTCAACAACATAATAGTAAGCGTTGCTCTTGTTGGCAAGATCGGCATCGAATGTGCAACTTGTACCTTCAATTTTCTCCTTTGTCTCAACAAGTTGGGTATAGCTTTCGCCAGCGGCAAGCTTCTGTGCAACGGCAATATTGTCGATGAAGAGTTTATTATTATTATTACCGCCATAAACAATCTCTACATACGACTCCTTTGTGCCCTTTGTAAACTCTACTGTATAGTCCTTGAAACCTTGCTCAAGTGTAACGGTCTTTGTCTCAACTGGAGTTTCGGCGTTGCCGTCATAAAGATTGAATGTAACCTCGTATCCGGCATAATATCTACCGTATGCGCCTTCAGCCATATTAATGTTTACACTAAATGCACCGTTAGCCAAAGCAAGATCGAGGACAGGAGTGCGCACAAGACCATTGCCAGAGTATGGTGACAGAGCCAAATAGCCATTTGCAAAGGCAGGATACTCGGTATACCAACCTGGCGTATTGGTATAATCGTTGAGATAGCCTGAAATGATTCCAAACTCTATAGACTCAAGAGAACCTGCTGTAATCTTAGAGAAATCCTCGGTTATAACATTTACAGTTGCGTCTTCAGCAAGTGTCTTTGTACAATACAATGAGGCATTGTAGCTCTTAGCCTCGGCTACGGCTTCCCAGTTGGCTGTAAACGATGTAGCAGTAACATCAGTAGCAGGCAAAGCCTTAGGAGCAGCTATGCTCTCCAACACCTTAATAACCTTTATCTCCTTCGAATAGTCGGAAACCACACCATTGGCATTGCGTGCACGTACCTGGAAATAGTAGGTAGTGTTAGCGTCAAGACCCGTAACCTTGCGTGTAATAGTTGTTTGATATGCCGATGAAGGCTTAACCTCCTCATCGTGTAATACATAGTTCTTGTCGCCGTTTGCTGCCTTAGAGTATACATCAAGCAGATATACGCTTGCGGCTGCAGCCTTGTCCCACTTGGCTGTAAACGATGTGCCATCGGCCTGAGAAGGCTGCATAGCTTCAGGAACACCTACAAGCGAAGCTCCTGTCTCTGCCTTAATCTCATCTATTAAGTAGCCACCCATTATGGATGTTATTGTTATCTGTGTGCTTGACTTGCCTCCATCAAGCACAATAGCAACATCTTTCCATCCATCGCCATCGATAAGAACATTCTTGGTTGTACTGTAACCAACCTTTACAGTGAAGTAAGAACCATAACTGTCCTTGCTCTTTACACGCATTGAAAGTTTGAAGATACCGCTGTTGGCAGAGAGATTGTAATTGCTTGTCTGCAATTTGCCACCGTCTTCAATAAGGAGTTTGCCGCCTGCCTCGTAAACCTTAGAACCATTCCAACCTATTGTTTTCTTGAGCTTGC